>WNFD01000672.1_pt1 | contig 42244 bp, 37 predicted proteins | sample 5400491 | NCBI WGS metagenome assembly WNFD01 (sample SAMN13153343, study PRJNA577476) | soil metagenome | isolation source: 120 cm saprolite under Douglas fir tree site 2 hole 2 replicate 2 | place: USA:California | collected 2015-04-18
CGGGGGCATGGGCGGAGCAGTCGCGGCAGCGAACCCCTGGGCTACGGCGTGATGGCGTCCGACGTATTGGCCGTGATGGATTTTCTGAAGCTTGAAAAAGCTGCGATCGTCGGCTGGAGCGACGGCGCGATCATCGGCCTCGACATCGCCATTCATCACCCGGAGCGGCTGACCAAGTTGTTCGCCTTCGCCGCCAATTCCGATCCGTCGGGCGTCTCCGACATCTCGCAAAGCCCGGTCTTCAACGCCTATATCGCGCGGGCGAAGACCGAATATCGGAGCCTTTCACCGACGCCATCCGACTACGATGCGTTCCTGGCGCAGGTCACCAAGATGTGGGAGACGCAGCCGCATTTCACGGCGGACGATCTGCATGGCATCCGCACGCCGACCTGGATCGTGGACGGTGATCATGACGAGGCGATCAAGCGCGCGAACACCCTGTTCATGGCCGATCAGATTCCAGGCAGCGGGCTTCTCATCGAGCCGCAGGTCAGCCATTTCGCCTTCCTGCAGGACCCACAGCAGTTCAACGCTGACGTCCTGCACCTCCTGCAGCACGCGCCCTAGTCTGTAAACTCGTAGTCGATGAAAAGCTTGCCGGTCGGATCGGCGAACTTTGGCGGAAGCGGCCCGGCCTCTTCGTTGGCCGGCGTGTTGTCGACGGCGACCTGATCGCTGCGAGCCAATTGACCGTTCATCCTGGCAGCCAAGGCTTGCAGCAGCGGCTCGCGCGGCACCTCGTTATACGCATGTATTTGCGTCGAACACATCCCGACGCATCCGAGCCGCATCGCTGCGACGGCGTCTTTTGGCGTGGCGTTTCTGCTGCCATGATGACCGACCTTGTAGAAATCGATCTTGCCGAGGATCACCTTCGCCTGTTCGGTGATTTCCATGTGGCCGGGCGTTCCATAGCGGCCCCCGTACAGAAAATTCTCCCAATTGCCCCATTGCGCGTCGCCGGCGAACAGAAGCGTCTTGCCCTTGAAACTGAACAACACAACGAGACTCTGGTTGTTGAGGGTGTTGTCGGCTGCCTTCGCTCGCGCGGAAAGAACGTCCGGCTGGCTGGCGTCAATCAGCTTTGCGATCTGGGCGGCGCTAAAGAACGTAAAGGCTTCATCCGGATATCCCTTGGCGTCGGCATGAAATGCATCTGAAAAAAGTCTGGTGGCCAGGCCGGCCGGTTCAGTGTTCTCCGCAAGATATTGCTGGCTCTGGTAATCCATTTGAGAAATGAGCGAAGCGTCGATCGGGGGCCCGAGAATTTGGGCGGAAAGGCCGGCGTCCAGCAGGTCCTTGGGAAGGGTCGGCTCGTCGCCGGCCTTATAGTAGTTGTATTCGGCGGTGTTCTTGAATCCCTTGTGCAGGACGTCGAGCGCTTTTTGATTTGAGGATATTCCGCTGGCGGCCATCGGTCCCGTGATGTTTTCGGCCATGCTGGCCAATTGTCTGGACTCCTCATCGACCCGTGCCGCCAGCCTGACCGAGAGGCGGGCCGCCATTGCGGTGAGGCTGGCCTGAAACGACTTGGCGGTCTGGTTCGCCGGATCTTCGAACCAGGGCATCCAGACCCGGTCGACGGTGAACTGGCTGAAGATATCGCTGCAGGTGGCAAATCCGGAGATATGGTCCGCATGCCGATGCGTCATGATGATCAGCGAAAGCTTCGAGCCGCAATCCCTGGCCATCTGCTGGACGGCTTCCCGGATGCTTCCGAGATCCTGCGCATGCACCCCGCAATCGATCAGGATATGTCTCGGCCCGGCGCCGGTCGGCACCGTCACCAGAAAGAAGTCGCCGAAACCCACCCGAAACATCCGTACTCGCAGGCCCTTCACATCCTGACCCGAGGATGCCGCGGCCTTGGAAGGCGTTTGCGATGTGGACGGCGGGGGTGCTGCCTTGTTCGCCCTGGACACTTTCGGCTTCGCCGATTTGGCGGCCGGCTTCTGCCGCGATGCGGCCGTCGTCTTGGCTGCCATGGTCAAACTCCCGCGTGCAACAGGCCGAAGTCGATTCGAAGACGCGACATGTCCGCTTTGTCCCCGAACGCCCGTCCGGTGGCGATATAATAGTTGCGCACACGTTCCTCGCGTTCCGGCGTGTGCAATTTCGAGATGACGAACCGGATTCGCGGTTCGGGCCTCTCATCGGCGTCGTCCGGCGGATCCTGTGCGATCAGCAGCGTGACGCCGCTGCGTATCGGAAATGTTGCCGGACCGGACTCGTCAAACCGGACTTGTTCCGTCTGAACCAGTTCGACCACCATGTTCACGAACAGACCGCCGTCCTTGCCCGTGTGAAACATCGGATGAAACGAAGGGGCCTGGATCGGCGCGGCCGCGGCGTCCATGCCAAGCAGATGCGCGTTGGTCTTGCCATAGGTGCGCAGGATAGCTCCGTTGATATCTTTCTCGGCCTTCGTCAGCCCGTTGGGATCGCCGAACCGCAAGCCGGTCACCGGCGGCAATGCGTCGCGTTGGACCTTCGGCCAGAACAACGACTCCTCCGAAAACGACACCGCGTCGTCGGCGACGATCCCGCGCAGCCGAAATGCCTCCATCAAGGCGTCGCGCACGCCATCGGGATCCTCCGGGCGGAGATCCAGGTCGGCGGTCAGCACGGCGCGCAAGAAGTCCCCGAACGTGATGTCGACCGGCGGACAATAATCGAGCGCGCGGGCGCAAATGATGAAGAACTGTTCCGCCGTCCGGCTGGCTTCGGCGGCCAACCGCTCGGCCAAGGGCATCGGAATGTCGGCTCGACCGATGGTGCCGCCGCCGGCGCGAAAGATACGAAACAGGTCGGACGTCCTGCGCGTGTAGGTCGTGAAATAGGCGTCGAAAACGGCTGCCACCAGGATCGAACCACGATCATGCGGTTCGATCTTGACGTTGATGTCGTCGGAATTCGGTGGCGTACCCAGCGCACTGCGCAGCCCGCCCCGTAAACCGGAGGCCTCGCCGAACTGCATCGCCAACTGGATCAGCGGATTGGCCTTGGCGATCTGTGCCTGAATGACCGGGGCGTTGGCCTGGCTGGCCGGCTGGGCCTCCGGCGTGAGCTGGAATTCGAACAGCCTACCACCGGTCTTCTGCAACGTATCCAGCAGGATATCCTTGTGGGCAAAGTGAGAGAACAGCGCAGCCAGATCGGCGAACGCCTCATGGAACGCCGGCACGTCGATATTGGTCGGCTCCATGAAAAACCCGCGGATGCCATCGACGATCGCATGCGTCGTTTCATGCGCAATGATGTCATGTGACAGGCATGTGAAGACGTTCTGGCCCGGCAGGTTGCGGCCCTGCTGCGTGCGGGCGGCCTTGAAATAACCAAACAGGATGCCGTGGGCGTCAGGACTATAAAAGGCGTTGGCTTGGCACATCGCGTGCGGAAACAGATTGAGACGGCGCGACGACCCCTGGAGCACCGGAATCGCGTCGTCGACCTTTCTGGCCCTGGCCCAATGAATACGCCTGCCCAGGGCAAATTCGAACCGCTGCAAGGTTTCGCTTGCCACCGCGTAGACCATTTGCTGATGAAAACGCGGATCGGTTTCGCTCGGAGCGAGGCCGCCTCCGACCAGCAGCCTCGGGTCGTTGAGGTCGATCGGTTTGTAAAACGTCTTGTTGGTGCCATCGTAGTCGATGACCGCAAATCTGTCGCCGACAGGACCCGGCTCGAGTTTCTCGTAGCGCACCGAGGCGGTCATGTAGTTACCGACCAGCCGGCCAGCGCCTGGATCAAAGGCGTAGATATTCAGCGGGCGCTCGTTCGGCGGCGGTATCTCCGCCGACGTGAATATGTCCGGCGGCAACTTGCGAGGCCTTGGCGGAGCCTGAACCGCTCCAGTGGACTTCGCGGGCAGGGAGTTGGGCGCACCTATCTCTTCACAAACAATCGGCGGCAGCATGGCAATTGCCTCTCACATGCTCGCAATTCGATTCGACTGAAAACACCAAAGTGAACCATGGTCCGGCTTCACCGCAATCGACGGCCTGTTGCTGATCACACCGCAACCGGCTCTCGCATCAGTAGTCGCCGGGAAAGGGAAATTTGTCAGGGTCTGCGATCTTGATTCCAAGCTGTTCCTGCAGGGCAGCGTTGATATGGGCACGAAGTGCTGCATCGCAGATCGCGTAGCCCCAGTTCATGAGGCGATTCTGGACATCCCGCGGCATCTTTTCCAGACGGGTCGGAATGTCCGCAAGCGGCGCGGGCTTTCGGGTAAGACACTTCAAGGGATCGGTTGCGAGCTTGTAGTCGGCGAAATCGGTGCGAATGCCCCAGAATGTGCCGGTGTGGTCGCCTCGAATGTATGAATCGATGAGATGCCGCTTGCGAAGACTCCGAACTTGATTGTCGATCGTATCGAGGATCCGAAGCGAATGACGCACCCAGTCGTGGTGCGGGTTCTCTTCGGGAACGATCTTCTGCCCGGCGTCGCTGACGAGCAGCGTCTTGAAGCGTTTCGTCGTCTCAAGGCCAAGGTTGTCGTAGACACCGCCATCGCTCAGCACGGCCTGCGTCGTGTATGGCGCCCGGTTGAGATCGGCCCCCTTTGTGGCGTCGACCTTCTGGCGGATCGGCAATGTCATGGGCGACAGGATTGGCGGAAACGCAGAGGACGCGGCAACCGCGGTGCTGAGCGCAACGTCGGGATTGCGGACCAAGCCAACGCGATAATCGCCCATATACGGCCGGGAAAATCGCCACAGAACCGAGGACTGAACGTTGGTCGCATTGATGACGAAACGCGGGGCCGCGTTCCCGGTGTCGTCCGGAAGGTCGCTCAATTTGGCGCCCTTGAACAGGACGTCGTCGTAGGCTTTCGCCACCCTGTCGCTGATCGTGCCCGGCAAGAAAATCCCGCCGATCACCGCGCCGGCATCGACCGTTGTGTCGGCCATGGTCTGAATGGCATCGACGAAAATGCCGAACTTGGCGGCTTTGCCATCGTTGAATTGCAGCTTGCTCCACAGCAGACCCAATAGGCCGGCGGTGATCGATCCGCCCGACACGCTCGATATTCGAGTGAGCTTGCCCAGCAGTCCGACCTCGTTGAGCCGATACAGGGCTCCGACGTGAAATATCATGGCGCGGTAGCCTCCGCCCGACAGCGACAGCGCCACACCGTCCTCAGATCCCGCGGGGACGTCTTCTTCCGGAGTCGGCAAATCGTTCATATCGAAATACTCCTTGGCTTGTTTCCCTATGCGGATACCACCCGAGAATTCCGCGCAAATTGCGAGCCTCGCCTGTTATGTGCTCAACAATGAATTCGACGATTGACCAGCGCGCAATCCGTTTACGTTATCTGAATAAAATCGAAAGGCATGTCGCAGGAGTCGCCGCGATGCTCCGCTGTCCATCGCCGCCGAAACGGAAGCCTTTCGAGATTCTCGACGCGTGGCGTGACGGCTAAGCGCTGCATCACAAAAATTTCATAGCTGTAAAAATAGCAGAGCAACCATTTAAGTTGCAAAATCATAACGCGATCATGTTGAGATGTTCAACTTAAATAAGTAGCCGGCCCGACGGTTTTTGCTCTTCAGGTCGCTTTCGTCTGACAGTCTTTTTTCGCTTGAAGTCAATTTTCGCTTGAAGTCAATTGCGGCGCGATGACACCCGCCGCAGGCTGGCGCGTGGTTTCTCCGGATCATGCTCTAACTCTTCAAATACCGCTCGTAGCCTCCCGCCATCGCTTCATTCGCGGCGATCTCGGGATCGAGCGTATAGAGGTCCTGCGCGCGCCCGACGCCGCGCAACGCGTAGCGGCCGGTCGAGACCAGATAACGCCGGCCGGCGGCATCGAGACCGGCGCGAAATTCGGATGAAGCCAGAAATTCTCGGTCGATCGAATTGCACATCGAGGCGATGCGGCTGACCTCGTTGACCGCCGGCCCCACCACTGTGAAATCAAGCCGGTCCTCACTGCCGATATTGCCGTAAAAGACCTCGCCGACATGCAAACCCACATAGGCCGACGTGACCGGCCGGCCCTCCGCCGACCGGCGCGCGTTGAGCGCGTGCATGTTGAGGCGGAACTGGTGCTCGGCCCGCAGCGCCGCGCGCCGGACCACGGCCATGTCCTCGCCGGTGAACATCGCCAGCACACCGTCGCCGATCAGTTTCAACACATCGCCGCCGGCTTCATGGATGGCGTCGATCGAGGCTTGGGCGTAGTCGTTGAGGAACGGGATGATCTCGTCGGGCCCGATGCCTTCCGCGATCTTGGTCGAGCCGCGCAGATCGGAAAACCACAAGGCCGCATTGATGCGCTCGGTGACGCCGCGCGAGATGCGTCCGCGCAAGACCTGCTCGGAGGCGTCGCGCCCGAGATAGACCCGCCCGAGCGTGCGAGCGATGTCGACCTGCTGGGCCGACTTGATCGCAAGCCCCAGCACCGGCACGAGATCGCGCAGCGCCGCCAGCTCACCATTGCTGAAACCGTCGTCGCGGCGGGTCGTCCAGTAGGAATAGAAGCAGTCCATCTGGCCGAGCGTGCCGGCGTCGCCGAAGCGGTGCACGAAGGCGAGAAAATGCCGGTGCCCCTTCTCGGCCAGTTCGCCGATCATCGAAAATTCGAGCGAAGCGCCGTCGGCAAGATCGATGACGAGCTCGTCATGGCCGTTTTCGAGCATGTGGTGGAAGGCGGAGCGGCGCCAATTCTTGGCGGCATCGCCCTCGTTGCTCGACATGTATTCGAAAGTGTCGCTCTCGTTGGTTTCCCTGTCGTTCCAACAAAAGCCGCGTCCCTCGTAGATCGGGTGCAGCGTATCGATGAAGACCAGGCCGCGCGACAGATGCAGGCCGCCGTCCCGGCAGCGCTCGCAGAAGCCGCGAATCAGGTCAGTTTCGGGAAGGCCGGTAAGACCCTGGCTGACCAGCCAGTTCATCAGGTCCAGGCGGGTAGAAAGTTCCATGCCGCTATTATGCCGCGCAATCGTTCCGGGTGAAAGCTTCGGGGCCCATTTGACGCGTTGCGCCTCACGGCAGCCGGGCGACGCGGCCCCGCCCCCTTGAATATTGCCCTTTCCTTCTCGCGCTATTTCCCGCAAAACCGCGGCATGGAGAGCGAGACCGGTCCGCAGGCACCACCGAAAAGTCTTTTGCGCTGGGCGACCACGCCGCCGCAATCCTATGTGGTCTATCTGGTCTGCCTGATCCTGATCTGGATGGTGTCGTTCTATGCCGGGACGCTGAAGCCGAAAAAAGCGGTAGGCCTGGGTCCGCCGCCCATCTCGACGCCACAGAAATAATCTGGGCCGTGGCGGCGACCAGACTTCGCCGCCTGCAACCTGTCAGTCGTAGAACTCCGGCGCCAATTTCAGGCTGTCGCGCTGGGCCTTGTCGTGATTGATCCAGAGCTGCGCCTTTTCCTTCGACAGCGTATCTGCGACCTTCTGCATCGACGCCAGCGTCTCGTCCTTGTTGAAATTGTTGACGGGGACGCCGCGGTTGTCCCAGTTGCTCTTGAAGTGGACGGCATCGCCCGACAGCACGATTTCGCCGGTCTTGGGCAGCTTCACCAGCAGCGACTGGTGGCCCGGCGTATGCCCGGGCGTGGAGAGGATCGTCACGCTGCCGTCGCCGAACACGTCGCGATCGCCCTCCAGCAGGGTGACGGGGTGTTCCTTCTTGAACCGCGGCTGGTTGTTGGCGCCCGGCCAATCATATTCGGCCTTCTGGACATATAGCATCGTGGTCGGAAACATCTCGACATTGCCGATGTGATCGGGGTGGGTGTGCGACACCGCCATCGCCTTGATGTCGGATGGCTTGACGCCGATCTGCTCAAGCTGCGCGGCCAGCGTTTTCGGCCGGCGCCAAGTGACGGCTTTCGGATCGGCTGGCGCGAGGCCGTCCGGCATCGCAGCGACCGCGTCGGGAATGCCGGTGTCCCACAGGAACCAGCCCTGGGCGTGCTTGATCAGATAGCAATTGTCGACGAAGTCCATCGACTTGCCCTCATTGACGCCGGGCGACCATCGCGAGATGTCGCCGGCGACGCCCTCGCCGCAGTTCAGGATATAGAGCTTCTCGACGCCGGACTGCGCCTGTCCGGCAGAGGCGAACAGCACACCTGACAAAAGCGCCGCCGCAAAACCCACACTTCGCTTCACGCTCATCCTCCCCTCGCTCGATCCCGGACATCCGGCCCGAAGGCGGCGCACACTACACCAGCGCGGCGGCCGAAGATTGCGCTGACGGCCTTTTGATGTCGGCTAGATCGAACAGCTTAGTGCGGGCAGCGCTCCACCTCGACCGTGACGTGGCTCAGGCCTTTCAGGTCGTGCAGCCGCTCTTTATAGGTCGCGGGCGCGAGCGGCGCCTCGGAGACCAGCGAGATGACCGCGGCGCAATGGCCGGGACCGACCTGCCACAGATGCAGATCGGTGATCCGGTCGTCGCCCGCTTCGAGCCGGGCGCGGATGGTCGCCTGCAGCTTCCGGTCGAAACTGACATCGAGCAGCACCGCGCCCGCATCGCGGATCAACCCGATGGCCCAGCTTGCGATCACGAGACTGCCGACGATGCCGACGGCCGGATCGGCCCACACCCAGCCCGAAATCATCGCGACAACAAGCGCACCGATCGCCAGCACCGAGGTCGCGGCATCCGCCAGCACATGGACATAGGCGGCGCGGAGATTGTTGTCATGATGGTGGTGGTGATGATCATGATGATGGTGATGAGCATGGTCATGATCATCGCGATCGTCGTGCGCGGAACCGTGCCCATGATGATGGTCGTGGCTGTCACGAAGAATCCAGGCGCTGGCGAGATTGACGCAGAGGCCAAGCGACGCGACCGCGATGGCCTCGACATAGGAGATCGGCACCGGGTTGATCAGCCGCAGCACGCTTTCATAGGCAATCTGGGCCGCGATCATCCCGAGGATGATCGCGCTAGAAAACGCGGCGAGATCGCCGAATTTTCCGGTTCCGAACGCGAAACGGGAACTGCGCGCCTGCCGTCGGGCGAACAGATAGGCAGCTCCAGCGATGCCGAGCGCCACCGCATGCGTCGCCATGTGCCAGCCATCGGCCAACAGAGCCATCGAGCCGAACAGCGTTCCAGCCGCGATCTCCCCGATCATCATGACCGCGGTCAGCGCGACGATGAACCAGGTGCGACGCTCATTGTGCTCGTGCTTCTCACCGAGGAAGACGTGCTCATGCGTCCATTGATCGATAGAATCTGTGTGCATCGGGCGATCTCCGCATTCCCGGTTCCGCAACGCGCCAGCATGATCCGTAAAATCGGCGCTGGCATGGCCGCACAGCACTTAGGCCGCCTGGCAGGCGAATACTATCACAACGAGGCGACCGGAATCCCGAGCGGTGGCCAAAGCCGAACGCATTGACAGTCCGCTTCACATTCGCTGTAATGCGGCCATGGGGGTTCTGCGATCCCCCCACGAGGCGACATGCCCAAGTATCGCGTCCCGTTGATCTTGCGAGGACGCATCGATGTCATCTTACACCACGATATCCCCTGAAAAATTGTCACGGTTGATCGGTACGGCAAACGCGCCGGCCCTGATCGACGTACGCACGAACGAGGATTTTGCCGCCGATCCGCGGCTGATCCCGGGCGCCGTCAGGCATAGCCACGCGGACGTCGCCCGTTGGGGCGAACATTATGCGGGCCGGTCCGCCATCGTCACCTGCCTGCGCGGCCAGAAGCTTGCCCAGGGCACCGCGGCGTGGCTCCGGCACCTCGATGCTTCGGCCGAGACGCTGGAGGGCGGCTTCGAAGGCTGGAAGGCCGCCGGCCTCCCGCTCGTGCCGGAGGCGAAGTTGCCGCCGCGCGATGCCCAAGGCCGTACCGTCTGGGTCACCCGCGCGCGGCCGAAGATCGACCGCATCGCCTGCCCCTGGCTGATCCGCCGTTTCGTCGATCCGAACGCGGTCTTTCTGTTTGTCGCGCCACCGGAAGTGCCCGCTGTCGGCGAGTATTTTCGTGCCGCGCCGTTCGACATCGAAAACACCTTCTGGAGCCACCGCGGCGAGCATTGCACCTTCGACGTCATGGTGGAGGAATTCGGCCTCGCCACGCCGCCCTTGCTGCGGCTCGCCACCATCGTGCGCGCGGCCGACACCGCCCGGCTCGATCTCTGTCCGGAAGCGTCCGGACTGCTCGCGGCGTCGCTCGGCCTGTCGCGTATGTATGATGACGATCTCGCGCAGCTCGAGGCCGGTCTCGCGCTTTACGACGCCTTCTACCGCTGGTGCCGCGACGCCACCGGCGAAACCCATAACTGGCCGACCAACAAAGTGAAACCGTAATGGACGCCACGACGCATGAGCCAACAAAGGCCGACGCCGGTCACGGCGTCGGCTTCAGCGAGGCCTTCCGGGTCTGGCTGCGGGTCGCCAGTTTGAGCTTCGGCGGCCCGGCCGGCCAGATCGCGGTGATGCACCGCATCCTGGTCGACGAAAAGCATTGGGTCTCCGAGGGCCGTTTCCTGCATGCGCTCAACTACTGCATGCTGTTGCCCGGTCCGGAAGCGCAGCAACTGGCGACCTATATCGGCTGGCTGATGCACCGCACCGCGGGCGGCCTGATGGCGGGCGGTCTGTTCGTCCTGCCCGGCATCATCGCCATCATGGGCCTGAGCTATGTCTACGCGGCCTATGGCAATGTCTGGTATGTCGAGGCGCTGTTCTTCGGCCTGAAGGCGGCGGTGCTCGCGATCGTGCTGCAGGCCGTGGTGCGGGTCGGTAAGCGTGCCTTGCGCAATCGCATCATGATGACGCTGGCGGCGACAGCGTTCGTCGCGATCTTCTTTTTTGCCGTCTCCTTCCCGATCATCATCATCGTGGCCGGCGTCGTCGGCTATATCGGCGCCATGAGCGGGCGGCCGGAGTTTGCCGGGGCCGAACATGGCGGCGCGAAGAACGCAGCCCCCGAAAGCATGCTCGGCGAGGAGGTCCCGGATCACGCCCGACCCAACGGCCCGCGCGCGCTGCGCGTCGGCCTGTTGTGGCTGTCGCTGTGGCTGGCGCCGGTCGCAGCCCTTCTGATCGCGCTCGGCCCGGCCAATACCTTCAGCCAGATCGCGCTGTTCTTCAGCAAGATGGCGCTGGTGACGTTCGGCGGCGCATATGCCGTGCTGGCCTATGTCGCGCAGCAGGCGGTCGAACATTACCACTGGCTGCAGGCGCGCGAGATGCTGGATGGCCTGGGCATGGCCGAAACCACGCCGGGCCCGCTGATCATGGTGCTGCAGTTCGTCGGCTTCATGGCTGCCTATCGCGATCCCGGCAGCCTGCCGCCGATGCTGGCGGCGACCCTCGGCGGGCTGCTGGCGACCTGGGTTACCTTCACGCCCTGCTTCCTCTGGATTTTTGTCGGCGCGCCCTACATCGAGACTTTGCGCGGCAACAAGGGATTGGCCGGCGCGCTCAGCGCGATCACCGCGGCCGTCGTCGGCGTCATTCTCAATCTGTCGATCTGGTTCGCGCTGCACACGCTGTTCCGGGAGACGACGCCGGTGCGATCCTTTGGCCTGTCGTTCGACATGCCGCTGCTATCGAGCATCGATGTGCCGGCGCTCATGCTCGCCGTTGCGGCGGCGACCGCGGTCTTTCGCTTCAATCTCGGCATGCTGACGGTGCTCGGCGGCTCCTGCCTCGCCGGCGTCGTGCTGCGGCTGGCCGGATTGATCTAAAAGGAGCCGCTACACCAGTTCCGCCGGCGCAAGCCGGCAGGCGTCGCCATTGGCCTCGACCTGCAACGTCGCGTGGTGGATCTTGAAGCGATGGGACAGCCCTTCGCACACCAGATGCAGGAAGGCGTCGTCGTGCCCGCTGGGACGCACCAGGTGCGCCGTCAGCGCGGTCTCATTGGTGCTCATGGCCCAGATGTGCAGGTCGTGCACCTCCACGACGCCGTCAAGTTCGGCCAGATAGTCCCTCACCTCAGTCAACTCGATGCCCCGCGGTACGGCGTCGAGCGCAAGGTTGAGACTGTCGCGCGCCAGACCCCATCCGCTGGCGAGCACGATGGCGGCGATGCACAGGCTGATCGCGGGATCGACCCAGAGCCATCCCGTCACCATGATCACGAGGGCCGCCGCAACCACGCCGAGCGAAACGCCGGCATCAGCCGCCATGTGCAGATAGGCGCCGCGCACATTGAGATCGCCATGCCGGCCGCGCGCGAACATCAATGCGGTGCCGCCATTGATGAGAATGCCGAGTGCGGCAACCCAGATGACGGTTGAACTCGCCACTGGTGCGGGCTCGCGGAGCCGGTTGAGGGCCTCGACCGCGATGCCGCCGACCGCGACCAGCAGCAGGCCGGCGTTGAACAGCGCGGCGAGGATCGAGGCGCGCCGGTAGCCGTAAGTGTGCGTCTCCGTCGGCCGCCTACCCGCCAGCCACACCCCGCCCCATGCCAAGAGCAGCGCGATCACGTCGGAGAGATTGTGGACGGCGTCGGAGATCAACGCCAGCGAGTTGGCCGTGTAGCCAAAGATCAGCTCAGCGACGACGAAGGCCGCATTGAGCAGCGCACCGGCGGCAAACGCCGCGCCGAAACTGTCCGGCGCATGGTTGTGGCCGGCATGGTCATGGCCGTGGGAGTGACCGTGATTGTGATCGTGGTGATGGTGAGCCATTGGGGTATTGAACGTCGCCTGATCGATTAGTCCGTTATAATGCGCGGAGGCTCGAATACTATTACAGTGAAGACGACGTGCTGACCGCCTTCGTTTGCGTCGTCCCGGCCTTGAGCCGGGACCCATACGCCGCGGCCTATCGTTCAGGCGAACCGGTGGACGGCTTTTTTCAACAATCAACGTTGGTGGTTATGGGCCCCTGCTTTCGCAGGGGCGACAGCTATCGTCTACTCGACCGGCCGCCCGAACTTGTTCGACTTCGGCAGGCCATGCGCGAGACGGCCGGCATCGGCGCGGTTGCCGCGCCAGTCGGCGAGCTCCTTCCAGCTCAGGCCCTGGTCGCGTCCGGCGGAATCCTTCCATGCCAGGCCGCTGCTGGCTTCGAAGGTCGTGACGTCAGACAGCGTCGCACTGGTGTATTTCTGTAAGCGCACGCCGCGGCCGCGCGCCATCTCCGGCACCTGATCGATCGGGAAGATCACCATCTTGTGGTTACTGCCGATGACGGCCACCTGGTCGCCGGCAACGGTCGTGATCGCGCAGGCTTCGTTCGGCATTGTGACGTTGAGGACCTGCTTGCCCTTGCGGGTGTTGCCGACGCAATCCTCTTCCTTGACGATGAAGCCCTGTCCTTCGCTGCTCGCGATCAGGAACTTGCGCTCGCCCTTGTTGACGAACATCGAGACGATCGCCGCGTCCTGATCCATGTCGACGAACATCCGGATCGGCTCGCCATGGCCGCGTCCGCCCGGCAGCTTGGCGACGTCGAGCGAATAGAATTTTCCGTTGGTCGCAAACAGCAGGAGTTTCGACGTGCTCTCGGCGAAAAACGCCTGGCCGAGCTTGTCGTCGGTCTTGAAGGTGAGTCCTGAGAGATCGGCAACATGCCCCTTCAGCGTCCGCACCCAGCCCTTGTCCGAGACCACCACCGTGACCGGCTCGCGCTCGACAAAAGCCTCCTCGATCGCGGCCAGATCGTGTTCCGGCGCATCGGCAAAATTGGTGCGGCGCTTGCCGAGCGGCGTCTTCGGCCCGAACAGATCGCGGACGTTCCTGACCTGCTCCCCGACCTTGGACCATTGCTCGGCTTCCGAGCCGAGCAGCGACTTGATGCCTTTCAATTCGCCGCGGAGATTCTTGTCCTCGGTGCGAATTTCCATTTCCTCGAGCTTGCGCAACGCGCGCAGGCGCATGTTGAGGATCGCTTCGGCCTGGACTTCGGTGAGCTTGAACGCCTTGACCAGCGCCGGCTTCGGCTCGTCCTCGGTGCGGATGATCTTGATCACCTTGTCGATGTTCAGATAGGCGATCAGGTAGCCGCCGAGAATTTCCAGCCGGTTCTCGATCTGGCCCTTGCGGTAGTTGGAGCGGCGCAGCAGCACGTCGCGCAGATGGTCGAGCCATTCGCGCAGGCACTCGGCAAGCCCCAGCACCTTCGGGATCTTGCCCTTCACCAGCACGTTGAGGTTCAGCGGAATCTTGTTTTCCAGCTCGGTCAGCCGGAACAGCGATTCCATCATCAGTTCCGGATCGACCGCACGCGATTTCGGCTCGATGACGAGGCGGATGTCCTCGGCCGATTCATCCCTGACGTCGCCGACCAGCGGCAATTTCTTCTCGTTGAGCAGCTCGGCGATCTTTTCGACCAGCCGCGACTTCTGCACCAGGTAGGGAATCTCGGTGATGACGACGACCCAGGTGCCGCGGGCACCCTCTTCCTGCTTCCATCTGGCGCGAACGCGGAACGAGCCGCGGCCGGTGACATAGGCCTCTGCGATCGCTTCCTTGGAATCGACCACGATACCGCCGGTGGGGAAATCCGGCCCCTTCACCCATTTCAACAGCGCACGCGATTTCGCCTGCGGCTTCTCGATCAGGTGCAGCGCGGCTTCGCACAGCTCGGCGGCATTGTGTGGCGGGATCGAGGTCGCCATGCCGACCGCGATGCCCTGCGCGCCGTTCGCGAGCAGGTTCGGGAAACCGCCGGGCAGCACCACCGGCTCTTTCGACTGGCCATCATAATTGGGGCGGAACTCGACGCCGTCTTCGTCGATCCCCTCGAGCAGGAGCCGGGCGACCTCGGTCATCCGCGCTTCGGTGTAGCGGTAAGCGGCGGCATTGTCGCCGTCGACATTGCCGAAATTGCCCTGGCCGTCGACCAGCGGATAGCGCGAGGAGAAATCCTGCGCCAGCCGCACCATGGCGTCATAGATCGCCTGGTCGCCATGCGGATGGAATGAGCCCATCACGTCGCCGACGATCTTCGCCGATTTCTTGAACGCCGTGCCGGGATCGAGCCGCAGCAGACGCATGCCGTAGAGTATGCGGCGATGCACCGGCTTCAGGCCGTCGCGCGCGTCCGGCAGCGCCCGGTGCATGATCGTCGACAGCGCATAGGCGAGATAGCGCTCTTCCAGCGCATCGCGCAGCGGAACCTCGTGAATGTCGGCCGGTTCAGGCGGAATCAGTGTCTTTCCCATGGGACCGGGTTAAACGCTGATCGTGAATGGAGCAAGGCGCGAATCGCGGTATCTATCGCCGCTGCCGGTCCTCCGGGCCAGGAGTCAACAAAAGAGTGCGAACGGCAAGTTGGCGGCGGCGCGACAGCCCGGCAGGCCGCATCAGGTCACGCCAGCGCCCGAGATCCCCGGCCGGTCATTCGTCCGGGCCCAGACAGGCGATGATCGCATGTTCATGGCTGCCCGTTCGACGAAGCGCCACGACGCATAGGCCAGCGGCGTGATGGCCGCGACGGAAAAAACGAACACGGCGAAGAGGATCAGGCTCACCGGCAGTGAATCGAATTGGCCGATCAGGCGTTGGTTGAGCCATCCTGCGCTCCATAGCGTCAGCGGATGCAGGAGATAGAAGCTGTAGGAGATTTTTCCATAGAGGCGGACGATCGGACGGTCGAGCAACGCGAACAGTGCAGCATCGCTGCGATAGGCGACCAGCGCAACCAGAACCGCGGACGTCACGCATTGCACCAGCAAGGTCCACGTCCCGGTCGGCTTGAAGAACGAGCAGCCGCAGAACACGGCGACCGAAATAAGCGCACAAATCGCGACCGCCGCCGGTGGCAGTTTCTCGCAAAACGTTCTTCCGCGAAAATGCAGCAAGATGCCGACCGGAAATGCGTAGAGGGGTGCGAGGTTGGTGTCGTCGCCGATGCTGTGGCTATACTGGCCAAGGAAAGACACGCCGAACAGCAGAATGGCGATCGCGATGACCGGTCTTACGCCGTAGCGACGGCACAGCCAGACGCATACCAGGATCAAGGGCGTCGCCGCCAGTTCGGCCTTCATCGACCACATCACTGCATCGATATCGGCATGAAGCATCAGCATGTTGGCCAGAACGTTCAGCGGCGCATAGGAAGCGCCGTGATATTGCTGGAACCCGAAGGCGTAGAAGAGCGCCGCAAAGATACCGATGGTCGTGATGGCCGCCGGGAACAGCCGGAAAATGCGGCCACGAATGAAGCGCCATGCGCCGAAATTCGCATCCAGGGAGCGCGCAAGCACAAAGCCGCTGATGACGAAGAAAGCGACAACCGCGCCGTAACCGTTGGTCAGTGCCTTGATCAGGAACAAGCCGGCTGCATCAAGGCCGCCGCGAGCCGGGCCGTCGACCCAGGACGACGTCACGTGCATAGCAGCGACCGTCAGCGCAGCAATGCCGCGCACGGACTCGATGCGGGGAATGAAGCCCCGCAGACTCGTACTCAACATGCAGCGACGCGAAGCACGCCATTATGGCTTTTCCACCGCGAGCGTTGCCGCGACGACGTGCACTATAGCTGCGGGACCTTGGCCCGGTGCCTGATTACCGCCTTGATGAAGCCATCGCGCGCGTCCGAATGGCCCTGCCCGCGCGGTTCCAGCACGTGGCGCAACAGGAACCGGCCGGTGAGCAGAAAGCCGTCCTGCAGATCCTGATCCGACCAGTCATTGCCGTGACTCTCGCCTTGCCGCAGGAACGGCGGCAGCCGCAGCAGTTTGTCGCGCCAGGGCTCGCCGGCCGCGCGCGACACCGCGCCGCCGGATTTCGGCGACACATAGATCAAGTCCGTGGTCTCGCCGGTCGCGGCGCAATTGGCCAGATCGAGCCCGAAGCCGAGTTCGGCGAGCATCGCAAGCTCGAACTTGACCACATGCACGGCAGCATCGCCGGCATCGTCGAAATCGTCCAGCGTGCGGTCGAGCATGTCGTAGATGTCTTCATGCGGGTCGCGTTCCGGCAACAGGCGCGCCAGCGCCGCCAGATGCGTGACGCCGTAGGCCGCGTGCGACACCGAGAGCAGCGTGGCCGCGCGCAGCCGCGTGCCCTCGACCGCGAAGGTGCCGAGATGCTCGTCGAGCCGCGCACGCCAGATCGCGCGCACGCTGTTGCCCGGCTGCAGAAGCGGCCGCATCCGCGAACCGGCGCCGCCGCGCACCAGCCCCAGATGCCGGCCATGGGCACGCGTCAGCAGTTCGGCGATGGCGGAGGACTCGCCGTGCCGCCGAACCCCCAGCACGATGCCGTCGTCGGTCCATTCCATGGCGTGGACTTTACCGGAATCCGATGATGAGCGCAGCTATCCCGCCCGCCGTCGTTCCGGGCTCGATGCGTTCGCATCGCCCCCAAAATGCCGGCTACCCATTAAACCAGCCCTGCGCGTCGCCGGTATAGGAGAAATACAGCCCCGCCGCGGTGAGCACGCAGGAGACGATCTCGATGCCGCTGTCGAGTTCCACGCCGTTGTCGCCGATGACCCCGAACAGCGAGATCACGGACAGCACGAGCGCCACGGACAGCACCCAGCGCGGCCAGTTCTTGCGCTGGCGGGCGGCGAGCCAGACGAAGTAAAGCAGCAACAGGATGATGCCGCCGGACAACACCGTCGCCACCATGACCGTCGAATCCGTGCTGTCCGCGCGCGGCGTGCGATCCTGGAACGCGACCGACAACGCATCGAGCATCAGCGACACATAGAGCAGGATTTCGAACCGCTGCACGTTTTGGGGCAAATTCATATCAAGTGTCTCGGTTCTAAACGCCATGGCGAGCCGTGGAAATATTGAAGCCCACCACGCCCACTATTCCTTCGGGAAATCGAGTCCCATTTCGCGATAGCGATCGGGATCGTCGCCCCAGTTCTCGCGCACTTTGACGAACAGGAAAAGATGCACCGGCACGCCGGTGATCTCGGCGATCTCCTTGCGCGATTCCGCGCCGATCGCCTTGATGGTGGCGCCGCCCTTGCCGAGCACGATCTTGCGCTGGCTTTCCCGCTCGACAAAGATCGTCTGCTCGATGCGGATCGAGTTGTCCTTGCGCTCGGTCCAGCTGTCGGTTTCGACGGTGGATTGGTACGGCAATTCCTGATGGAGCTGCCGATAGATTTTTTCCCGGGTGATTTCGGCCGCCAATTGCCGCATCGGCGCATCCGACATCTGGTCCTCGGGATAGTGAAACGGCCCCGCCGGCACCATTTCGGCGAGCGCATGGCGCAGATCGCCGACGCCGTCGCCCGACAGCGCGGAAATCATGAACGTCTGTGCGAACGCCAGCCGGTCGTTGGCGGCCTTCGCCAGCGCCAGCAGCTTTTCACGCGGCACCAGATCGATCTTGTTCAGGATCAGGATCTTCTCGTGACCGACGCTTGCGACCTTGGTCAGGATCGCATCGGCCTCCTCGTCGATGTCAGCCTTGGCGTCCAGCAGCACGCAGACGAGATCGGCGTCATGCGCCCCGCTCCAGGCCGTCGACACCATGGCGCGGTCGAGCCGCCGCTTCGGCGAGAAGATGCCGGGCGTGTCGACCAGGATGATCTGCGCGTTGTTCTCGATCACGATGCCGCGGATCAAGGCGCGGGTGGTCTGCACCTTGCGCGAGACGATGGTGACCTTGGAGCCGACCAGCGCGTTGACGAGGGTGGACTTGCCGACATTGGGGGCGCCGATCAGTGCGACAAAGCCGCAACGCGTGGCTGCGGGGGCACCCTCTGCGCGAAGGCTATCCGTCATTGCTGCCGCCGCCGACGCCTTCGCGCTCGATCATCACGGAGGCCGCGACCTTCTCGGCCGCGCGCTTGCTGCCGCCGATGCCTTCCGCCGGAGCGAGCCCCGGCAAATCCACCGCGACGCGGAATTGCGGATCGTGATGCGGCCCGGTGCGCTCGACCTCCCGGTAGACCGGGGTCGGCAGGCCCTTGCCCTGCGCCCATTCCTGCAGCACCGTCTTGGGATCGCGCAGCGGCCGTCGCGGCCTTTGCATGCGCTCGGTCCAGTTGCGCTCGACGAAATCCGCCGCGGCCGCGTAGCCGCCGTCGAGAAACACCGCGCCGATCACCGCCTCGCAGATGTCGCCGAGCACGGATTTGCGCAGCCGCGCACCGGCGCCGGCGCCGACCGCGCCAAGCTTGATGTCGTCGGTCAGCCCGAGCGACTTCGCAACCTCTGCGCAGCTTTCCTTGCGCACGAGATCGGCGAGCCGCTTCGACATCTCCCCCTCGTCCGCGCTCGGAAAGGTCCGGTAGAGCATGTCGGACACGATCAGCCCCAGCACGTGATCGCCGAGGAATTCCAGACGCTGATAGCTCTCGCCGCGCTTGCGCGTGGGTTTGAGCGCGGAGACGTGGGTAATGGCGGCAATCAGGAGATTGGGGTCGGCGAACTGATGCCCGATGCGCGCCTCGATCGCCGCCGTCGCGGACTTGCCGGCCGGCTTCGCAGCCGGGACGGCAGCCGTTTTCGCGCCGCCTTTGCTGCGTTTCTTTTTCGCCGGCTTGGCTTCGCGACCGGGTTGAGGCTCGTGGCTTGTCTCGCCTGCTATCGATGCGATCCGGATGTCAGGGGTGTCGTCGTTCATCGCACGAATTTGAACAACCGATTCCAGCGTACCGCCGTCGGCCAGCGCCAGAACATCCAGACGTGTTCGCCTTCGGCAATGGAGAAGAAGATCAACTGGGCACGGCCGACGATGTTCTCGATCGGCACGTAGCCCACGGCCGACAGCACGCGGCTGTCCGTCGAATTGTCCCGGTTGTCGCCCATCATGAAGAAGTGGCCGGGCGGCACCGTGTAGACATTGGTATTGTCGTAGAAGCCGTTATCGACGCAATCGAGCGTCTCGTAGGAGACCCCGTTCGGCAGCGTCTCCTTCCAGCGCTTCACCCGCGCGGTCGCTTCCGAGCCGCAAGGGTCCTCGCCGATGAAATCGCTCAGGCGCTCGCGCTGCACCGCCTTGTCGTTGACGTAGAGCAGCCCGTCCCGCATCTGGATGTGGTCGCCGGGGAGCCCGATCACGCGCTTGATGTAGTCGGTGGTGTCATCCTTCGGCAGGCGGAATACGACGACGTCGCCCCGTGACGGCTCCGATCCGAAAACGCGGCCCGAGAACACCGGCGGCGACAGCGGAATCGAGTAGTGGCTGTACCCATAGGAGTATTTCGAGACGAACAGATAGTCGCCGACCAAAAGCGTCGCCTTCATCGACCCGGACGGAATGTTGAAGGGCTGAAACAGGAAGGTCCGAATCACGAGCGCGATCAGCAACGCATGGATGACGACCCGGATGGTCTCGCCTGAGCCGCTTTCGAATTTCGTCCCGGATGTCACGCTCATCGTCTTCCCAATCCCCCCGTCGCAACCGCCGCGCGGTGGCAGACACATCCCCCACGCGAACAGCGCTTCGCTTCGCGGCCTGAGGAATCGGTCCTGATTCTGATAGTGAGAGCCAATCCCGGCGCAAACCCGAATTTGCCCTTGCTAGATCATGTCCCGCGCGAGTTTTAGACGTTTGTTTGCAGCCGTGCAATAAACGGCGGCATCAAAACTTCATAACTCGCTGACGGGGATCATATTTTTAGTTTTGACACGTTGCGGCGGCGGTGATTCACGATTTGCCGGGATGGATCGCCGAAATTATGACGAAGGCCTGCGCCAGCGGCCAATCGTCGGTTATCGAGAGGTCGATCCGCGCCTCAAGGCCTTCCGGCGTCAGCGCTTTCAGCCGCTCAAGCGCCCCACCCGTGAGTTGCATGGTCGGCCGGCCACCCGGGAGGTTGACCACGCCCATGTCGCGCCACCAGACGCCGCGGCGGATTCCCGTCCCCAGCGCCTTGGAACACGCCTCCTTGGCCGCGAATCGCTTGGCGTAGGTCGCAACCACCAGTTTCTCGTTCTTGCTCCGCCGCCCGGCCCGGGCGCGCTCGGCGTCGGTGAAGATGCGGTCGAGGAAACGCTCGCCGTGCCGCTCGATGACTTTTGCGACGCGGCGGATGTCGATCAGGTCGGAACCGATGCCGATGATCATGCCCGGCCCCGGCCCCGATCCATGGCGGCCCGCATGGCCCGAACCGTCTCGCCCAGGCCGACGAAAATCGCTTCTCCGATCATGTAATAGCCGATGTTGAGCTCGGCGATCTCGGGCAGCGTCGCGATCTGCTCGGCGGTCGCATAATCGAGGCCGTGGCCGGCATGAACCTCGAGACCCGCGGAGCGCGCCAGCGCCGCGCCCGCGACAATCCGCCGCCATTCGGCGTCCGCTTTCGCCGCGTCTCCGTCGACCACGGCGTCGCACCAGGCGCCGGTGTGGATCTCGATCACGGGCGCCCGCAGCTTGGCCGCCATCTCGATCTGCCGCGGGTCGGCGGCGATGAACAGCGACACCCTGATGCCGGCCTCGTTCAAGCGCGCGATGAACGGGGCGAGCGCGTTGTGCTGGCCAGCAACGTCAAGGCCGCCTTCGGTGGTCAGTTCCTCGCGCCGCTCGGGCACCAGGCACACCGCATGCGGCTTGGTCCGAAGCGCGATCGCCAGCATGTCGGCGGTCGCGGCCATCTCAAAGTTCAGGGGTTTTGAGATTTCCGCCTTCAGCCGCGCCATGTCCTCGTCGCGAATGTGCCGGCGATCCTCGCGCAGATGCGCGGTGATGCCGTCGGCGCCGGCTTCGATCGCAGCCTGTGCGGCGCGGACCGGATCCGGCCGGGCCCCCGCCCTCGCGTTGCGCAGGGTGGCGACGTGGTCGACATTGACTCCGAGACGCAGCGGAGGAGTGTTCGGCATTGTAGGACTCGCGGGCAAATCTGGTGGATCGTCCCTCATCTTGAGGAGCGGCGCAGGCAAGTTTACGCAGCCTGCGTAGACTTGGCTGCGAGCCGCGTCTCGAAGGATGAGGCCCCTATTGTGGCCTCATAGTTCGAGACGGCGCAAGTGCACCTCCTCACCATGAGGGTTGGCAGCGGGTCAAACTACCCGTTGACCCGCTCGACCCGGGCGACGACGGCCTTGGCGCGCAACTGGTTGATGATCGCGCTGAGATGCTTGAGGTCGTAGACCTCCAGGTCGATGATCAGTTCAGTGAAATCCGGCGAGCGGCGCGACATGCTGATATTGTCGATATTGCCGTCGTGTTCGGCGATCACGGTCGCGACCTGGGCGAGGCTTCCGGGCTCGTTGACATTGTCGATCTTGATGCGGGCAGGAAACCGCTGCGGCGTGCTTTCGTCGACGTCCCAGCGCACGTCGAGCCAGCGTTCCGGCTCCTCCTCGAAATCCTTCAGCGCCGGCGACTGGATCGGATAGATCGTGATCCCCTCACCCGGCGACACGATGCCGACGATGCGGTCGCCCGGCACGGCGCCGCCGTTCGGGGCGAACTTGACCGGCAGATCCGAATTGATGCCGCGGATCGGGATCGCCGAGGTGCTGCGCACGGGCTCAGACGGCGACTTCAGCTTCAGCTTGACCGCAAGGCTCTTCTTCGCGCCGTAACGCGCGATCCGCTCTTCCTTGTAGTCGGGATACATCGCGCGCGCGACGTCGGACGCCTTCATCTCGCCGCGGCCGACCGCCGCCATCACGTCGTCGAGCGAGGCGCGCGCGAGCCGCGGCAGCGCCCCCTTCAGCTTGTCGTCGGCGTATTCGAGCTTGGTGCGCTCGAACAGCCGCTCGACGATGCGCCGGCCGAGGCCCGCATATTGATCGCGCACCGCGGTGCGCGTCGCCCGCCTGATCGCGGCGCGCGCCTTGCCGGTGACCGCAAGCGACTCCCACGCCGAGGGCGGCGCCGATTGCGCTTCCGACGTCAAAACCTCGACCTCGTCGCCGTTCTGCAATTCGGACGACAGCGGCGCGAATTTGCCGTTGATCTTGCACCCCACGGCGCTGTTGCCGACATCGGTATGCACGGCATAGGCAAAATCGATCACATTGGCGTGGCGCGGCAGCGCGATCAGCTTTCCCTTGGGGGTAAAGCAGAACACCTGGTCGTGGAACAGTTCGAGCTTGGTGTGCTCGAGGAACTCCTCCGGATTGGAGCTTTCCGACAAAATCCCGACGGTGCGGCGCAGCCAGGCGAAGGCGTTGGACTCGCGTTTCAGCAATTCGGTCGGCGAGCCGACGTCGTCCTTGTAGAAAGCGTGCGCGGCAATGCCGAACTCGGCGATCTGGTGCATCTCCGCAGTGCGAATCTGCAGTTCGACGCGCTGGTTGCCGGGCCCGATCACGGTGGTGTGGATGGAACGATAGTCGTTCTGCTTCGGCGTCGAGATGTAGTCCTTGAAACGGCCCGGCACCACGGGCCAGGTCGTGTGCACCACGCCGAGCGCGCGGTAGCAGGACACGATATCCGGCATCACGACGCGGAAGGCGAAAATGTCGGACAGCTGCTCGAAGCCGACCGATTTGCGCTCCATCTTGGTCCAGATCGAGAATGGCTGCTTGCGGCGGCCGTAGACCCGCGCGGTCAGGCCGTTCTCGCGAAGATTCCTGGAGAGCTGGCTTTCGATCTCTCCGATCAGGTTGCGGTTGCGCTCGGCCAGCGCGTCCAGTCGATGCGTGACGACCGAATAGGCTTCCGGATCGAGCATCCGGAACGAGAGATCTTCGAGTTCCTCCCGCATCTCCTGCATGCCCATGCGGCCGGCGAGCGGCGCATAGATGTCGAGCGTTTCCTCGGCGATTCGCTGGCGGGAGGCTTGCGGCACGAACTCCAGCGTGCGCATGTTGTGCAGGCGATCGGCAAGCTTGACCAGGAGAACGCGGACGTCATCGGCGATCGCGAGCAGGAGCTTGCGCAGATTCTCAGCCTGCTTGGCCTCGCGGGACACCAATTCCAGCCGCTTCAGCTTGGTGAGACCGTCCACCAGCGCGCCGATCTCGTGCCCGAAAATCTGGTCGATCTCGGCCCGCGTCGCCTCGGTATCCTCGATGGTATCGTGCAGCAGCGCGGCAACGATGGTGGCGTCATCGAGCTTGAGATCGGTCAGGATCGCGGCGACCTCGAGCGGGTGCGAGAAATAGGGATCGCCGGAGGCACGGGTCTGCGAGCCGTGCGCCTTCATGGCATAGACATAGGCGCGGTTGAGGAGATCCTCGTTGGTATTGGGGTTATAGGACCTGACCCGTTCGACCAGATCGTATTGCCGCATCATGCGCGAGCGCGGCTTGGTCGTCCTGACCGGCGCAGGCGCCAGGGCGGCCTGCTCCGTCGCAGCCTGCATCTGGGGTGGGCTTTGTTGGCGCCAATACGCCATCTCGAATCACTGCCTTCGCCGTTTGGGCCTCGCGCCGGCCCGGTCGCTCCAAGTGTACTTTCAAGCGTAGTTTAGCGCCAATCCGGCCGTCGTCCGATCAAATCCTGGACGGCGCTATGGTTTACGCAGGAATCTTTTGCGAACAACCGGTATCCGCCCACTCGGTGGCCCGACGGCGGTCATTTTTCCGGATCACGCGCCAGCCCCATGCGTCCGCGTTCGCGAGAAGGTTAATGTAACCACGAAACCCCCGACAAAAGCAAAGGCCCGGACAAAAGCGAAGGCCCGGATATCAGTCCGGGCCTTCGGCAAAACGGGCGGGTTCGGGATATCCGAAGCCGGAATTCCAAGGAGGCTCACTCGTCCTCTTCGGGCTGCTCCTCGGGAGGCGCCAAGCCCTCGAGGCCCTTCAGGAGTTCCTCCTCCGTCATGCGCTCCACGGCCACCTCGGTGTCGTCGGCGTCGACGCTGGCGCCCGCCGAGCCGATCAGAGGCACGGTATCGGGTTCGGGCTCGTCGACCTCCACGAACTTCTGCAGGGAGTGCACCAGTTCCTCGCGCAAATCCCCCGGGGAAACGGTCGATTCCGCGATCTCGCGGAGCGAGACCACCGGGTTCTTGTCATTGTCCCGATCAATCGTAAGTTGTGATCCTGAGGAAATCATACGGGCGCGATGCGCCGCCAGCAGAACCAGGTCAAACCGGTTGTCGACCTTGTCGATACAGTCTTCCACGGTGACGCGCGCCATCTCATGTCGCTCCGTTGGTTTGGGTTATGAGGGGGCTTGGTATGCTGATATCGCGGGTAGTTATAGGGGGGAGCGGCTTTTCGCAAGACCCAATTTGTGATTTGGGCGCCGCAAATACCTCTGCTACGCCGACCGGGTCTGACTGGTGAGTCCGTAAAGCCACAAGTTGCGGCTTTTGGACAAGAAAACGCTTTATTGCGCCACCAAAGATATACCTTTGTTGCCCCGACGTCCCCAAATTTGCGGTAGCGTGTATCAGAGTAATCTACCGCGGGGCCTAGGCAGGACTTCATGAACTGCACGGTCCGCTGCCGCCGCGCCAAAAAACACTTACCAACGACGAACGCGAGAAACTGAATGTCACCTTCCTCCAACAAAATTGCGCTTTTCATCGATGGCGCCAACCTTTATGCGACGGCTAAGACGCTCGGTTTCGACATCGACTACAAGCGCCTGCTAAAGGAATTCCAGGGGCGCGGAACGCTAGTGCGCGCCTTCTACTACACGGCGATCATCGAAGATCAGGAGTATTCCTCAATCCGCCCCCTGATCGACTGGCTCGACTACAACGGCTACACGGTCGTCACCAAGGCAACCAAGGAGTTCATCGACGCCAGCGGCCGCCGCAAGGTAAAGGGCAACATGGATATCGAACTGGCCGTCGACGCCATGGAGCTTGCGGAACACATCGACCAGATGGTGCTGTTCTCCGGCGACGGCGACTTTCGCTCGCTGGTCGAGGCCGTGCAGCGGCGCGGCGTTCGCGTGACGGTGATCTCGACCATTTCGAGCCAGCCGCCAATGATCGCCGACGAGTTGCGGCGGCAGGCCGATGTCTTCACCGACCTGGTGGAGTTGCAGTCCAAGCTCGGTCGGGATCCGTCCGAACGCCCGGCGCCACGGGAGCCGCGCCACCATGCGCCGCAGTTCCTACAGCGCGCGACCACGGTGGCACCCAGGGGCGATGACGACGACTTCGACGATTAAGGGCGATCTGGCTGCGGCTCGCGCCGTCCAACCGCAAACCGAACCGGACCGGAATTGCCCGCTTTGTCCAAGGCTCGTGGAGTTCCGCGAGGCGACGCGCGCGCAGCAACCGTCCTGGTTCAATTCGCCGGTGCCGTCGTTCGGCGACCCCAACGGCAGGCTCCTGATCGTCGGGCTCGCCCCCGGCCTTCAGGGCGCCAACCGCACCGGACGGCCGTTCACCGGCGACTATGCCGGCGATCTGCTCTATGCGACGCTGATCGAGTACGGCTTTGCGGAAGGCAGCTATCAGGCACGGCCCGATGACGGGCTGAAACTGGTCGATTGCCGGATCAGCAATGCGGTGCATTGCGTGCCGCCGCAAAACAAGCCGCTGCCCGCCGAGATCAGCACCTGCCGGCCATATCTGATCGCGACGATCGAGAGCATGCCGCGCCTGCGTGCGATCCTTGCGCTCGGCCGCGTCGCGCACGATTCCGTCGTGAAGTCGCTGAAGCTTCGCGGTTCGGCGGCGCCCTTCGTTCACGGCGCGGTGCATCGCGCGGGCGCCGTCAAGTTCTACGACAGCTATCATTGCTCGCGTTACAACACCAACACGGGCGTCCTGACGCCGGACATGTTTCGCAGGGTGTTCGCGCGGGTCAAAGCGGATCTGTGCTAGCAAGGTCGCTGCACCGCAACGCGGATTGCCGGGCGGCGACAATCAGGTCATCCCATGCCAGAAACAGTGCGTCACGTGCCGCTGCGTCCGCTTCGCTGGAGTGCCGGCGAGGCCTCCGCTGCCATCGAGGAGATCGCAGCCGACGCACTCGCCCAATTTGACGGCGAACGCTTCTGGCCCGCGCATCCGCTCGAAGACGGGCTGCCGGACGGCACCACGAGTTTTTACATGGGCGCGACCGGCGTCATTTGGGCGCTGGATTATCTCCGGCGGGTCGGAGCAACCAGGGCATCGTTCGACTTTGCGCCGGTTCTACCGCGCCTGATCGAGAGAAACCGGGCGGAATTTGCCGAGCAAGGCTATTCGGCGCATGGCTCGCTGCTGTTCGGCGACCTCGGAACGGCGCTTGCCGTGATGCGGCTGCGCGGCACGCCTGCCCTCGCCGACGCGGTTTATGCGCGGGCCGACATGAACACCGCGCTTCCGATCCGCGAACTGATGTGGGGCATGCCGGGCTCGATGCTCGCCTGCCTTCACATGCACGAGATGACGGACGAGCCGCGCTGGCGTGCCCTGTTCGATACGCAGGCGGCACGGCTTCTGTCCGACCTGGAGGAGACCGGCCTCGGTCCGCTCTGGACCCAGGATCTCTACGGAAGCCACCAGCAATGGCTGGGCCCGGTGCACGGTTATGCCGGAAACATGATCCCGCTGCTTCGCGGCTGGGACTGGCTGCACGCCGACCAGCGCACGCAAATCGCCAGCGCCATCCCGCAAACGCTCGGCTGCACCGCTTGGCGGACCGAGACGGGAGTCACCTGGCCATCGCGCGTCGTCAAGGATGGCCCCGCGCCTCGGCTGTGCCAGCACTGCCATGGCGCTCCCGGCATGGTGACGACCTTTGCCGACGCACCGTTTGAATCGGCGGAACTGGACGATCTCTTGCTCCGGGGCGGCGAGTTCGCGTGGAACGCAGGTCCCCTGAGCAAGGGCTCGAACCTCTGCCATGGCACCGGCGGCAATGGCTATGCGTTCCTGAAACTCTATCGCCGCACGCACGACGCAGTCTGGCTCGAGCGCGCCAGGGCCTTTGCGATGACCGCCATCGCGCAATGCCGCGATGCGCGGCGCGAATTTGGCAGCGGCCGCTATTCGCTGTGGACCGGGGATGTCGGCCTTGCGATCTATCTCTGGGATTGCCTGACGGCCGAACCCCGCTTTCCGACCATCGATATCTTCTAGCTGGCGCGGCTAGGCCGGATTTTCCTTCAGCCAGGCCAGCACCTCGCCGGCATTCCGGTCCGGCGGAAACACCGGATAGAACACATGCGTGATGCGCGCATTGTCGATGATCAGCGCCAGCCGCTTGATCAACGTCAGTCCGGCCACCTCCATGATCGGCAGGTCGAGCGCGCGCGTAAGCGCAAGCTTCTCGTCGGACAATACCGGGAACGGCAGATGCAGCCGCGAGGCCATTTCGGTCTGGTAGGCGTTGCTCTGCGTCGACAGGCCGAACACCTGCGCCGCGCCCGCGGCCTTCAGCTCGGCGAACAGGTCCCGGAAGGCGCAAGTCTGCGGCGTGCAGCCGCGCGCGCCGGGGATCATGTCCCAATCGTCGACCAGCGAGATCTTGCCGGGCTCGCCGGTTCGCGGATAGGCGAACACCACCGTGCGGCCGGGCAGTGCCGACAGCATGACCGAGGTATCGTCGGTCGCCATCAGGCTGACCGGCGGGATCGTCATGCCCACCAGATGCGCCGCCGCACCGTCATCGCTCGGCGCGGGAATCTTGCTCCAATCGACGTCCAGCAGGTTTGATTGAGCCATTTTACGCTCCTTGATATGGCGAATAGCGAGTAGCGAGTAGCGAATAGCGGCGGACACCGCGGAAGATTTCCCCATTCGCCATTCGCTACTCGCAATTCGCCTGGCCTATCCCCTCGCCCGCATCAGGCGGCCCTTTTCCCGGCCCCAATCCCGCTTCTTCTCGGTCTCGCGCTTGTCGTGCAGCTTCTTGCCCTTGGCGACGGCCAAGAGCAACTTGGCTCGACCGCGCTCGTTGAAATAGAGCTTGAGCGGGATCAGCGTCATCCCCTCGCGATCGACCGCGCCCATCAATTTGTTGATCTGCTTCCTGTGCAGCAAGAGCTTGCGCGGCCGTTTCGGCTCGTGATTGAAGCGGTTGGCCTGCAGATATTCCGGAATATTGGCGTTGATCAGCCAGATCTCGCCGTCCTTGGAATCGGCATAGGATTCCGCGATCGTGGTCTTGCCGTTGCGGATCGACTTGACCTCGGTTCCGGTCAGCGCGATGCCCGCCTCCACGGTGTCCTCGATCGCGTAGTTGAAGCGGGCCTTGCGATTTTCCGCGACGACCTTGATCGCGCGTTCGTTTTTCTCCGCCACATCAAGCCTTCTTCAAGAGATCGCGTATTTCGGTCAGCAGCTCAACCTCGCGCGTCGGCTTGGGCGGCACGGCGGGCGCGGCTTCATCGCGGCGCTTCAACTGGTTCATAAGCCTGATCACCACGAACAGCACGAAAGCAATGATGAGGAAGTTCAATGTCAAAGTGAGGAAACTTCCCCAGGCCAGGACAGCGCCCTGCTTCTTGGCGTCCGCCAGATTGCCGGCCGTGACCGCCTTCGACAGCGGCGTGAAATAGTTGGAGAAGTCGAGGCCGCCGGTGATCGCTCCGATGATCGGCATGATGATGTCGCCGACCAGCGACGTGACGATGCCGCCGAATGCCGCACCGATGATGACGCCGACCGCGAGGTCGACGACATTGCCCTTCATTGCGAATTCTTGAAATTCCTTCAACATCATCCACCTCTGGCGCAGGTCACGGCAAAATGATCTCGTTAACGTGACCGGCGATGAGGCCGTAAAACGGCAAAATTCAGTTGATCAGGCCGGCATGCACCATGGCGCTGCGCACCGCGGCGCGGGTGGATTCGGCCACCGGCACCATCGGCAGCCGCAGCTTCTCGTCGATCTTGCCGAGCAGCGACAGCGCGTATTTGACCGGAGCGGGATTGGACTCGATGAACAGATTGGTGTGCAGCGGCATCAGCTTGTCATGCAGCTCCAGCGCAGTCGTCGCATCACCCTTCCGCCAGGCCATGTGGAACTCCGAGCAGAGGCGCGGCGCGACGTTGGAGGTCACGGAAATGCAGCCATGGCCGCCATGCGCCATGTAGCCGAGCACGGTCGCGTCCTCACCCGACAATTGGTTGAAGTCCTCGCCCATCGCGGCGCGCTGCTGCGAGACGCGCACCATGCTTGCGGTCGCATCCTTCACGCCTGCGATGTTCTTCAATTCGAACAGCCGCTTCATGGTATCGACGGACATGTCGATGACCGAGCGCGGCGGGATGTTGTAGATGATGATCGGGATAGAGATCGCGTCGTTGATCGCCTTGAAGTGCTGGTAGAGCCCTTCCTGGGTCGGCTTGTTGTAGTAGGGCGTCACCACCAGCACCGCGTCGGCGCCTGCCTTCTCAGCATGCTGGGCGAGCTCGATCGCCTCCTTGGTGGAATTGGAACCAGCGCCGGCGACAACGGGCACGCGGCCCTTGGCTTCCTCGATGCACCATTCGACCACGCGTTTGTGTTCGTCGTGGCTCAATGTCGGGCTTTCGCCGGTGGTACCGACCGGGACGAGCCCGTTCGTGCCCTCGGCAATCTGCCAGCCGACCAGGCCGCGAAAGCTCGCTTCGTCCAGCGAACCATTCTTGAAGGGGGTGACCAAGGCGGTGAAAGAGCCCCGAAAACTCGTCTTGGCTGCCATAAAACTCCTCCCGAACGCAGGTTGCGGCGTCTTCTTTAGCTCAAAAGGCGGCGTCTTGAGTCCCAAAAATTGAGTCATACCGGGTCTGGCGGCCCCGCGAAAGGGCGCTGGTTCCTTGGACTGTTCCTTGGGCTGGTTCCTTGGACTGTTCCTTGGCCCGGCCCGGAAATTCGGCTATTCCCGGCTCCGGCCTTGGCCGCGATTTTGCCGTGGTGACAGCGCAAGAGGTCGGCGCTTTCAGTGCAATTTGTTAATATGTCCGTGTAGCAGTCAAATACAGCTACCCCAGCCGGTCGAGTGATTCGCCGCGAAGGACTGCCGTGACCTCTTTTGCCCGCGCAACCGCATTGCGATCGACGGTCTTGTCGACAGCTCTGTTGTCGACAGCCTTGTTGTCCACAGCCTTGTCGACAGTCTTGGCAATCAGCCCGACGCTCGCTGCGGGTGTATCCGCGCAGGTCACCGACGGACAGACGAAATCGAACGTTCCGCTGCCCAAGGCACGGCCGATCGCGCGCAGCGCCGTGCCGAAGACGACGCCGCCACAAGCCGCGACCGCCCCGGCCAGGGATGCGACGACGGCTGCGCTGCCGCCTACGGTCGCGGCGCCTGCCCCCGCGGCGCGCCAGCGCGTCACCGCGCCCACCCCGGCGCGCAAGCCGGTGACGCCTGCCGCAGTGGCCGCGACGTCATCGACCTCGCGGGCCGACATGGATGCGCTTGAAAACGTCATCGACCAGGTCCGCAAGCACAAGCCGGACGATGCGACCCAGCTCGAGGCGACGATCTCCGATCCGGTTGCGAGGAAGCTCGCCGAATGGATCATCCTGCGCAGCGACAACAACAACGCGACCGTCGAGCGCTACCGCGCCTTCATCACGGCCAATCCGAGCTGGCCCTCGCAGACTTTCATGCGACGGCGGCTGGAGGCGGCGCTGTGGGACGACCATCGCGACGACGCGCTGGTATGGTCGTGGTTCGAGAACGAATCGCCGCTGTCGGCCAAGGGCCGCTTTGTGCTGGCGAAAGCGATGCTCGCCCGTGGCGACCGCGCCAACGCCGAGCGGGTGGTGCGCGAGGCCTGGCGCAACGATCCGATGTCGGAGGATACCGAGAACACAGCGCTCGATCAGTTCGGCGCGCTGCTCGCGCCGGGCGATCAGAAGGCGCGGATGGATACGCTGCTCTACAGCACCGAGAACGAGGCCGCCGCGACGCGGGCGGCCAAACGGCTCGGCGCAGGCTACATGGCGCTGGCAAAGGCGCGCGTCGCCGCGGTCAAGAAAGCGCCGAACGCCAAGGCGCTGCTCGATGCCGTCCCGCATGAGCTGCACGGCGATCCCGGCTATCTTTTCAGCAAGATCCAGCTTCTGCGCCGCGACGAGAAGTTCGCCGAGGCCGCCCAGCTCATGCTCGGCGCGCCAAAGGATCCCGCCCGCCTGCACAATCTCGACGAATGGTGGATCGAACGGCGGCTATTGGCGCGCAAGATGGTCGACAGCGGCGAGCACAAGACCGCCTATCTGATCGCGCGCGACGCGGCGCTTCCCACCCGCGACATCTACAAGACCGAGCAGGAGTTCACCGCCGGCTGGATCGCGCTGCGTTTCCTCAATGATCCGCAGACCGCCGCGCAGCATTTCGCGCGAATCGGCGTCGGCAGCGTCAATCCCACCGCGCTGGCACGGGCCGGATATTGGCAGGGCCGCGCCGCGGAGGCCGCCGGTCGCGTCCAGGAGGCCCGCGTCGCCTATCGCACCGCGGCCGAGCAATCGACGAGCTATTACGGCCAATTGGCGCGCGCCAAGCTCGGACTGGCGCAACTCGATCTGAGCGAGGCGCCGACGCCGCGTTCGCGTGGCGTCGAACGGCTGGAAATTGTCCGCGCGGTGCAGCTGCTGTTCGACCTCGACGAACGCGAGATCGCGATTCCGATCTTTGCCGACATGGGCGAAAACGGCGATCCCGACGCGCTGGTGGGTCTCGGCGAACTGACCGCGCGATACGGCTATGCGCGCGGCATGCTGCTAGTCGGCAAGGCGGCACTCAATCGCGGATTGCCGTTCGATTTCTACGCTTATCCGATCAACGGCATTCCGTCCTTCAGCCCGGTCGGACCCGATGTCGAGAAGAGCGTCATCTTCGCGATCGCGCGGCAGGAAAGCGCTTTCAATCAAGGCGACGTCTCGCCGGCGCAGGCCTATGGATTGATGCAGGTGACGCCGGATGCCGGCCGTTATGTCTGCAAGCGGGCCGGCGTCGCCTTCGACCTCAACCGCATGAAGACCGATCCGGCCTACAACGCAGCGCTCGGCGCCGCCGAACTCGGCGGGTTGCTGGAGGATTTTCGCGGCTCCTACATCATGACGTTCGCGGCCTACAATGCCGGCCGCGGCAGCCTCAAGAAATGGATCGACCGCTACGGCGATCCGCGCGATCCCAAGGTCGACGCGGTCGACTGGGTGGAGCTGATTCCATTCTCGGAAACCCGCAACTATGTGCAGCGGGTGATGGAGAATCTGCAGGTCTACCGTGCCCGATTCGGCGGCGGCACGCGGCTGCAGATCGAAGCCGACCTGCGCCGCGGCGCCAGCGTGGAATAAGCCTTCGATATCGTCTATCCTCTTCCACCGGAAGACAGGCGACTTCGAGGTCGTCCAGTGGCAGCAACGATTAAGCGGGTTTTGTCTTTGATAGCCTCGCTGGTGGCAGGAAGCGGGATGCTGTCACACGTTCAGGCTCAGGCCGCCCCCTGCAACGCAGCGCCGCCAGCCGCCAGATTTGAGCGCCTGTCCGAGTTTTTCGAAAATGAGGTCGCGACCGGAAGGCTTGCCGGCGCCAACGTGTTGATCCGGCAGCACGGGGCACCAGTCTACTTCAGATGCTTCGGCGTTCGGGATGTCACCACGCAGCAGCCGATGACGGCAGACACCATCTTTGCGCTTCATTCGATGACGAAGCCGATTACGAGCCTCGCTGCGATGATGCTGATCGACGAGGGCAAGCTCGCGCTGGCCGATCCCGTGTCGAAATACATTCCGGCGTTTGCCGCGGTCCAAGTTGGCGTCGATTCCGAAACAGGGAATGGCGTCCACGTCCTTAAGCTCGTGCCGCCGGACCGAGCCGTGACCATCGAGGATCTGCTGCGACAAACGTCAGGCATTACCTATGACTATATCGGCGGCGACCTGATCAAGAAGGCTTATTTGGACGCCGACATTTTCGCGGGGCATTTTGACAACCGGGAATTTGCCGAACGCGTTGCCAGACTGCCGCTGGCCAGGCAGCCCGGCACGCTTTGGCGCTACGGCCACTCGACGGATGTTCTCGGGCGCATCATCGAAATCGTCTCGGGGAAATCGCTCTTTCAGGTCTTGAAAGAACGCATCTTGGACCCGCTGGGTATGAGCAGCACCAAGTTCGTGCTTCACGACGCGGCCGAATGGGCGCGGATGGCGGAGCCGTTGCCGGATGATGCCATTCTGTGGCGCGCCGAAGACGAACGGCGGGCACACCCGGAGTGGGAATCAGGCGGTGGCGGTCTGGTCTCGACCATCGCCGACTATGCGCGATTTGCGGAAATGCTGCGCAACGGCGGAAAACTCGACGGCACGCAATATCTTAGCCCGGCGGCGTTTCGGCTGATGACATCAGATCATATCGGACCCGTATTTTCCCGGCGATGGCTTCGGGTATGGCTATGGTCTTGCAGTCCGGACCGATCCCGGGAATGCGAAACCTCCGCCGCCTGGCTCGATCGGAGAACTGAAATGGGACAGCGGCAGCGGCACTTATTTCGGCGTCGATCCGAAGCTCGACATGGTCTATTTGCTCATGGAGCAGACCCAGCTCGAGCGCAGCCGCATTACACCCGCTTTCAAGAAACTGGTCTATGACGCGCTTGGAAACCACGGGGGCGAAGGTGGGCCTGCTGGTCCGCGATAGTGCGGCGCCGGCTCCGATCGGACGATCATTCTATTGACGAATGTACGGCTTCCGGGGGTGAGCCACCCGCTTCTCCGGAGACGAATAGAACGGATTAGCGTCGCAGTAATTATCACGACCCGACGCTGTCGCCTGGCACTGCTCATAGGTAGCAAAGCTGCAATCGCCCAAGCTACCGTCGTAGCCACCGCCCTTGATGCAGAACGGGTAATCCCGGGCTCGCGCCGCGTCCGGCATCATCCCGATTGCAGCGACAGCGCCGGCCGCGAGGACCGCCAGGAAACATTTGGCCATTGTCGATCTCCTTGATTGAAGCGGGGTTCAAGCCGGCTCATTGCCATGCACGCACGACCCTTAGCCGCTAATAACCCCGCCCATCGGCCCTCAATTCCCGATCACCCATATGTCGAACTCGCAGCCAATCGCTTTGGTAATGAAAACCTGGGACATGCGGGTTGAATGAATCCGAGGGTGGTGCCGTCCCTTGTTGTTTTCGTCTGCACCCTGGCGCCGCCTGTCGATGCGAAGCGACCGTGAGCCCGCTGGTCCGCGATAGTGCCACACGGCGCCGATCGGACGATCAACCTATCGATGAGCGTACCGCTTCCGGAGATGAGCCATGCGTGTCTCCGGGTAGGAAAAAAACGGATTCACATCGCAATAAGCCTTACGCCCCGAGGCTGACGCCAGACACTGCCCATAGGTATCAAAGCTGCAATCGCCCACGGGACTGTCGTAGCCGCCACCTTTGATGCAGAACGGATAATCCCGGGCTTGAGCCGCATCCGGCACCAGACCGATTGCAGCGACAGCAACGACCGCGAGGGCTGGCAGGAAGAATCTGACCACTTGTTCTATCTCCTTGATTGGCTGCCAAACGCCCCGGCGTCTGCAAGCGTTTCCGCCAGTTGGAAGTAAGGTTCAAGCTGGCTCATTGCCATGCACAGATGACCCTTTGCGGGCTGACAACCTCGTTCATTGGCTTCAATTCCCGATCACTCTTGTGTCAAACTCGCGGCCAACCGCTTTGGTGGCGAAAACCAGGGATATGCAGGTTGAATGAATCCGAGGGTGGCGCCGCCCCTTTGTTTTTCGCCTGCCCCAAGGGGGCCGCCTGTTGATTCCAGACAAAAGAAAAACCCCCGGCGGTTTCCCGCCGAGGGCTCTGTCTGATCGAAATCAGACGATCTGGATTACCAGTTGCGCTGAGCGCGGAGCAGCAGGCTCACAGTGTTCTGATCCTTCAGCTCGTACACAGCCGCCGGTTTGGCAACACCTGCGGCAACAGGCGCCGTAACCACGCCAGAGAACTTCTGGTCGAGATTGCTGTAGGTGACTTCGCCCGAGAACGTCAGGTTCTTCACCGGCGTCCAGCGGGTAATCAGACCGACCTGGGCGATATTGAAGTCCGGGTTGCAGTTGGTGATACCCGCGGTGGCAGCACCCAAGCTTGCTATGGCCGTGCAGAGAAGAGCGGTTCCGCCGTTACCATACTTCAGCTGGGCGTACGCACCGTAGATGGCGGTGTTCCAGAACGGATCCCAGTTGTGGGTGTAGGCACCGCGCATACCCCAGGTCTGAACCGAGGAAATGCCAGTTCCAGGCGAGAACACACCGTCAGCCACGGCAGCAATGCCAAGGCTCTGGTAGGCGCCCGGCACGTTGGTGCCGCCGTACATCGCGAAGCCCTGCGGAGCCAAGTTCTGGAAGTTGTAGCGGCTCGCACCATCGGTGTAGACCGCCTGCACGTTGATCGTGTCGCCCGGACCAGTCGGGATGTTCTTGATCGACAAGGCACCCTGCACGGCCCAGCCCCACTTGTCGTCCGGATGGCCGGTCGGCTCCGTCGCGCCGAAGTAGGCGGCGTGGTTGTCGTGCGCAGCAACCGACAACTGAGCCAGACCCCAGGCCTGGTCAACGCGGACCTGACCGATGATGTCAGGAGCCCTCGAACCGCCTCGGTCGTTGAGGCCGAACGAGCCACCCACGAGACCGCCTGCCGACGTGAGGAGGCCGCCACCACCAACGTTCAACAGGCTGGCCTGGTCATAGGTGGTCTGGTCTTCCGCCGAGATCGACGCCGACACGCCGTTGCCGAACTGCGCGGTGTAGGTGAACTGGTTGACACCAGTGACCGTGCCGCTGCCGCCGACGAGACCGTCGAAGTTGTTGCCCGGATAGTTGTTCCAGGGAGCGTCGAACTGGGAGACGGCTTTACCCATCGTGAAGCCGGCGAACTGGATGAAAGCGTAGTAGACGCCGAGCGCGCCACCGGAGGTGCCGCCATCAGAGGGGTTGATCGTCCCGCCGGTCGGACCGAGAGCATTGGAGTACAAGGTGCCGCCGTTGGCCGCGCTGTTTCCGGAATAGGTACCCGAAGTCCAGCTGAAGGTCGCATCGAAGAAGGTGCGGACCACGCCGTACTCGGTCGCGGTGCGCGTATCGATGTTGAGGTCTTCACGGGAGCGAGCGGTGTAGTAGTTGCTCAGGCGGTTCTGTGCAGCATTTACACCACTGTAGTTGGAACTGTACAGGCCGGTCCCGTTGAACGACGTTTCAACGCGTAGATAACCACCCAGCTTGATGCAGGTGTCGGTACCCGGAATATAGAAGAATCCGGCACCATACAGGGAGCAGATCCTCACGTACTCGACCGCTTTGGCCTTGACGGGAAGATCAGCCGCCTGTGCCCCGGACATAGCGACGAGAGCCGCCGCGGAGCCGAGGACAAGGCTCTTAACCATCTTCATGTTAAACCTCCAAGTTGCGCTATCAGGGAAGGTTCCGGATCCGCTGGGTGAAACACCCGAGGGTTGGTCCCCTAGTCCCTCCGACCCGTCGCTCAGCCACTTCGCGCCTTCGGACACACCCGCTGAACGCGAGGGACTTAAGCGAATGACCAGTACGGGACGACTTCGGGATGCCCCCCTCCGTCGCGTGATCACAATTACCGAAGGTCCCTGCACACGCAATAAAGGAACCGCTTGGAAAAGCTGGTGTCGGCGCGTTTTTGGGCGGGTGTTGCACAAATAGCACGAAGCCGATACCGAGCTTTCAGCGCAAGTCTTTGTTTATCCGGAAGATTCCGACCAGCTCTCGCGGCGAGCCGCAATTGCTGTGTGCGGTGCAACCCCCTGCACTTTTCGTTCGGAGCACCGCGCCGTCATCGAATCGAGCCACCGATTCTCGGGCGAAATCATGCGACTGCACGGCGTCCCGCGCCGCCCTTCCCGCCAAAAATGTGCCGGCGCCTGGAACTCCGAGCGCAGCGAACGCGCCTCAATGGCCTTCCCGAGTCCGCCGATCAAGTCCAGCGGTCGGTTACAACCGTGTTCACAACCGCTTGGTGAGCATGAGAGCAGGCAATCTGCCGCTTGCGGCTCGCCGCCGCGTCGGGCATATCGGCCGTACGGGAGACGTGGCCGAGTGGCTGAAGGCGGCGGTTTGCTAAACCGTTATAGGGTTGTAAAGCCCTATCGAGGGTTCGAATCCCTCCGTCTCCGCCAGTTCGCTGTCTGTCTGTCCGGCTGGGCAAGCCATTTCGTAGCGAAGGCTGCCACGCCGTAGCCCATCGCGAGCTACGGCTCGGCAAGCCACGCTTCCCAGCCGCAAGGCCGACGTGGTTCTCGCTCCCAACTAAAATATCGAAAACAACCCCATGCAAAGTAACTTGGGGGGTCGCTGGCATGGATGCTCTACCTGCGAAAACATTTTGACACGTCGGGCAAATCAGCGGCACCATTCCATCATCGCGCAATTTATAAAACCGCCGATGGCGCTGCCCATCGAAATTGCGATGACAGTGCCCTCAATCCATTCGGGTTCGGCGATAGCGCGCTCGTCAACGGCTTTCCGGTGCGAACGGCTTCGGCTAGTCGATTGAGGACTGTCACCGCAATTAGGGGCATTTCTGCGGGTGCTCGAAAAGTCTTATCCACCCAACCACATGCGCCCGGCCCGACGGCGGCGCTTTTCTCTTGCCGTCCCTTCTTCCACCCCACTCACGCAACGATGCCGGTGGATGAGAGCGGCGGCTGCGCCGACGCTTCAGGTGGGCGTCGACGTGAACTCGCGTGCAGCCTATAAATATTTTGAGTGATGCGTGCGGGGTGAAGATACGATGACATGGATCAATGCAGAATATCGATCGCCGGAGCTCGATTGGACATTTCGCTGCGTTGCGGTCCACATCCGTGCTTTGTTTCTCGTGTTCGCACTACTGGTCGCAGGCGCATCCTGCGCACAAGCAGATCCACAGCGATTCCATGCTGGCATCGCGCGCATCACAGTGCAGGATGTTGTCCCGTTCGACGCAGTGGTCGTATATCCGACAGGCGCGGGCGAAGTTCCCTTTCAGGATGGGCCATACACCATTGCCGCCAGCCGCGATGCGCCGATCGCTACCGAGGCGCCCTTTCCAATTGTCCTTTTCTCGCATGGCGGAGGGGGAACGATCAAAGCGGGGGGCAGTCCGCTCCCTTATGCCGCTCTTCTCACGTCGTTGGCGCGCGAAGGTTTTGTCGTGGTCGCGCCGTTTCACCCCGGATCTAAGCGCCCTCGCGAAGCTCTCGAAGATCGACCACGCCAGATTCACAAGGCGCTCAATGCAATGTTGGCCGATCCACGCTTCGCGACGCGTGCCGATCCTAACCGCCTTGGCATGATGGGATTTTCTTACGGCGGCGCGGTCGCGCTCATCGTCGCCGGCGCGGTTCCCGATCTAGCTCACCTGGCGGCCTATTGCCGAGACCGTATCGACGATCCGAGGGCCTGCGACGGCGTGCCGACCGACGGCTCCTTGGCCAACGTAGTCGGCAAGAGGTCGCCGGATGCGCTCGCCATGAAAGCCCTCGTCCTGAAGGAGCCGTGGGGCGCTCTGTTCGATCGGAACGGATTGACGTCGTCAGCCGAGGTCGATGCACTTGGGATCACGATGGCGGGGCGTTCGGCCGCCACCTGGACGAGATCGGGATCGATGCCGAAGAACGCTGCGAAAGCTTCGAGTGCCGCCGTCAACGGCCCTATTCCGGGCATAGGCTCAGGTTCGTCCGCTTCAAACGTATCGGCCTCGACCGCCGTCAACCAGAGGAGATAGAAGAGGCGCAGGTCGCCCGCCAGCACCTCGGCCCTTAACGGTGTCAGCGCTGCGAGCCAGCCCGAGCCGTCTTCCATATCCTCCGACTCAATCTCGTCGAGCGCGATGTCCAGGATCAGGTTCTCGCCGACGACCGTTAGCCCGGCGCGATCGACCTCCCCGAGGAAAGCGTCGAGAAGATCGCGGTTGACCATCCGCGTCGGCAACCTGATCATCAGTCGGCGCGAGCCCCAATTCGCCAGATAGAGGTGGAGGTCGAACCATCGCTCCATCAGTTTGGCTGGATCGCCTTTGAAATCCCCCCATTCATACGAGTTCGTAAAGCTCGTGGCCGTGATCCGCGCCCGTGTCGATAAATCCCGGAGGGCCTCGCGATCCGCCTGGCTGAGCGGCCGGTCGATCGCCTGGAACTCGAAGTACTGGTATTCGCTCATGGCTGCCTGTGGTTATTTCGAGGACGAAAAACAGCTCCGGCGCGGGGCCGGGCGCGGGGATCAGACGGGATGCAGGATGCCGTCCGTTTCGAGGATTCGAAGCGCCTCGACAAGCGTCACGCCAGTGTGAAGCCGCCACCATTTTCCGGTGTGCCGCATCCAGTAAATATCGAAACGGTTCGGGCCCATGCGGTCGATGCGGGCGAAGGGCGCATCGAACTCTTCGCCGCGATTATGCTCCATGCCCGACCGGTAGCGCTGGATGAAACGATATCGCCCGGCCGCCCACGCGCCGTGGATATCGACCACGTAATTCCATTCGGTCGGCCTGATCTGGGGCAGGAACCGCGGTTTCAGGACGTCGCGAATGAAGGCCTCGCAGGCGGTGCCGATCGCTTGCTTTTCCGCCCCGTTCGGTGCCGCTGGCCGGGGCGCGGTGGCGGCCATCTAGACCGTCTTCTTGCCGACCGCTTCGGCCAGCACGCTCGTCACGAAGGCGTTGAGGGAAACGCCCTCGCGGGCGGCGATGATTTTCAGCTTTTCGTGCAAGGTGCGCGGTGCCCGCTGGCGCCACTGCCCCAACGCCGCCGGGCCTGGAACATCGCGTCCCAACTGGCGGGCTGCGTCCTTCCATTCGGCGATGGCGTTCTGCACGTCCGCCAGCGCGGCCTCGCGGGTTTCGCCGTCGCCCATGCAACCGGGCAAGGCTGGCACGGACGCCAGCCAGCCGCCGCCATCAGCGTCCGTCAGCGGCTCTACCAGAATCGCATATTCAGTCTGCTTCGCCATCGCCTCGCCTTCCCATCATCGCCAGCAGCTTGCGGACATAGACCGGCTTGATCGGCCGCTTTGCCGGGATGGTGAGGATCGCCTCCTCATCTGCCGCCGTGATCTTCCAATGTGAGCCGCCACCCGCAGGCGGCAAGCATCGCCAGCCCAATCCGCTGCAAAGCCGCTCGATGTCCTGAATGGTCCAGTCCCCCGTCGGGTTCTGCCGCATCCGGGCCAGCAGCTTGTCAGCCTTTGTCATAAATACAGATACCGCATATGGTGTCAGATTTCAAGATGGCCGGAGTTCAAATCGCATAGAGCTCTGAAGCCCGCACCGGCTCATCGCCTGGGCAGGGCGAGCCGCGATGAAGCGCAACAGAAGCAGGTACCGCACCCCGTTTGCGAAGCAGCGCCGGCCGGCCGGTTTGCACTTTATCCTCCGATCACTGCATATCTTCCGGCCACCCGATCACTTCCTCACCCATTGTGAGCAGATCGACGCCCTTGTTCTGCTCCCCATTCTTGAGATTAATGAGACCGGGACAAGATAGTCAGCCACAGCGCCATCGATCCGGGGAGCCATGATAACCAGACTTGCGATCTCCGGTTATCGATCCTTGCGCGAAATCAAGGTAACGCTTGGCGCGCTCAATATCGTGACCGGCGCCAATGGCAGCGGCAAGTCCAGCCTCTATCGCGCGCTGAGACTGCTGGCGGACATCGCACAGGGCCGCATCATTCAGTCATTGGCCGCCGAGGGCGGACTGGAATCGACGTTGTGGGCCGGCCCGGAAACATCATCGCGGGGGGTGAAAGCCGGCACCGCACCGGTCCAAGGCCTGGTGCGCAAGAATCCGATCAGCCTGAAGCTCGGATTTTCAGGCAAGGATTACGGCTACGCCATCGATCTCGGGCTTCCGCTGCCCGATTCGCGTTCGAAGTTTTCAAGCGATCCGGAAATCAAGGTCGAAAGCCAATGGACGGGCGAACGGCTGGACCGGACAAATGCATTTGCCGTTCGCATCGGCCCCAGTGTCCGCATTCGCAACGGCCAGGGCGAATGGCAGCAGGCCTATCAGAACCTCGACGCATTCGACAGCATGATGACCCATTGCGCCGATCCCTACCACGCCATCGAACTCTTGATGTTGCGCGAGAGGATGAGGAACTGGCGGTTTTACGATCACTTGCGCACCGATCTCGACGCGCCTGCGCGCAAACCGCAGATCGGCACCTACACGCCGGTGCTGGCGGGTGATGGATCGGATCTGGCCGCAGCATTGCAGACCATCCGCGAGATAGGTGCCGGCGAGCACATGGACGCCGCGATCGCCGACGCATTTCCCGGCGCTCGTGTCGAGGTCAACGCCACCGACGGATATTTCGAACTCGAAATGCACCAGCACGGCCTGCTCCGGCCGCTCAAGGCCGCTGAATTGTCGGACGGCACGCTACGTTACCTTCTGCTCGTCGCGGCATTGCTCTCGCCGCGACCGCCGACGCTGATGATCCTCAACGAACCCGAAACCAGCCTGCATCCGGATTTGATGCCGGCGCTGGCGCGCCTGATCGCACGGGCATCGAAGCGGTCGCAGGCCGTGGTGGTTTCACATGCCCCGGCGCTCGTTGCCGCACTCGATGCCGACGTCG
>WNFD01003334.1_pt1 | contig 42229 bp, 35 predicted proteins | sample 5400491 | NCBI WGS metagenome assembly WNFD01 (sample SAMN13153343, study PRJNA577476) | soil metagenome | isolation source: 120 cm saprolite under Douglas fir tree site 2 hole 2 replicate 2 | place: USA:California | collected 2015-04-18
GGGGACGGTGAGCCGCGGCGCTGCAAATAAGCTTGCAAATAATAGGGCCCGGAGGCCAAAGGTAAATATGCGTTCCTTCCTCATTGCTGTTGCCGGCTTGGCACTGTTCGCCTCTCATGCCGCCCAAGCCAGCGTCGCCATCACCGTCGACAAGAACAACCAGATGATGACCGTCGCGGTCGACGGCGTCGAGCGCTATCGCTGGCCGGTGTCGACCGGCATTCCCTCGTATGAAACGCCGAACGGCAGCTTCCGCACCTTCCGCATGGAAGAAGACCATTATTCCAAGGAATTCGACGACGCGCCGATGCCGCACTCGGTCTTCTTCACCAAGATCGGGCACGCGATCCACGGCACCGATTCGGAAGCAAGGCTCGGCACGCCGGCGTCCCATGGATCGCGCTGGCGCGCAACCCGCGCCGCGCCACCACCGCGGTCGCCCGCCGTGATCCGACGCAGCCCTATGAGCAGCAATATTCGGACTCCGGCGACCCGGTCGTGCTGACGCCGCAGCCGCAATTGCTGCCCGGACGTCAAATCGCACCACAGCAGCGGCCCGATGACGGTTACATCTATCCGGCCGACGGCAGCTCTGACGAGGCGCGCTACCCGGCGCCGCGCCCGAGCCGGCGCCTTTACGGCGCGCAAGCCTATCCGCCGCCGCAATACGACAACAATCCCGGCTACGCGCAGCCCGCGCCCCAGGGCTATTACCAGCCGCGGTCCTTCTTCCAGCAGCAGCGCGCCTATTAGCCGGACTGATCCTCAAAGCGCCCCTCGCCCGCACTTGACGCTGGTGGCGGGGCGCGTCCGCGATCATGTTACGCTCGCGCGGTCGATCCGATCGCGCGGGCGGACATGCTTTCCCCGATCGTGCTTCAACCCGAGGCCACCTGGCGTCGTCGCAGATGGAAACGTTTTCCTCGCTCGTAGCGCTGCTCGAACGGCGCGCTGCTTCGCCACCCGACGATCAGGCCTATGTTTTCCTGTCCGATCACGGCGCCGAAGAAACCGCCGTCACGTTCCGCGAACTTCATGACGCCGCGCGGTCGCTTGCGGCGAGTTTGACGGCGATCGTCCATCCGGGCGATCGCGCCATCCTGATCTTTCCGCCCGGCCTCGAATTCATCGTCGCCTTCTTTGCGTGCCAGATCGCCCGCGTGATTCCGGTCCCCATGATGGTGCCGCGCCGCCTGAGCTCGCGGGACTCCAGCGCCGCATCATGGCGAACTGCCGGCCGGCCTTGACCCTCACCAGCACCGCATTCGCGCTCCGCAGGGAGCTGCACGAGCGCTTTGCCGCCGACAGACTGCAATGGCTTTCGGTTGATCTCAGGCCAAGGCTGGCGGCGTTGCCGAACCTGATGCTCGCGACGATTCCCTCCGCCATTTTGTCGGCCAGGCTCGGGCGGTAGTGAATGAAGTCGACGAAGTTCGCGCGGTCGCGGGTCATGGCGTTGTCGACGCGATAATCGATGACGTTGCTATGGGCGCGGCCGGCCACGATACGCCTCAGGGCCGCGACGCAGACCTGCCGTTCCGCCGCCGCCGCGCGGCGAAATCTACTGCTCTCCGTCGCGCAATCTCCGATAGACGGCGCCGAGCACGTTGGAATAATCGTCGGTCCACACCCGCTGGTTCTCGGTGGGCTCGGTTTCGGCCCATTGCTGCGAGGATGCCAGCTTGCCGACATCGGCCTCCTCGCGCGCGGACATCACCACCGAGGTCGCGAAGATATATTCGTCATCGCGTCCGGAATCCTCGCTATAGACCCAGCTCCTGAGATCGTTCGCATCGGCGATGCCGACGACCACGCTCGCCAATTCCAGATGCCGGTTGGAGACGTGCATCACCACCGCGCCTTGCGGTGCCAGCTTGTCCTTGTAGATTCTCATCGCCTCTTCGGTCGCGAGATGGATCGGGATCGCGTCCGACGAATAGGCGTCGACGATGATCACGTCGTAGACGCCGTCGGGCTCCTTGGCGAAAGTCAGCCGGGCGTCGCCGATCACGGGCTTCAGATCCGGCGCGCAGTTCTGGATGTAGCTGAAATATTTCGGGTCGCGCGCGGTATCGACCATGGTCTGGTCGATCTCGAAGAATTTCCAGCTCTCGCCGGGCGCGGACGCGCAAGCGAGCGTGCCGGAGCCGACACCGATCACCGCCACGCGCAGCGGCGCGCCCTTGCGCTCGCGGATCGCGGTGATGGCCTGACCGATGCCGCCGTCCTTGTGATAATAGGTGATCGGCTCGGGCCGGCCGCTGACCGGCGTGCCGTCGTCGTTCAAATATTTCTGCGCGCCGTGGATCGTCGTGCCGTGCATCAGCACATGATACTGGCCGTTCGGTGTCACCACGATCTTGTGCACGCCGAAGAAGCTGCGCACGGTTTCGACGCGGCCGTCGTCGGCAGGATAGACGCGGATCAGCGTCAGCGCGATCACGATTGCCGCGAAGACCTTCAGCCGGCTCGATCTCGTTACCAGCGCCAGCAGGGCCGCGAGGATGCCCATCGTGCTCACCATCACGACGCGATGCTCCTGCAGCCATGCGGGGAATTTGCCATCGAACCAGGCCGGCGCGAGCAGCACCACCGCAACGATGGCAAGAGCCGGCCAGTCCCACCGGCTCCAGGACGGCCAACGTTCGCCGCCGGCGGACGGCCGGCACAGCGCCGCCAGCGCGAGCAGAATCGGATATTCGGCGATCCACGAGAAGGCGTAAGGCGCGATCAGGCCTGCGAACAGGCCGCCGACCATGCCGCCGAAGGACAGCGCGACATAAAAGCCGGTGAGATATTTCGCGGCCGGACGCGTGCGCGCGAGTTCGCCATGGCTGGCCATGGCGATGACAAAGAAGCAGAGCTGGTGCCCGCCCAGCGTCAGAAGCAGGTTCTGTTCGCCGCCGACAGCGAGCAGCGCGATCACACCGGCAATTGCCAGCGGCTGCAACATCAGCATCCATTTGTGCGGCAACAGCGGACGCGACTGGAACACCAGGACCCAGGTCAGGAGATAGAGCGACAGCGGCAGCACCCATAATAGCGGCGCCGCGGCGACGTCGGTCGAGATATGCGCGGTCACCGCGATCAGGAGCCCCGAGGGCACCGCGGCCAAGAAGATCCAGCGCGCCCGCAGCATCCAGTCCGGCGCCGGCGACTGGCTGTCCCCGGCCTGCAGATCGGCCACCGCGCTTGCCGGCGAACGCATCAGCAGAAGGCCGCAGCCCGCGATCAAGAGCGCCAGCACGCCATAGCCGCCGGTCCACATCACGTTCTGGGTGCGCAGTGTGAACATCGGCTCCAGCAGCACCGGATAGGACAACAGCGCGAGAAAGCTTCCGATGTTCGAGGAGGCGTACAGGAAATACGGATCGGGACCGGCGGGATGACCGGTGCGCACGAACCAGGCCTGCAACAGCGGATTGTTGGCGGCGAGCGCGAAGAACGGCAGCCCGATCGAGACCGCGAACAGGCCGAGCAGCCAGAACGCATAGCCGGAGGTCGGCGGCTCGCCCCAGCCGCTTGCGATCGACAGCGGCAGCGTCGATAGCGCAACCACCAGAAGCACCAGATGCACCGCGATCGGAGTGGCGCGGTTCTTGATCTGCATCAGGACATGCGCATAGGCGTAGCCGGCGAGCAGCAGCGACTGGAAGAACACCATCGCCACCGACCACACCGCCGGCGATCCGCCGAGCCGCGGCAGCACCATCTTGGTGAACAGAGGCTGCACGGAAAACAACAACAGCGCGCTGACAAAGATCGCGGCGGTGTAGACCACCAGCACCAGCCTGTTTCGCGAAGCGGACGGCTGGTCCGTGGCGGCGGAAGTCGCGGATAACGTCATGAGAACCCCGGCGAGAGCGTTTTCTGGCAGATGTCAGTCCGGACCTGGTCCGGGATGGACACGAGCTTTGCGGAAAACGCGTCAGATCGAATGCCCGGCGGGCGCCGGCCGCCGCAATGGAGCACACGGCGACGCGGCGGGCAATGCGGGGAAGGATGTCGATTTCTTCACATGACGCTGTGCTGTCGCCTGCATCTTCGCTAAAGAAACGTCGTTCCGGGGCGCGCTGAAAGCGCGAACCCGGAATGACGGGAGTGAATGAATATATTGAAACTAACATGACAGAGACGGACGTCGTCATCATCGGGGCGGGACATAATGGCCTCACCTGCGCGGCCTATCTCGCGCGCGAGGGCCTCACCGTGAAGGTCGTCGAGCGGCGCAAGGTCGTCGGCGGCGCCGCGGTCACCGAGGAATTTCATCAGGGCTTCCGCAATTCGGTCGCGGCCTACACCGTCAGCCTGCTCAACCCGGAGGTGATCCGCGATCTCAGGCTCGCCGATCACGGCTTGCGGATCGTGGAGCGCCGCGCGCAGAATTTTCTGCCCGCCCCTGACGGCAGCTATCTCCTGACCGGCGAAGGCCGCACGGCGCAGTCGGTTGCGAAGCTCAGCGCGCATGACGCCGAAGCGATCGCGGATTTCTCGCGCGAGCTCGAAGCGATCGCCGACGTGCTGCGGCAGCTGGTGCTGCGCGCCCCGCCGAACCTGGTCGAGACGTTCGGCGCGAGCGCGATCCGCGAGGCCTTCAACGCGCTCGGCACCGCCAATGTGCTGCGCAACCTGTCGCTGGAGCAGCAGCGCAACCTGCTCGATTTGTTCACACGCCCGGCCGGGGAGATCCTGGACGAGCGCTTCGAGACCGATCTGGTGAAAGCGCTGTTCGGCTTCGACGCCATCGTCGGTAACTATGCGAGCCCCTACGCGGCCGGCTCGGCCTATGTGATGCTGCACCACGCCTTCGGCGAGGTGAACGGCAAGAAGGGCGTCTGGGGCCATGCCATCGGCGGCATGGGCGCGATCACCCAGGCGATGGCAAAAGCCGCGCGCGGCCACGGCGTCGAGATCGTCACGGAGGCCGGCGTGCGCCAAGTGATCGTGGAGAGCGGGCGCGCGGTCGGCGTCACGCTCGACAACGGCGCAACCGTGCGCGCGACATATGTCGTCTCAAGCGTCAATCCAAAACTGCTCTATACGCGCCTGGTGCCGGCCAGCGCGCTGCCGCCGGAATTTCTCGCCCGCATGACGCGCTGGCGCAACGGCTCCGGCACCTTCCGCATGAACGTGGCGCTGGCCGCCCTGCCCTCCTTCGCGGCGCTGCCCGGCGACGGCGACCACCTCACCGCCGGCATCATCATCGCGCCGAGCCTCGGCTATATGGACCGCGCCTGGCGGGACGCGCAGAGCTTTGGCTGGAGCCGCGAGCCCGTGATCGAGGTGCTCATCCCCTCGACCCTCGACGACACGCTCGCGCCCCCCGGCCAGCATGTCGCGAGCCTGTTCCGCCAGCACGTCGCGCCGGAACTACCCGACGGCAGGTCCTGGGACGACCATCGCGACGAGGTCGCCGACCTCATGATCGCAACCGTGGACAAATATGCGCCGGGCTTTGCGGCAAGCGTCATCGGCCGGCAGATTTTGTCGCCGCTCGATCTCGAACGGGAATTCGGCCTGCTGGGTGGGGATATCTTCCACGGCGCGCTGACGCTCAACCAGTTGTTCTCGGCGCGGCCGATGCTGGGCCACGCCGACTATCGCGGCCCCTTGAAAGGGCTCTATCATTGCGGCTCCGGCGCGCATCCCGGCGGCGGCGTCACCGGCGCCCCCGGCCACAACGCCGCGCAGGTGATCCTGCGCGATCACTGGGCGCTGTTCGCAAATCGTTGACAGGCCTGTGGATGGGCTGGGGAGAAGCCGCCGAGCGGACGGCGAAGAAGCGGTTCGTTTTGGCCGGCGAAACGCCGGGAAAAGGCTGTGAGATAACCAAGCAAATCTTGTGCATAAGCCTGTGCACTGCATGATATTTTGAGGCATCCAAACTGTTGATATCGGAGCGGAGGAGACGGCCGTGGGCGTGCTCGACGACTATCTGGTGAACCCGAACATCTCGCTGCTCGAGAAGACCCGCATTCAGGCCCAGGTGCTGGTGCCTGTCATGCGCGCGCTACGGGCCGAGATCGGCCGCGAGAAGGCGGACGCCATCGTCAGGGGCGCGCTGCGGGAGTGGTCGAAGCAGGTGTTCGCTGCGATCGGCGACAGCATCGAAGGCGGCCCCCGGCGCAAATGGGCGGCGATGCAGGGCGCCCTGAACGATGTCACCGCGCCGGAGGTCACGTTCGACATCCTGCGCCACGACAAGGAGGCCCTGGACATCGACGTTACAACCTGTGGTTTCGCGAAATTCTTTCGTGCGCTGGGTGAGCCGGAACTCGGCGCGCTCCTGGTCTGCCAGACCGATGTCGACATCGCCGCGGCGGGCGACGGCGAGGTCCATTTCGAACGGGCCCAGACCCTGATGCAGGGCGCGCCCTGCTGCACCTTTCGCTACAAGTTCGAGCCGCGTTAAAGCCGGTTAACGCTGTGGATGAGCCTGTGAATTTGCCGGTTGAAAAGCCTGTGGACAGGCCTGTGAACCGCGCTGTGGAAGAGTATTGGCCGCGACGCTAATCCTGTGCATGAGCGCGGCATAAGATTGTGGTTAAGCGCTTGATAATTACGATCCAGGACCTTGATCTGCCAAGGATTTCGGCCCGGCACAAAAGAACTTCACCTTAAAAAAGAAAAGGCCGGGCGCATGCGCCCGGCCTGTCGACTACGCAGCCGGGCTACCGCCCGACCCTGAGAACGCCTTTAAGCCGACCGTGACTGCTACTTGGTGAGCCCAGTGTCGATCGAGGTAAACACGTTGTTGAGCGTCGTGCCCAGACCCTTGACCGCCGCAATAATGGCAAGGGCGATGCCGGCCGCAATCAGACCGTATTCGATTGCGGTAGCGCCGGACTCATCCTTCCAAAAACCCCGAACCAATGCCTTCATAGCTTTCTGCCTCGTTTTCCGTTAATCCGAACAAAGGGAACCCCCCTTACGTCCAGTCCGGGAAACTACGGAGTAAAACCTAAGGTTGGTTAAAGATGGAACGCGCAAATTTTCGCAATATCGCCACGCAATTTTTGGTTGAACTGTAACGGCCGCTCGCATGTCGTCCGCCGGACAATAGGCCTTCGAGACCATCGATGAATACGCCTCTCACCCCCGCAATGCATCGCGTGAGTTTCGCCATTGGCGACGAACAGGCCGCCAAGCGCGTGGCCGATGCGTTGGAAGACATCTTCTTCGAGGATCAAGCCGCGATCGCCGCATTCGAACGGCCCGACGGGAGCTGGGGCGTCACGCTGCATTTCGCCGACGTGCCCGATCAGGCGCTGCTGCGCCGGGTCGTGGCGGACGCCACGGGCGAAGCGACCGCCGGCACGATCGTAGTCGACACGATCGAGGCAAAGGACTGGGTCAGAGCGAGCCTCGACGACCTCGTTCCGGTGCCGGCGGGCCGCTTCTTGGTGCACGGCGCGCACGACCGCGCGCGCGTGCCGCCGAACAAGCTCGGCATCGAGATCGAAGCGGCGCTGGCGTTCGGCACCGGCCATCACGGCACCACGCGCGGCTGCCTCCTGCTGCTCGATGACGTGCTGAAGGCCCATCGTCCAAAGCGCGTGCTCGATCTCGGCACCGGCACCGGCGTGCTCGCGATCGCAGTCGCCAAGGCGCTGCGCCGCGCGGTGCTGGCGAGCGACATCGATCCGCCCTCGGTGAATGTCGCGCGCGAGAATGGAAGGCTTAACCATGTCGGCAATCTCACGCGAACGATCCGCGCGACCGGCTTCGCGGCGCCGGACTTCGCCGAACACGGCCCCTTCGACCTGGTGCTGGCGAACATCCTGGCCAATCCGTTGCGGCAGCTTGCCGGCCCGATGTCTCGTCATCTGGCGCCGCGGGCGTTCGTCATTCTCTCAGGGCTGTTGACCCCCCAGGCCCGCGGCGTCGTCGCGGCCTATCGCGCGCGCGGGCTCGTTCCGCTCGAGCATTTGAAAATCGACGGCTGGAGCAGCCTGTTGCTGCGGTCGGTGAAATGAGCCCTCGCGGCAGGGAGTGCGGGGACTGCTCGCTCTGCTGCAAGGTCATGGCCATCGAAGAGCTGGCAAAACCGGCGAATTCGTGGTGCTCGCATTGCAAGCCGGGGCACGGCTGTCTGATCTATGCCAACCGACCAGCCGAATGTCAGACCTTCAGCTGCCTCTGGCTCGTTGACGACCAATTAGACCAGCACTGGAAGCCGAACAGGTCCAAGCTGGTTTTGACGACGTCGGAAGATGGAATCGAGATCAGATGCGATCCTGGCTTTCCAGACGCCTGGCGCAAGGAGCCGTTTCGGCACGAAATCCACCAATGGGCCGTGTCTGGTGAGACGCTTGACATGACCGTGGTCGTCATTGCCGGCCAAAAATTGATACTCGTCACGCCCGGACGAGAGTTCGACTTCGGTGTCGTCCATCCGGACGAAAGGATCGTTCGGGAACTGGAGGGAACGCGCGTCGTCAATGCGACGGTCGTGAAAGCACGCGATCTCACTCGTAAGTAGCGAGTTCGATTCCAGCACGGCCTATTCCGCCGGCTTCGGTTTGCGGCGCCCGGCGGCGCGGCGCTCATTGCTCAGGCTCTTCTTGCGGAGGCTTTTCTTGACGCGCGCCTCGACGAAACGATCCAGGATCTGGACGATGAGGCCGCGTGGTTTCTCAGGCATAGGGGATTGCGGGCTGTGGCGAGCGGGAGGCGCTATCTTCTCAAACGTGAAAGCAGGCATCAGCCATTCCCCTTCCGTCGAGTTGATCCGCTCCTTGAATTTCTCCCACTGCTCGTTCGATTTAGCTGATATGACAGCAAAGATCGCATACTCGTCCCACGCCACTGCAACTTTATCACGCATATGATATGCCAAAATGGCTAACATTGCGACGTTCTCCCCACAATCCTAAAATAAAGCTGCGATGTTCGAAGCCCATTTTCAGACGTTCGAAGAGCCCGAAAGCGGCGTCGCGCTGACTGCGCGGCTGTCGGCGTTTCGCGAGGAGCTGGCGCGGCGCAACCTGACCGGCTTTGTGATTCCGCGCGCGGATCAGCAGCAAAACGAATATGTCCCGCCGTCGGAGGAGCGGCTGGCCTGGCTCACCGGCTTCACCGGCTCGGCTGGCCTCGCCATCGTGTTGACCCACGAGGCCGCGTTGTTCGTCGATGGCCGCTATACGCTGCAGGCGGCAAAGCAGGTCGATGGCAAGGCCTGGACCGTCGAGTCCCTGATCGACCCGCCGCCGGAAACCTGGCTGGTCGAGCACCTCAAAGCCGGCGACTGCCTGGGATTTGATCCGTGGCTGCACACTTCTTCGGCAGCCGAACGCCTGGCCGTGGGCTGCGCCAAGGCGGGGGCCGAACTGGTCGCGGTCGATAGCAACCCGCTGGATGCGATCTGGACCGAGCGGCCGCAGCCGCCGCTCGCACCGGTTGTCGTGCACGGGGCGCGGTTTGCAGGTGAAGTGGAGGCCGACAAGCTCCGGCGCATCCGGCTCGAGATCGACCGGCTCGGCGTCGACGCGGTGGTGCTGTCGGATTCGCACGCGGTGGCCTGGACCTTCAACATCCGCGGCGCCGACGTCGCCCATACGCCACTACCTTTGTCCTACGCGCTGGTGCCGAAGGACGGCCGGCCGACGGTGTTCATCGATCATCGCAAGCTGTCGAACTCGACGCGCGACCATCTCGAGCAATCGGCCGATGTCGAGGAGCCGGACGCGCTGACACAGAGGCTCACCGCACTCGCGCAAGCGGGCAGCACGGTCGCGCTCGACAGCGCCACGGCCGCAGATGCGCTCAACCGCCTGATCTCGGCCGCCGGCGGCAAGGTCGTGCGCGGCAACGATCCCGTCAGCCTGTTGAAGGCGGTCAAGAACGACACCGAAATCGAGGGCACCCGCAGCGCACACCGGCGCGATGCGCTGGCGCTGGCGCGATTTCTCGCCTGGATCGACCGCGAGGCGGCGAAGGGCGTGCTGACCGAGATCGACGCGGTAGAAGCCCTGGAAACCTTCCGCCGCGACACCGGCGCGCTGAAGGATGTCTCGTTCCCGACGATTGCCGGCACCGGGCCCAACGGCGCGATCGTGCATTACAGGGTCACGCGCAAGAGCAACCGGCGGATCGTGCCCGGCGACCTCCTTCTGATCGATTCCGGCGCGCAATATGAGGACGGCACCACCGACGTCACCCGCACCATCGCGGTCGGGGAACCGACAGCCGAAATGCGCGACCGCTTCACCCGCGTGCTGCGCGGCCATATCGCGATCGCAAGCGCGGTGTTTCCCGACGGCACCACCGGGGCGCAGATCGACACACTGGCGCGGCAGTTTCTCTGGCAGGCCGGCATCGACTACGAGCACGGCACCGGTCACGGCGTCGGCAGCTACCTTTCGGTGCACGAGGGGCCTGCGCGGATCTCGCGCCTCGGCACCACGCCGCTCAAGCGCGGCATGATCCTCTCCAACGAGCCCGGCTACTACAAGACCGACGGCTACGGCATCCGGATCGAAAATCTGGAACTGGTGACGGCGGCCGAGGTCGCCGGCGCCGAGAAGCCGATGAATGCGTTCGAGACACTGACCCTGGCGCCGATCGACCACCGGCTGATCGACGTGAGCATGCTCAGCCGCGCAGAACTCGATTGGCTGAACGCATACCACACCCGCGTCAATCGCGAGGTCCGCGCCGGCCTCGATAAGGCGACGCAAGCGTGGCTCGATGAGGCAACGGCGCCGCTGTCTCCCGTTTAACCCGTCATTCCGAACGCGCCGCGTCAGCGCAAATCCGGAATCCTGCATCACAAATACCGCCGTCATCGCCCGCGAATGCGGGCGATCCAGTACGCCGTGGCCTCTCGATTAAGCTCTGAGGCCTCTGGGATATTGGATCATCCGCTTTCGCGGATGATGACAACTGAGAGCGTGTGCTGCCACGCTGTTATTATAACAGTCCCGAAATCGGCATAGCCGTATTCCGAAACGCCCGTATTCCCGTCGAGCGATGTCGCTAGAGTCCGATTCAACGGATTGAATCGGAGCCGAGCCGGCGCGCATGCACGGAAGGATGGGCAAAGCGCCGCAAGCGGTGGGCGACGGCACCGTCGCGAATGCGAAGATCATGCTGATGCTGCTCGTCGCCATGACGGGCGTCGCGCCGATCTCGCTCTATCTCCTGGTGCCCGCACTGCCGATGCTCGCGACCACGTTCGGACGCGACATCTCGGTCGCACAGATGACGGTGTCGCTCTACATGGTCGGCATCGCCTGTTCGCAGATCATCATGGGGCCGCTCTCGGACCGCTTCGGGCGGCGCCCCGTGCTGCTCGCGGGTCTCGGCCTGATGGTCGCGGCGAGCGTGGCCTGCAGTTTCGCGGAAAACCTGCCGCAACTGATCGCGGCGCGTTTTCTGCAGGCGCTGGGCGGCGCCACCGGCATGGTGATCAGCCGTGCCATCATCCGCGATCTCTATGGGCGCGACCGCGTCGGCGCCATGATCAGCCTCGTGATCGCGGTGATGATGATCGCGCAGATGCTGAGTCCCTTGACCGGCGGCCTGCTGGAGACCGCGTTCGGCTGGCGCGCGATCTTCTACGCCATCACCGCCTTCTCTCTGGTCACGACGATTGCGATCGCGCTGGCCTTGCCGGAAACGCGGCGTGACCGCGTCGAGGCCGGCGGCTTCCGCGGCGATGTCGGCAGTCTCATGACCAGTCGCGCCTTCATCGGTTACATGCTGTGCCAGGTGCTGGCGTCGCAGATCATTTTCGCCTTCGCCGGCGGCGGGCCCTATATCGTGGTGACGCAGATGGGCCGGACCAGCGCCGAATATGGCGCGTGGTTCGCCACCACTGCGTTCGCCTATCTGATCGGCAACGTGTTCTGCGTGCGCTTCGCGCCGCGCCATCAGCTGGAGAAACTGATCTGGTTCGGGCTCGCGCTGCAGGTCACCGGCAGCCTGTTGAATCTTGGCTGGAGCCTTGCCGGCATCAACCAGGTGCCGCAATGGCTGTTCGGCACCCAGATGATCGTGATGTTTGCCAACGCCTTCGTGATGTCGAACTCGGCGGCCGGCGCGATCAGCGTCCGCCCTGACGCGGCCGGTACTGCGTCCGGCGCGATGGGATTTCTGCAGATGGGGCTGGGCTCGCTGGTCTCGCAATTCGGCGCCTGGCTCGGCGGCCATTTTGGGACCACCCTGCCGCTGACCAGCGCGATTGTCGTGCTGTCGGTGGCCTGCGCCTCGACGATGGTCTTCATCGTGCCGCGCCGGACCGTGGTGGTCAGCGAGCAACTGATCGAGCAGGCGGAAGAGGAAGAAACGGGGATGTTGTGAGGCAGCGGAATGGCCCTACTGCCGCCCCAAATAAGCTGTCGTCACCCGCGAAGGCGGGTGATGCAGTACGCCGCGGCCCCTCCATCGACAGCTGCCGTCTCTGGAATACTGGGTCACCCGCTGGAGCCTGTCATCGGGCGCGCATTCGCGTGACCCGGTGGCGGACGACGACAAGTGGGGACGCGGCGAAAGAAAAACGCAGCCTCACTCCCCCACCAGCTTCAGCCACTCGTCCTCGGTCAGAACAGTGACGCCGTGCTTCTTGGCCTCATTCAGTTTCGAGCCGGCGCCAGGCCCGGCGACCACATAATCAGTTTTCGCTGACACCGAGCCCGCGGCCTTGGCTCCGAGCCGCTCGGCCATCGCCTTGGCCTCGTCGCGCGTCATCTTTTCCAGCGAGCCGGTGAAAACCACGGTCTTGCCGGCGACCGCCGAATTGCTCTTCGGCTTCTCGGCGTCGAGGATGGTGACCTGTTTGGTCAGCCGCTCGACGATGCCGCGGTTATGGCTCTCGCCGAAATAGGCTGATATCGCCTTGATCACGGTGTCGCCGATCTGGTCGAGCGCATCCATCTCGGCGATTGCCTCCTCGTCGCCCTTGCCGACCTTGAGGCAGGCGTCGTGGAAGGCCTCCCACGAGCCGTAGCCGCGCGCCAGCGCCAGCGCCGTGGTCTCGCCGACATGGCGCATGCCGAGCGCATAGATGAAACGCTCCAGCGATATCCTGCGCCGGTGCTCGATGGCGCCGAACAGATTGCGCACCGAGGTTTCGCCGTAGCCCTCGATCTCCTCGAGCTTGATCTTATTGTTGCGCGCCGGCAGCGTGAAGATATCGGCGGGCTCCTTCACCCATTCCTGCTCGAAGAAAAACGCGATCTGCTTTTCGCCGAGGCCGTCGATGTCGAAGGCCCGGCGCGAGGCGAACAGCTTCAGGTGCTCGATCTTCTGGTACGGACAGGCGAACTCGCCGCTGCATCGGGCGCGCGCTTCCTCTTCACCGGTCGCAGTTTCGCCACGCACCACGTCGGTGTGCAGCGGGCACGGGCATTTTTTCGGAAAATGATATTCCTTGGCGCCTCGCGGCCGCTTGTCGATCACGACGTCGACCACCTGCGGGATCACGTCGCCGGCGCGCTGGATGACGACGGTGTCGCCAATCCGGATGTCGCGGCCCTCGCGTAATTGTTCGCCATCGCCGCCGATGCCCTTGATGTAATCCTCGTTGTGCAGCGAAACGTTCTGAACGATAACGCCGCCGACGCCGACCGGCTCCAATTTTCCGACCGGCGTGAACGAGCCGGTGCGCCCGACCTGGATCTCGATGTCGCGCAGCACGGTCATGGCGCGCTCGGCGGGAAACTTGTGCGCGACCGCCCAACGCGGCGTGCGCGACACGAAGCCGAGCCGCTCCTGCCAGTCGATGCGGTCGACCTTATAGACCACGCCGTCGATGTCGTAATCGAGCTCGGCACGCTGCTCCTCGATCTTGCGGTGAAACGCGATCAGTTCGTCGACCGAATGGCAGAGCCTAGTCAGCGGATTGGTCTCGAAGCCGCAGCGCTCGAACCAGCCGATCATGCCGGATTGCGTCGCTTCGGGCATCGCGCTCATCTCGCCCCAGGCATAGGCGAAGAAGCCGAGCGGGCGCGAGGCCGTTATGCTCGGGTCCTTCTGGCGCAGCGAGCCCGCCGCCGAATTGCGCGGATTGACGAAGATGGTGTCGCCGGCCGCTTTCTGCCGCTCGTTCAGCGCCAGAAACCCCGTCTTGGTCATATAGACCTCGCCGCGCACCTCGCAGACATCGGGCACGTTGCGGCCCTTCAGTTTTTGCGGCACGTCCTTCAGCGTGCGGATATTGGCTGTGACGTCCTCGCCTTCCGCGCCATCGCCGCGGGTCGCCGCGGTGATGAGTTCGCCGCCCTCGTAGCGCAACGACATCGACAGGCCGTCGATCTTCGGCTCGGCGGAAAAGTCGACCTTGTCGTCCGGGAGCTTGAGAAAGCGCTGAATGCGGCCGACGAAGTCTGGCGGACTTTCTTGAAACGCCCGGACGGCGCCGCGCCGATCTTTTGTGACGGCGAAGAGCTCGTGACCAGCTCCGGAAAGCGGGCTTCGATCGCGTTGAACCGCTGGCGCAGCGCGTCATATTCCGCGTCGGTGACGCTGGGCGCGTCGTCCTGATAGTAGCGTCGGTCGTGCGCTTCAAGCTCGAGCGCCAGCCGCTTGTGCTCGACCTTGGCCTGCGCCTTGGTGAGGCCGGCGACCTCGGGAAGGGATTTTGCTTTTGCTGCTTTGGCCATGGCCATTGAATACGATGAAGAACGCCTTGAGAAAAGGCGCCGCCGGGCTCGTTCCCCGGATGCTGCGCAGCGCGCGAGCGGCGGGTCGCTGATCCGGGGCCCGCTCGATGGGTCCCGGCTCTGCGGAGCCGCGCCAAGCGCGCGGCACCGCGTCCGGGACACGAGGGAATCACGCCGTCGCGGCCCGGAGCAGCCGTTCCGCGGCCGCCCTCGCCTCCGCGGTGATCTCGGCGCCCGCCAGCATGCGGGCGATTTCCTCGCGGCGGTGGTCGGCGGCGAGCGCGTTGACGCGGGTGGCGACGCGCTTGCCCTTGTCGAGCGCATCCTTGGAAATCAGCAAATGCTGGTCGGCTCTGGCTGCGACCTGCGGCGCATGCGTCACCGCCATCACCTGCACCTTGGAGGCCAGGCGCGCCAGCCGCGCGCCGATCGCGTCCGCGACCGCGCCGCCGACGCCGGTGTCGATCTCGTCGAACACCAGGGTCGGCGCCGAGCCGCGGTCGGACAGCACCACCTTCAGCGCCAAGAGGAAGCGCGACAGCTCGCCGCCGGAGGCGACCTTCATCAGCGGACCCGGCTTGGTGCCCGGATTGGTCTGCACCCAGAACTCGACGCGATCGAACCCTTGCGGCCCTGGCGACTTCGGATCGCTGTCGATCTCGGTCATGAACTTGGCGCGATCGAGCTTCAACGGCGCGAGCTCGGCGTTGACGGCCTTGTTGAGCTTCTCGGCGGATTTGACCCGCGCCGCGCTGAGCCTGGTCGCGGCCGCCGCGTAGAGCTTGTCGGCCTCGTCGGCCGCGGCCTCCAGCTTCTTCAACTGCTCGGCGCCGGCATCGATCAGGGCGACGTCGGCGGCGTATTTTGTGGCCAGCGCCGCGAGCGCATCGACCGGCGTCGAATATTTGCGCGAGGCGGCGCGCAGCGCGAACAGCCGCTCCTCGATGCGTTCGAGCTCGAGCGGATCGAAGTCGGCGGCGGCGAGCGCCGCGGCCAGATGCTGCCCGGCCTCTTCCAATGAATTGATCGCGGCATCGATCGACTTCACCGCGGGCTCGACCAGGGCCGGCGAGGCCGCCGCGCGGCGTTCGAGCCGCCGCACCGCCGCCGACAGGCTTGCGACCGGGGAATGGTCGCCGCTGACGGCGTCCTGCGCCTCGCGCAGGTCGGTGGCGATCTTCTCGCCCTGCATCATCACGGTGCGCCGCTCGGCGAGCGCGGTCTCCTCGCCATCCTTTGGCGCGAGCGCTCTCAATTCATCGGAGGCGTGGCGCAAATAATCCGCCTCGCGCGCCGCGCGTTCCATGCCGGCCCGGTGCTCATCGAGCGCGACCGTGGCGCGCCGCCGTGTCTCCCAAAGCTGCTCCAGCGCCGCGACGTCCTTCTCGAGGCCTGCGAACGCATCGAGCAGGCGGCGGTGGGTCGCCGCGTCGACCAGGGCGCGCTCGTCGTGCTGGCCGTGAATTTCGACCAGCGCGGCGCCGACCGATTTCAGGGTCTGCACGCTGATCGCCTGGTCATTGATGAAAGCGCGGGTGCGGCCGTCGGCGAGCTGCACGCGGCGCAGGATCATCTCGCCATCATCCTCGAGGCCGTTGGCGGCAAGGATCGCGGTCGCCGGATGGCCCTTCGGCACGTCGAACACCGCGGTGACCTGGCCCTGGTCGGCGCCGTGGCGGACGAGGCCTGCGTCGCCGCGGCCGCCGAGCGCCAGCGCAAAGGCATCGAGCAGGATGGATTTGCCCGCGCCGGTCTCGCCGGTCAGCACCGCAAGGCCGCGGGAAAACTCGATATCGAGCCGCTCGATCAGCACGATGTCGCGGATCGACAGACGCGCCAGCATGACCAACAAATTCCTACGAATGCCGTGGTGCGGAGGTTCGCCTCATGCCCACGATTCTAGAGCGTCTCGATCGAAGTCGCACCAGGGATTGCGGACTGGCAGTATGTAGCGGATTCGACGGGCACGTGCGAGGGCGCGGCGGGATTTGGCCGGTTCCGCGCTAGGGGCTAGCCGAGACCCAGCTTCTTGAAGGCCCTGGAAATATAGGAGCCCTGGTTTTCGCTCGGCTCGACGCCGCCGGCCTTCACGAGATTGTAGGCGTCCTTGTACCAGCGGCTGTCGGGGAAATTGTGCCCGAGCACGGCCGCCGCCGTCTGCGCCTCGCCAACGATGCCGATCGCCATGTAGGCCTCGGTCAGCCGCGCCAGCGCCTCCTCGACGTGGCGGGTGGTCTGATACTGCGTCACCACGGTCTTGAAGCGGTTGATGGCGGCGGTATAATCGCGCTTTTCCATGTAATAGCGGCCGATACCCATCTCCTTGCCGGCGAGCTGGTCGCGCGCGCCTTCGAGCTTGGCCTTGGCGCTGACGGCATATTCGGAGGTCGGATATTTGCGAGTCACCTCTTCGAGCGAGGCGATCGCCTTCTCGGTCCGGCCCTGGTCGCGGGAAATGTCCGGAATCTGATCGAAATGCGAGGCCGCGATCAGGTATTGCGCGTAGGCGGCATCGGGGCTGCCGGGATGCAGCGTCACGTAGCGCGTCGCAGCGCCTATGCAGCTATCGTAGTCGCCGGAATTGTAGAACGCGTAGGCCGACATCAAGAGCGACTTCCGCGCCCAGTCGGAATAAGGGTGCTGGCGGTCGACTTCCTCGAATTTCTTCGACGCCGCCTTTGGATCCTTCTTCTGATTCATCAGGTACAAGCCCTCATTGTAGAGCTTGTCCGCGGGCTCATCGACGAAGGTGTCGTCCTTGGCCAAGAACTTGTCCCACAGCGCGCCGGTCCCGCAGCCGCTCAAGGGAATCGCGAGCACGACAAGCGACACGGCCAGCCCGAGCCGCCGGGTGCCAGCCGATATCCTGCGTAATTTGCGCGTCATACGCTGTAGCGACATGAGCCTGAGAACCTGACGTCTGTGATGCGTTGCCCGCCACGCGTCATGACCAGAAGTACCGCGACGAGGTCATGGACGCCAATGATTACCGTGCCAGCGGCGCCTGCCATGCAACCGAGGCCTGTGTAACCGAAAAAACTCCGTTAACCAACCGAATAGGCAGGCATTTCGCCCGGATTAAGGCGAGCCTTTGGGGGTTTGTGGTGGCGGCTTGCGGTCAATCATGGTCACTACGGGAATCGCACACAAAATCAGTGCCAGGCGGCGCCCGTCATCGGCTCTGGGAAACCGGCAGGACGTTCCTAGGACACGTCCGGGCCATAGGCCGGGGCAATCATGCCTCCGGCCATGCCGCGGCCCGCTTCGGCGTGGGTACGGGACCGCCGCGCCGTCTCCGCCTCGACCACCCGCCAAGCGCTACGATCGGCCAGGAGCGCCGTCAGCACCGCATGGTTCAGCTTGTGGCCACCGCGCAGCGAGCGATACGCACCAAGCAGAGGAAGGCCAGCCAGGGCGAGATCGCCGATCGCGTCAAGCACCTTGTGGCGGGCGCATTCATCGCTGTAGCGCAGGCCTTCGGGATTGAGCAGGCGGGTCTCGTCAAACACCACCGTGTTCTCGAACGAGGCGCCAAGCGCGAAGCCCGCACTCCACAGCCGCGCACTGTCGTTCATGCAGCCGAACGTGCGGGCCCGGGAAACCTCGCGACGGAACCCTTCCGGGCTGAGATCAAGCGCGTATTTCTGGCGGCCGATCACCGGATTGGTGAAGTTGATCTCGACCTCGGCGCGGAAGCCCGCCGCATAGGGGCGCAGCTCGCCGTAGGCGCCGCCGATGGCGACCTGAACCGGCTTGAGCACCTGGATAAAGCGCCGCTGCGCCGATTGGCTGACGACGCCGGCCTGTTCGATCGCGGTGACGAACGCAGCCGCGCTGCCGTCCATGATCGGAACTTCCGGACCGTCGATTTCGATCGTGGCGTTGTCGATGCCCATCCCCCGCAATGCAGCAAGCACATGCTCGGCGGTCGACACCAGCGGACCTTCGCGGTCGCCCAGGACAGTGGCGAACTCGGTCGCGATCACCGAATCTGCGTTGGCCTGGACCTCGCGGTCGCATCCCTCAAGGCCGGTGCGGACAAAAATAAAACCTGCATCGGTCGATGCAGGTCCCAGGGTCAAACTGACGGGTAAACCGGAATGGACGCCGACACCGGTAACGGTGGCTTGCGATCGAAGCGTTGTCTGCCGGCTGAATTTCATCCTGGAACCGCCCACCAAAACCCGCCTAGAACCAATCGACCCGAAAGCTTTCTGCCGACTCACGCTCTAAGGCGTCCCCAAGTCGCGGCAACCATAGTCACCGTCCCACGCAGCTCAACTCACGCTTTTTTACCGATTATTACCCAGTCTCTGCCGTATTCGAGCCAAAGGTTCACCAAATTACGCCACCGCCGGAGACGATTTGGATACCGTCATCGAATCACAAAGCTGATAATTAATGATTTGAAATCAATTACTTATCGAATGTGCGCGGATCGTATCCATGGCCAAAGCAAAGGTCCCGGCTTGGATAAGCCGGGACCTTTTTCGTCGTCAGGACTGTAACAATTGTCAGTTCGCCTGCCGTCTCAGGAAGGCTGGGATATCAAGATGGTCGTCGCCCTGTGGCGCCGGCGCAACAGGTGCCGAACGTCCATGGGTGTCCAAGCCCTGCGGCGCCGGCCTGCGGGCGTACTCCGATACCGGGTCACTGGCCGCGATCTGCTGCGCCACGCTGCGCTGCGGCTTGCGTTCCGGCAGCGGCGGCATGGTGGGACCCGCACCGCGGGCGGCGATCGGCGGCTCGCTGTCCTCGTCGCGCCGGCCGAGACCGACATTGGCGAGGCGCTGCAGCAGCGACATCCGCTTCTGCGGGTGATCGTCCTCGACATCGCTCCTGACCTGCGAATCGGCCCGGGCCTGCCGGATCTCGGCCTGCGCCGGCATCGGCAGTTCGTCGAACTTGGGCATCCGCGGGGTACGGAGGGGCGCCCGCTCGGCCGCCTGGGGGATGAACGTCTCGGGTAGCGACGCCGGCTCTTCCGGCTGGGTGCGCAGGCTGTCATGGTCCGGGAATAGCGAGGGCTTCTGCGCGATCGGGCGCACCATGACATCGCCATAGGATGCCGGCTGCGCGGGCGCCGGCGTCGGTTCCGCCACGGCGGCCGCGATCGCCGCCAGCGCCGCGCGCTCGACATTCTGCGGATGGCGCTGCAGGGCAACCGCCTGTGCCGTTGCGGCCGGCGCCTGCGCCTCAAGCTTGGCGGCACGTTCCGCCAGTCGCTGATTGTCGGCACGGAGCCGCGCGGTGAGATCGGCCAGACGATTTTCCGGCGCGGCGTTTGACGCGGGCGTCGAAGCCGGCATCGCCGGGGCCGGAGGCGCCGACATGCCGCGCGCCGCGATCTGCGCGTGCTCGATGCCGGTGGCGACGACAGAGACGCGAATCAATCCGTCCAGCGCCTCGTCGAAGGTCGCGCCGACGATGATGTTGGCGTCCTGATCGACCTCTTCGCGAATCCTGGTCGCGGCTTCGTCGACTTCGAACAGCGTCAGGTCCTTGCCGCCGGTGATCGAAATCAACAGGCCCCGCGCGCCCTTCATCGAGGAATCGTCGATCAGGGGATTGGCGATCGCGGCTTCCGCCGCGGTCAGCGCGCGCTTGTCGCCGGAGGCCTCGCCGGTGCCCATCATCGCCTTGCCCATTTCCCTCATCACCGCCCTCACGTCGGCGAAGTCGAGGTTGATCAGGCCTTCCTTGACCATCAGGTCGGTGATGCAGGCGACGCCGGAGTAGAGCACCTGGTCGGCCATGGCGAAGGCGTCGGCGAAGGTGGTCTTCTCATTGGCGACCCGGAACAGGTTCTGGTTCGGAATGATCAGAAGCGTATCGACCACCTTGTGCAGCTCGGCGATGCCGGCCTCGGCGGTGCGCATCCGCCGCTGGCCCTCGAAATGGAACGGCTTGGTGACGACCCCCACGGTCAGAATGCCCATTTCGCGCGCGGTCTTGGCAATGACGGGGGCTGCACCCGTGCCGGTCCCGCCTCCCATGCCGGCGGTCACGAACACCATGTTGGCGCCGGAGAGATGGTCGCGAAGCTCGTCGATCACCTCCTGCGCGGCGGCGGCGCCGACGTCGGGCTGCGACCCCGCGCCGAGGCCCTGGGTGACCTGCGTCCCCATCTGCACGATGCGCTGCGCCTTCGACATCGTGAGCGCCTGCGCGTCGGTATTGGCGACGACGAAATCGACCCCCTGCAATCCGGCGGTGATCATGTTGTTGACGGCATTGCCGCCCGCGCCGCCGACGCCAAACACGGTAATCCGGGGCTTCAACTCACTAATGTCGGGGGGAGAAATATTGACTGCCATGGGTGCCTCTCGTCGATTACGCGCGCGTGGGTTCGCCCCGGCCGGCGGCCGCGGGAGTTGGTGAAATTCCAATGCTCCGGAAGCGATTCATCAGAAGCCCTCGCGAAGCCATCTTCCGACCTTTCCGAAATAACCGTCAGTCCCTGTCCTGAGCTGCCGCGTGTGCCGCGGTTCGACATGTTCGAGGTGAGCGTATTGAGGGTAGACCAGGAGGCCGGTCGGAACCGCGAACGACGCGGTCTTGGCCTCATGGGGCAGCCGGCCGAAACCGAGCGGCCGGGCGATTCGCACCGGCCTCCCGAGAATCTGGCTCGCGAGCTCGGGAATGCCGGTGAGCTGCGCGGCGCCCCCGCTCAAGACGATTCGCGCCTTGGGCTCTGCCGCAAAGGGAGAATCGGCAAGCCGGTCCCTGACCATCTCAAAAATCTCCTCGACGCGGTGCCGAACGATGTTCGCGATCGTGGCACGGGATACGATCTGCGGAACATCCCGCTCATTGTCCCCGGCCGAAGGCACAGACATCAACTCGCGCGCGTCGGACCCGCCGGTCAGCACGGTGCCATATAACGTCTTGATTCGCTCGGCATCCGCAATGCATGCGCTCAGGCCCCGCGCAAGGTCCATGGTGACGTGGTGGCCGCCGACCGCGAAACCCGAGGCATGGACAAAACGCCCGGCTGAGTAGGTCGCGATCGTGGTGGTTCCGGCCCCCATCTCCACCACGGCGGCCCCCAGATCGGCCTCGTCGTCGGTCAGCACGGACAGGCCGGCCACATAGGGGCTCGCCGCCATGGCTTCGACATTGATGTGGCAGCGCTCGACCACCAGCATCAGGTTCCGCGCGACGGTGGCGTCCGCCGTGACCACGTTCATGTCGACGCCGAACTGCCGCGCCACCATGCCCCGGGGATCGCGGATGCCCTTGACGCCGTCCAGGGCGTAGCTGACCGGCAGAGCGTGCAGCACGGTGCGGCCCTCGCCGGTGGCGTGGCGCATTCCGGCGGAGGTGATTCGGTTGACGTCGGCGGGGGTGACCGCGCCGCCGCGAATGTCGGCGGCGGCCTCGATCAGCTGGCCCATCGGCCGCCCGCCCGAGACCGACAACAGCACCGATTCGACGCGCACCTTGGCCATGCGTTCGGCCAGCGACACCGCCTGGCGCACCTGCTGCTCGCATTCGGCGAGATCGACGACGGCGCCGGCCTTGACGCCGCGCGACTGGATCTGGCTGTAGCCGATCAGCTCCACGGCGTGGCTGCGCCCGCGCAGGGCGCCGCTCGGCGGACACGGCTTCAGCCGCGCGATCATGCAGGCGATCTTGCTGGTGCCGATGTCGAGGGACGCCACCAGCGCGGTGCGCTTCTGCGGCATCGGACGCGTTTTCGGCGTCTGGGTGCGATCGAGGCCGGTCATGCGTCACCGGCCTTTTTCTTGGGCTTCTTGTCCTTGAACAGGTCCTCGCGGGCCTTGGCCGCGTTGTCGGACAGTTGCACCGTCAGCCGGTCCGGCAGCCGCATGTCGACGGCGACGATGTCGCGCGAGAACAGCCTGTCTTCCTTGTCGAGCTTGCTCAAGGCCGCCAGCGCGTTGCCGACGTCGTTCTCCGGCAGCCGAATGTCGAGACCGTCGTTGAGCCGCAAATTCCAGCGCCGCTCGCCGACGAAGATCGCGGCCATGGTCGCCGCGCTGACCTGCGGATAGCGCGCAAGCAGCGCGAGGAAGTCCCGCGCATGGGTCTCGGCGCCCTTGCCGACGACCAGCGGCAGCGACAGGAAGCGTCGCGTGACATAGGGTTCGAGCACCGCGCCGTCGTCGGCGATCACCGAGAGCTTGCCGTCCCGCTGCCACAGCGCAAACGCCGAACGTTCGACGAGGTCGATCTGAAGCTGGCCGGGGTAAAGTTTCAGCACGGTCGCTTCGGCGATCCACGGATTGGCCTTCAGCCGCTCGCGGACCGCTGACGCATCCAGGAACAACAGCGATGAGCGGCCGTTGACCCCGCCGATCGCGAGCACTTCGTCCTGGCTCAATTGCTTGCGGCCGTTGATCCCGACCTCGGTGATGCGGAAGCCGATCGAATTGGCGAGCGCATTGCGGCTGTCGCCGAGCGCCACGCCGACTTCCGTCGCGTGACCGCCCTTCACGATCCCTAAGCCCGCGCTGCCGAGCAACAGCAAGGCGGTCGCGACGACGCCGGCGCGGTGCGGCACGTGACGCTCGATCCAAGCGATCAGGCGGGGCGGAGGCTCGCGGTCCAACGATGATTTGGCGCGGCCAAGACGCATTCCAAGACGCATCTCAAGACGCTCGCGCAGCAGCACGGCCGCCCCGATCGCGGCTGCTCTCAGGTCAGCTTGAGGCCCCAGCGATCTCAGCGATCGAACGAGGGGTCCGGCACCATCCATTGCACAAGCTCGTCAAAAAGTTGACCGCAAACACATGCGGATACCTGGCTCAAATGACCTCTGGGCTTGCCGGGCGGGTGCTGAAGGTTGGAAAAACCCCTTCTCCCTCAATGCGCTGGTCGGAAATCCGCAACAGCTCACGCGTCGGCAGCCAAGCGCCAAAATGCGCCGCCAGCGTTAACCTTCGGCCTTCCTGGTAAACAAAAGGTAAAGCCCGTCCGAGCAGGACGATTTTTGATGTGTGCTGTGAGTAGTTTGCCGCAAAATGTTAAGAATTTTACCCACTGGACGCCGTGATAGCCCGGGGGCGGGGCCGGGTTCCGCCCCGCAAAGAGGTTAAAACGCTATTTCCGGGCGCGCCGTTCCGCCAGAACGATCTGATGTTGCAGAAACTCGGTAAACCCGATTCCCTCGGCCTTGAGCGCCTTGGGATAAAGCGACGCGGCGGTCAATCCCGGCAGGGTATTGGTTTCGAGAAAGATCGGTCCGTCCTTTGAGACGATGAAGTCCGTCCGCGAATAGCCGCCGCAGGACAGCGCGCGATGCGCCTTGAGCGCCTCGTCCATGATCGCCGCGCTGATTTCGGGCGCAAATCGTCCGGGACAGATTTCCTGTGTCGCCTTGGCGAGATATTTCGCCCAGTAATCGAAGGCGCCGTCGGCCGGAATGATTTCGATCGGCGGCAGCGCCATCAGCGAACCGTCGAGTTGCTCCAGCACGCCACAGGTGGCCTCGGTGCCCGCGATGCAGGGTTCGATCAGATAGGTTTCGGTCTCGGCGGCGCGGCGAACCGCGATAATGTCCTGCTTCGCGTTGACGAGCATCAACCCGTAGCTCGATCCGTCAAAGATCGGCTTGGCAATCAGTTTGCCGTATTCGGCGAACGCCGCCTCGATATCGTCCAGGGCGATGCCGGCCGGCGCCTTCACCCCGGCAACCACGACGAAGCGCTTGGCGGCCACCTTGTCGAAGGCCAGATGCGAGGAGCCGGAGCTCGAACCGGTGAACGGGATGCCGCGCATTTCGCACATCACTTGAAGTTCGCCGTTCTCCGCCCGGCCGCCGTGCAGGCCAAGCACCAGGACGCGGTCGTCGACCCTGGCCTGATCGAGCGCCTGCTCGATCGTCCTGCCGACGCGCCGGCCACGGGGATCGAACGGATCCTCGAATGGGCGGGCATGACCCGAAAGCGTCTGCGGCTGCGTCTCATGCACGCTGTCATCGGCGTCCCAGAACCAGAGGTCGGCCTCCGGCAAGGCCGCATGCAGCGCCTGGGCGCTGGCGACCGAGACCAGCCGTTCCTTGTTGGTGCCTCCGAACAGAATGGTGATCCGCATTATTCGATCTTTCGTCATTCCGGGGCGCGCCGAAGGCGCGAACCCGGAATCTGGAGATAGCGAAAACTCACTTCGAGATTCCGGGTTCGCATCCAAGTCGGCTGTTGCCGACTTGGACACGAGATTGCCGAACTCGGGTAAACCCGAGTTCGGTGCGCGCGCCCCGGAATGACACTCCTATAGAGAAACCCCGATCCGCTTAATTTCCCACTTTAGCTCAATTCCGCAACTTTGCTTCACCCGCGCGCGAACGGTTTCCCCAAGCGTCTCGATATCATGGGCGGTGGCGTCGCCGGTGTTGATCAGGAAATTGCAGTGCATGTCGGACACCTGGGCGCCGCCGACGCGCAAGCCGCGGCAGTCCGCGGCATCGATCAATTTCCAGGCGCTGTGGCCGGGCGGATTCTTGAAGGTCGAGCCGCCGGTTTTCTCGCGGATCGGCTGCGCGGTCTCGCGGTGGGCCTGCACCTCGTTCATGCGGGCGCGGATCGCCTCCGGCGCTGCGGGCATTCCGCGAAAGCGCACCGCGGTGAAGACGATCGCGGGATCGACGCCGCTGTTGCGGTAGACGAACTTCATGTCGGCGTTGGCGAAGCTGTGCTTGGTGCCGTCGCGGCCAACGCCGCTCGCCTCGATCATGACATCTTTGGTCTCAGCGCCGTTGGCGCCGGCATTCATGCGCAGCGCGCCGCCGATGGTGCCGGGAATGCCGAAGAAAAATTCAAGGCCGCTAAGATTTGCCGCCGCCGCGACCTCGGCCACGCGCTTGTCGAGCGCGGCGGCGCCTGCGGTGACGACTTCGCCGCTCGCGCCGGCCTCGCCGAAGCCGCGCGGCGACAGGCGGATCGCCACGCCCGGCAGGCCGCCGTCCCGCACGATCAGGTTCGAGCCGACGCCGACGACATGGACCGCAAGCTCGGCCGGCAGAGCGCCCAGGAAATAAGCGAGATCGTCCTCATCGGCCGGCGTGAACAGCACCTGCGCCGGACCGCCGACGCGAAACCAGGTCAGCGGCGCCAGGCTCTCATTCGCCAGCAGCCGCCCGCGCAAGTCGGGCATCGCGGCTTTCAGCTCAGGCGTGATGTCGGGGAAGCTCATCGTCATTCGTCGCGGCCGGGCATGACCCTCACCCCAGCGCCTTCAATTCGCCGGGCAGCGCCGAGGCCCATTGCGTGATGCTGCCGGCGCCGAGACACACGACGAGGTCGCCGCGGCCGGCAAGGCCCTTGATGACGCCGGCAAGATCGGACGGCCCGCGCAGCGCCGTCACCTCGCGATGGCCATGCGCGCGCAGGCCGAGCACGAAATGGTCGCGGTCGATGCCCGGGATCGGCGCCTCGCCCGCCGGATAGACATCGGCGACCACGACCGCGTCGGCGTCGTTGAAGCAGGTGCAGAACTCCTCGAACAGCGATTGCAGCCTCGTATAGCGATGCGGCTGCACCACGGCGACGATCCTGCCGTTGGTGGATTCGCGCGCCGCCTTCAGGACGGCGGCGATTTCCACGGGATGATGGCCGTAATCGTCGAGCCATCGCATTGCGGATGGCGTCATCGGACATTCCAAGTTCATGCGCCACCGCGATCGCCGCCGTCGCGTTCAACGCGTTGTGCCGTCCCGGCATCGGCAGCATGACGTCGGCGATCTCATGCGTGGCGCCGGTCTTGCGGTCGCGGAATATGACCTTGAATTTCGAGCCGCCGCCCATCGGCGTCAGATCGGCCAGCCGGGCGTCGGCCTGCGGATTTTCGCCGTAGGTGACGATGCGGCGATCCTCGATCCTGCCGACCAGGCTCTGCACCACGGGATGATCGATGCACATGACGGCGAAGCCGTAGAACGGCACGTTCTCGACGAAATTGCGGAACGCCTCCTGCACCGCCTCGAAGGTCTTGAAGTGATCGAGATGTTCGGGATCGACATTGGTGACGATGGCGACATCGGCCGGCAGCTTCAGGAACGTGCCGTCGCTCTCGTCGGCCTCCACCACCATCCAGTCGCCGCCGCCCAGCCGTGCATTGGTGCCGTAGGCGTTGATGATGCCGCCATTGATCACGGTCGGATCAAGCCCGCCGGCGTCGAGCAGGGTCGCGACCATCGAGGTCGTGGTGGTCTTGCCATGGGTGCCGCTGATCGCGACGCAGCTTTTCAGCCGCATCAGTTCAGCCAGCATTTCGGCGCGGCGCACCACCGGGATGCGCTGCGCCCGCGCCGCCATCAGCTCCGGATTGTCGCGCTTGATCGCGGTCGACACCACCACCACGTCGGCGTCGTCGACGTTCTCCGCGTTGTGGCCGACGGACACCTTGACGCCCTTCTCGCGCAGCCGCGCGACATTGCCGCTCTCGGAGGCATCCGATCCCTGCACGGTGTAGCCGAGATTGTTCAGGACCTCGGCAATGCCGCTCATGCCGATACCGCCGATCCCGACGAAGTGGATGGGTCCGATCTCACGCGGCAGTCTCATGCTTGCTTCCTTGCGTCATCGTTCGGCGAACGGCCCGGCGCCGGGAGGACAGGTTCCCGCCGGACGACCGGTACGGGGCGGCAGATGGATCAAATCAGCCGCGCCCCGGGTACTGGATGCCCCGCCTTCTCGGGGCATGACAAGGGCAATTTGCGCACAAACGGTCTAAATTCCGGCGACTTTCATTACCAGATCGGCGAGCCTTTCCGCGGCATCGAGCCGCCCGACGGCACGGGCGGCTTCGGCCATCGCGGCGAGCCGCGCGGGCTCGGCGACAAGCGCCGAGATCTCCGAGGCCAATCGGTCCGGCGTGAAATCCGCCTGCGCGATGCGCAGCGCGCCGTTCGCCTGCGACAACACGCCGGCATTGGCGAACTGGTCCTGGTCGATCGCGCCCGGGAGCGGCACCAGGATCGACGGCCGGCCGATCGCCGCGAGTTCGGCTACCGTGCCCGCGCCGGAACGCGAAACCACAAGATGGTTCGAGGCCAAGCGCGCCGGCAGGTCGGTGAAGAACGGCGCCAGCTCGGCGTTGATCTTGATGCGGTCATAGACCGCGCGCACCCGCGCCATGTCCTCCTCGCGCACCTGCTGGGTCAGCACCAGCCTTCCCCACAGCGCCGGCTCCAGCCGTTCGATCGCGCCGGGGACGATGTCGCTCATCACCCGCGCGCCCTGGCTGCCGCCGACCACGAGCAGGCGAAACGGCCCGGTCGTCTGCGGCGGCTGATATTTCACCGCGGCGGCGGTCAGGATCGCCGGCCGCATCGGCGTGCCGACGGTGGTGGCCTTGCCGGCGAGCGCCGGATCGCGGTCGAGCACGCCCGGCAGCGAGGTCGCGATCGCATCGACATGACGCGACAGGAAGCGGTTGGCGCGTCCAAGCACCGCGTTGGCATCGTGAATGATGCCGGGGATGCCGCACAGCCTGGCCGCGATCAAAGGCGGCAGCGTCGGATAGCCGCCGAAGCCGACCACGGCCCTCGGTTTCAGCCGGCGCATCAGCCGCGTTGCCACCACCGTGCCCCTCGCCAGCACGAAACCGGTCCGCGCCAGGGACAGTGGCGAACGCCCGCGCACGGTCTCGCTCGGCACCACGTCGATCATGTCCTTGGAGAACAATCCGCTATAGCGCAGCGCCCGGGCGTCGGTGACGAGACGGACGGCAACACCGCGCTTGATCAGTTCGACGCCCAGCGCCTCGGCGGGAAACAGATGGCCGCCGGTACCGCCCGCGGCCAGCAGAATGAGGGACTGAATGAGAGGCGCAGTGTTCATGCCCTCCCATAGCCGACAGCGCGGCCGTCGTCATCACCGCTGATGAGGCATCAAGCGTAGCTGCGCGCCGCGCCGGCATCGGCAATCGATTCGATCTCGGTGCGCGGCCTGAGCCGCGTCAGCGCCAGCAGCATGCCGACGCCATAGGCCAGCGAGACGATCGACGAGCCGCCATAGGAGATGAACGGCAAGGTCATGCCCTTGGCCGGGATCAGTTGCAGATTGACCGACATGTTGATCGCGGCCTGGATGCCGAACATGATCGCAAGGCCCGAGGCGGCGAAGCGCGCGAACATGTCCTCGGTGGCATAGGCGCGCGACAGCGCCCGGATCACGACAAAGACGAACAGCACGAGCAGCGTCAGGCAAAGCACGATGCCGAACTCCTCGGCCGCCACCGCGAACACGAAATCGGTGTGGCTGTCCGGCAGGCTGCGCTTGGCGATGCCCTCGCCCGGCCCGAGCCCGAACCAGCCGCCATTGGAGAACGCCTCCATCGCCGTATCGACCTGGAAGGTGTCGCCGGAGGCCGGGTTCACGAAGCGCTTGATGCGGCCTGCGACATGCGGCACCAGAAGATAGGCGCCAAATAAGCCGGCGCCTGCCGCGCCCGCGAGGCCCGCCACCCAGATCATCCGCATGCCCGCGATGAAGAACAGCGCGCCCCACACCATCAGCATCAGCATGGTCTGGCCGAAATCGGGCTCCATCACCAAAAGCGACACCAGCATCATCAGCAGCACCAGCGCCATCGAGGTCGCCGGCATTTCCGGCCGCCGCGCCGATTCCGCGAACAGCCACGCCGCGAGCACGACGAAGGCGGGCTTGGCGGATTCGGAGGCCTGAATGTTGATCCCGATCAGCGTGATCCAGCGCCGCGAGCCCTTGACCTCGGGGCCGATCAGCAGCGTCGCCACGATCAACGCCACGCTGACCGCGAACACGATCAGCGCGCTGCGCCGGATCTGCCGCGGCGACATGAAGGAGACGCCGATCATGACCAGGAAGGACGGCAGCAGGAACAGCACATGGTGGCCGAAGAAGTGGAACGGATCGAGCCCGATCCTTGCTGCGACCGGCGGACTGGCCGCCAGCGACAGCACCACCCCGCTGAGGATCAACGCGATGATCGCCCCGAGCAGCGGACGGTCGACGGTCCACCACCATTCGGACAGCGGGGTGCGTTCTTCACGGGAGATCATGGCTTTCCCTTGGGCCAAAGGGCATCGCCCATTGGTGGCCCATCAGGGTTTCCGAAGGGTTAATGAAATCGTTATCTTTTGAGATGAGCGAAGGCGGCGCCTCAGAAGAGGCCGTCATACCCCGCGAAAGCGGGGTACCCAGTACGCCGAGGCCTATAGGCTGAACAAGAAAATCTCTGGATCACCCGCATTCGCGGGTGATGACGGTTGAGGGACGCCCTCACACCACCGGCTTCACGCCGGGCAGCGCCTGCACCAGGTCGCGGAACCTGGCGCCGCGGATTTCGAAATTGCGGTATTGGTCGAACGACGCGCAGGCCGGCGACAGCAGCACCACGGGATCCGCCAGTCCCGACGCCTCGGCGTCGGTGGCTGCGCGATCGACCGCGACGTCGAGCGTTTCGGAGATTTCATGCGGCACGCGATCGCCGAGCGTCTCGGCAAACTCGGCCGCGGCCTCACCGATCAGATAGGCCTTGCGGATGCGCGGGAAAAATTCGGCGAGGCCCGTGATGCCGCCGAGCTTCGGCTTTCCCCCGGCGATCCAGAAGATGTCGGCAAAGGACGACAGCGCATGCGCGGCGGCATCGGCGTTGGTGCCCTTGGAATCGTTGACGAACAGCACCTTGCCGCGGCGGCCGACCTGCTCCATGCGATGCGCGAGCCCGGGAAAGCTGCGCAGGCCCTTCTGCAGCACATCCTCACGGACACCCAGCGCCAGCGCGCAGGCCGCGGCGCAGGCGGCGTTCTGCGCATTATGCAAACCGCGCAACGAGCCAATGCCGCCGATCCGCGCGACCTCGCTGCGCGCGCCCCCGGCTGCGCGCACAATCGTCTCATGCTCGACATAAATGCCGTCGGGAAGCGGATTTTTCACGGAGATACGAACGACGCGCTTGCCGGCCTGATCGAGCCGGTCCGCGGCCGCCCGGCTCCAGCCGTCATCGACGCCGACGATGCTGGTGCCTTGCGGCTTGACGCCCGCGGCCAGGCGCTCCTTCACCGCGGCGTAACGCGCGATCGTGCCGTGACGATCGATATGGTCTTCGCTGACATTGAGCAGGATGCCGACGGTCGGATCGAGCGAGGGCGTCAGATCGATCTGATAGGACGACATCTCGATGACATGGACCCGCCCCATGCGCGGCGGCTCCAGCGACAGGATCGCGGTGCCGATATTGCCGCCCATCTGGGTGTCATAGCCCGCGACCCGCATCAGATGCGCGATCAAGGCGGTGGTGGTGGATTTGCCGTTGGTGCCGGTGATCGCCACGAACGGCGCATCCGGCGCGTGACGGCGCCGTTCGCGACAGAACAACTCGATGTCGCCGATCACCTCGACGCCGGCCTCGCGCGCCATCAGCACGCTCCAATGCGGCGCCGGATGAGTCAACGGCACGCCCGGCGTCAGCACCAGCGCCGCGAAATTCGCCCACGACACGGTACGCAGATTCGCGGTGGTGAACCCGGCTTTCGCCGCTTCCGCCAGTCTGTCGGCGCCGTCATCGCCCGCGATCACCTCGGCCCCACCCGCCTTCAGCGCGTGGCAGCTCGCCAGTCCCGAGCCGCCGAGGCCGAACACGGCGACCGTCTTGCCCGCGAAGGATGTGATCGGGATCATGACCTGACATCCGTCATTCGAGGCTCGCGCAGCGAGAACCCGGAATGACGAGGTTGGTGCAACGTCGTCATCGCAGTTTCAACGTAGAAAGCCCGGCCAGCGCCAGCATGACAGAGATGATCCAGAACCGGATCACGATCTGCGGTTCGGTCCAGCCGAGCTGCTCGAAATGATGATGGATCGGCGCCATCTTGAAAATGCGCTTTCCGGTCAGCTTGAAGGAGGCGACCTGCACGATCACCGACACCGCCTCCAGCACGAACAATCCGCCGATCACCGCAAGCACGATCTCGTGCTTGACCGCGACCGCGATCGCGCCGAGCATGCCGCCAAGCGCGAGCGAGCCGGTATCGCCCATGAAGATCGAGGCCGGCGGCGCATTGAACCACAAAAATCCAAGCCCAGCGCCGAGCAACGCCCCGCACAGCACGGCGAGTTCGCCGGTGCCGGCGACGTAGTTGATCTGCAGATAATCGGAGAACACGGCATTGCCGACGAGATAGGCGATCAGGCCGAAGCTTGCGGATGCGATCATGACCGGCACGATCGCGAGCCCATCGAGGCCGTCGGTCAGATTGACCGCGTTGCCGGCGCCGACAATGACGAAGGCGCCGAAGATCACGAAGAACCAGCCGAAATTGAACACCATTTCCTTGAAGAAGGGGATCGCGAGCGAGGTGGACGAGACATCGCGTCCGAGCCGCACCAGCGCGTAGCAGGCGACAAGCGCGATCGCAGCTTCAAGCGCGAGACGGATGCGGCCGGCGAAGCCGCCGGAGGTCTGCTTGGTGACCTTCAGATAGTCGTCATAGAAGCCGACGAAGCCGAAACCGAGCGTCACCGCCAGCACGATCCAGACGTAGGGGTTGACCGGATTGGCCCAGAGCAGCGTCGAGACCACGAGCCCCGACAGGATCATCAGCCCGCCCATGGTCGGCGTGCCCTTCTTGCTGATGAGATGCGATTGCGGGCCATCGGCGCGGATCGGCTGGCCCTTGCCCTGCCTGATCCGCAGATGATCGATGATCCAGGGTCCGAACAGGAACACGAACAGCGCGCCGGTCACCACCGCGCCGCCGGTGCGAAAGGTGATGTAGCGGAAAACGTTCAGAAAGGTGCGAAGTGCGCCGAAACCCGGGACGGTGTTGGAGAGCTCGATCAGCCAGTAAAACATTCATTCCGCCCTATGCCGCGCATTCCACCCTTGCCGTCCTTGCCGCTCTTCGCCGCTTTTTTGCCACGGCGATGCGGGGAACGCGCGTTTCGCAACCTTCGCTTGCCTCGGCATACCCGTCCCGCGCTTCGATGGGAAGAGCATCTGGCTAAGCCCCACGATATCAGCGGATTTTCAAGTCTCCGCCCGTTCGGGACCGGCCTGCAAGATCGCGACAAGTTTCGGCACGAACTTGTTCACCCAGAATATTTTCTTGCTGCCCTTGACCACGACGATATCGCCGCGCCGCAAAAGTGCTGCGATCCGTTGCGGTTCGAGGGTCGCCGGATCCTCGTGCCAACCGAGGCGTTGGCTCGCAGGAATCCGGTCGAACAGGTGCCGCATCAGCGGACCCACGCAGTAGACACCATCGATTCCTGCGAGATGCTTGACCAACTCTTCGTGATAGGCCCGCGCTTCCGCGCCGAGTTCCAGCATGTCGCCCAGGATGGCGATCCGCCGTCCGTCCGTCACGGGACGAGCCTTGAGGCTCTCCAGCGCCGCCGTCACGCTCGCCGGATTGCCGTTGTAGCTGTCGTCGATCACGAGCGCGCCGCCGGCCGTCTGCTCGAGCCCGCGTCCGGTCATGATTCCGACATGGCCGAGCGCGGCCGCGAGCTTCGCCGGGTCAAGACCCGCGGCGTCGACCGTGGCCAGCGCCGCGAGCGCATTCTGCACCCGATGCGGCGCGCCGGGCGTGACGCGGAATCGAACCTGCTTGCCGCGCACCTCGGCGCTGACATCCCAGCTCTCGCCGCACGCGGCATGGCTGAGTTCGCGCACCTCCGCCGTCCCGCCGAAACGCACGATCGCGCCGGTCCATTCGCCCGAATCCAGCCCTTCGGGCAGCACCAGCGTGCCATCTTTCGGCAAGCCGCGCGCGATGCTGATCTTCTCCTTGCGGATCGCTTCCAGGCTGCCGAGCTTTTCCAGATGCACGGGCTGAACGTTCACCACCAGCGCCGCGGTCGGCTGGGCGAGCTCGCTCAACCGCTCGATCTCGCCGGTCTGGCTCATGCCCAATTCCAACACCCATGCAGCGGCTTGCGGATCGGCGTTGCAAAGGGTCAGCGGCACGCCCCAGAAATTGTTGAAGCTGCTCGGGCTCGCACAGGCGCCGGGATAGGCCGCGATGAATTCCTTGGTCGAGGTCTTGCCGGCGCTGCCGGTGAGCCCGATCACCGGGCCCTTGAAGCGGGCCCGCGCCCCGCGCGCGAGCGCCCACAAGCCGTCCAGCAGCGTGTCCTTCACCACCAGTTGCGGCGCGCTCACGCCGTCGATCCGGTGCGGAACGATCATCGCCGCGGCGCCCGCGGCCTGCGCGTTCGCGGCAAACTCCCAGCCATTGCGCGCACTGGCGAAACTGGAGATGAAGCCTCCGCTCGGCGTTCCGCTCAGCGCCACGAACAGGGTCCCCGGCTTCACCTGCCGGCTGTCCTGGGTCACGAAATCGATGGCGGTTTCCGGAAAGTCGCCTGGCAGGCCCAAGGCGCGGGCCACCTCGGCAATGGTCCACAATGGCGCTGAACTCATGCAACCCTCGGCGCCAGCGCGGCGGCCACCGCGTCGTGATCGCTGAACGGCAGCACATGGTCGCCGACGATCTGCCCGGTCTCGTGGCCCTTGCCGGCGACCAACAGCGCATCGCCCGGCCCGAGGCCATCGATCGCAGCCCGGATCGCGGCGGCGCGGTCGCCGATATCCTTTGCGCCCTTTGCCGCGCTCAGGATCTCCGCACGAATACGGTCCGGATTTTCACTGCGTGGATTGTCGTCGGTAACGATGACGCTGTCGGCATGTTCGGCTGCGATCGCCCCCATCAAGGGACGTTTTCCGACATCCCGATCGCCGCCGGCCCCGAACACCACGACCAGCCGGCGCTTGGCATAAGGCCGCAACGCCTGCAGCGCCTTGGCGAGCGCGTCGGGCTTGTGCGCGTAGTCGACAAAGATTGGCGCGCCGTTACGCTCGCCGACCCGCTCCAGGCGGCCCCTGGCGCCTTCGAGATACTCCAGATTGGCAAACACCTCTTCCGCCTCGCTGCCGGTCGCGATCGCAAGCCCTGCCGCGACCAGCGCATTCTCGATCTGGAAGGCGCCGACCAGCGGCAGACGGATCGCATAGGGGACGCCGCGATGTTCGAGCGCGAGTTTCTGCGCAAAGCCATCGATCTCGGCGTCGACCAAGCGGATGCCCTCGCCCTTGCCGTCGCCTTTGCCGCCGACCGTAACCAGCCGCAGGCCTCGGCTGCGCGCGGCATCGATCACCTGTTCGGAGCAGTCATGATCGGCGGAGATCACCGCGGTGCCGCCGGCCATGACCAGATCGCGGAACAGCCGCAGTTTCGCCGCCAGATAATGCGCGACGTCAGGATGGTAATCCATGTGGTCGCGCGACAGATTGGTGAAGCCGCCGGCGGAGATGCGCACGCCGTCGAGCCTGAACTGGTCGAGCCCGTGCGACGAGGCTTCAAAGGCGAGGTGCGTCACGCCCTCGCGCGCAATGTCGTCGAGCTGGCGATGCAGCGCGATCGGATCGGGCGTCGTCAGGGAACCGTAGACGGTGCGCTTCGGCGACACCAGTCCGATGGTGCCGATGCTGGCGGCAGCATATCCGAGCCGTTGCCAGATCTGACGGGTGAAGGCGGCGACCGACGTCTTGCCGCTGGTGCCGGTCACGCCGGCGATCGTGGCCGGCTGCCCGGGATAGAATTTCACCGCCGCAAGCGCCAGCGCGCGGCGCGGATTGGGCGTCGTGACGAACGGCACGCGACAGCCGCCTTCCGGCGGATGGTCGCCGGCAACCGCGACCGCGCCGGAGGCGATCGCGGAGTCAATGAAGCGCGCGCCGTCGGTCACGACGCCGGCCAGCGCGAAGAAGAGATCGCCCGGCCTGACCAGGCGGCTGTCGACGGCAAGGCCGGTGATGGCGGTCGCTGCCGCCTGCGCCTCGATCTTGGCGTCGTCGCTAAAGAGGTCGCGAAGTTTCATGAGCATCCCGTCGGGCAGACGCGGGCCACCTGCCGCCACCGCCGAGGAACTTAGAGGATTCGGCGGCGCAGCCGTGATGGCTTACTGCGTTGCCCTGGATGCCGCAAGAATAAGGCGGTCGGGCGGCGGCAGGTCGAACCGCGGCTCGATGCCCAAAAGCGGCGCAATGCGGGCGATCACCGCGCCGCCGGTCGGTACCGCGTTCCAACCAGAGGTGATGAAACCGAAAGTTTCCTTCAGCGATTGCGGTTCGTCCAGCATGACCAGGAGTTGGTAGCGGGGATTGTCCGCCGGCAGGATCGCGGTGAAGGCCGTCAGGACGCGCTTCTTGGCATAGCGGCCGTTGATGACCTTTTCGGCGGTGCCGGTCTTGCCGCCGATGTAATAGCCTTTGACGTCGGCCTTGCGCGCCGTTCCGATCTCGGCGTTGAGCCGCATCAGAAAGCGCATCTTTTCGGACGTCTCGGGCTTGATTACCCGTTTGGCGATCTCCATGGCCTCCTGCTCGGAGCGCTTCATGAAGGTCGGCGGGATCAAATAGCCGCCGTTCACCAGCGCATCGATGCCCATCACTGCCTGCAGCGGCGCGACCGCCATGCCGTGGCCGAACGCGATCGTCACGGTGTTCAACTCGCCCCAGTGCCGCGGCAGGATCGGCGAGGCGCTTTCCGGCAGTTCGGTGCGCAGCCGCTCGAGCTGCCCCATCTTGCGCAGGAAGGCCTTGTGCGCCTCCACGCCCTGCGACAAGGCGATCCGCGCAGCGCCGACGTTCGAGGAGAAGGTGAACACCTCCTTCATGCTGAGGAAGCGGCCCTTCGGTTCGTCGTCATGGATCGCGAATTTGCCATAATGCAGCGGCCCGCGCGCATCCCACATCGAGTTGAGATCGTACTTGCCGGTATCCAGCGCCATCGCCAGCGTGAACGCCTTGAAGGTCGATCCCATCTCGTAGACGCCGGTGGTGAGGCGGTTGATGCGGTCGGGATCGTGCGCCTCCTTCGGGCTGTTGGGATCGAAATCCGGAACCGAGACCATCGCCACGATCTCGCCGGTCTTGACGTTGGAGACGAGGCCGGACGCCGCCTTGGCGCGGAACTTCTCTTTCGCCTTGAGCAATTCGTCGCGCAGCGCGTGCTCGACGCGCAGGTCGACCGATAATTCCACCGGCCGCTGCAGGCGGTCGGTGGCGAAGCCCGCGCGATGCAGATCAGCGAGCCCGTTGCTGTCGAGCCATTTCTCCATGCCGGCGATGCCCTGGTTGTCGATATTGACCAGGCCGATCAAATGGGCGACCTCGTTGCCGGTCGGATAGACGCGCTTGTTCTCGCGCAGGAAGCCGATGCCGGGAATGCCGAGGCGGTGAATCTCCTGCTGCTGCTTCGGCGTGATTTCGCGCTTCAACCAGACGAAACCTTTCTTCGACGTCAGGCGGTCGCGCACCTCGCTGGTGTCGAGATCGGGCAAGGTCGCGGTCAGAAGCTCGATCGCCTCGTCCTTGTCGATGATGCGCCGGGGCTCGCCGAACAGGCTCGGCGCCTTGACGTCGGTGGCAAGCACCGCGCCGTTGCGGTCGACGATATCGGGCCGCGAGGTCGCAATCCTGTCCTGGCTTGCGGCCCGGCGCGCGCTCGGACCGTCCGAGCCGATCGCAAACATCACGAGGCGGCCGCCGATCACGGCATAGACCATCACGAAGGCGAGGATGACAAACCCGACGCGCGCGCGTGCTTTCGCGGCGCGATCGACGTTGCGTCCGTACAACAGGCTGCGGATGAACCGCTGCCGCCAAGATTCCATCGGCTTGACCTGCGCCGGCGCGGCATGGGTCATTGCTTGTCCTCCGGCCGAGGCACCGAACCGGTGACGGAGCCCGAATCGGCCGCGCTGGCGATGGCGTTGATCATCGCGCCGATCGGGTCGGGATCGCCGGGCTTGACCAGGCTCGGCGGCCGCTCGGGCAGGCTCTTCAAGCTGTCATATTGCGTGGCGGTAAGCGGCTTCAGCGGCAGATGGCGCTCGGCGAGGCCTTGCAGCCGCAGCGGCGCGTCGAGCCTGGCCCATTCCGACCGCAATGCCGCGATCGCCTCGCGCTGCTCGCGGATTTCCGCGCGCAGCCGCAGCACGCGCTCGGTGCGCGCGGTCGAGTCCATCTTGATCTGGTAGACAAAGGCGGCCGCGCAGACCAGAGCGCCGATGACGAGGAGGTGGATGAGCCGCACCGTCAGCCTCCCCTCATCACATCGGCGAGCTTCGGCCAGGACGGCACATCGTCGGCGCGATGCGCCGCCGCTTCGGTGCGCTCGGCGGCGCGCAGCTTGGCCGAGCGCGCGCGCGGATTGGCGGCGAGTTCCGCCTCACCCGGGGTCACCGGACGCCTGGTCAGCAGGTGGAAGCTCGGCGCGGTCTGCGCGAGTTCCGGAAGATGCCGCGATCCGCCGCTGATCCTGCCGCGCTCGTTGAGGAAGGTCTTGACGATGCGGTCTTCCAGCGAATGGAACGACACCACCGCGAGCCGGCCGCCGGGTTTGAGCACCCGCTCCGCCGCCGCGAGCGCCGCCTGCAATTCGTCGAGTTCCTCGTTGACGAAAATCCGCAACGCCTGGAACGTCCGGGTGGCCGGATGGATCTCGCCGGGCTTTCCGCGCACCACGCCGGCGACGATGTCGGCGAGCGCGCGCGTGGTCGTGATCGGCGGCGCGTTCTTGCGCGCGGCGACGATGGCGCGGGCCACGCCGCGCGAATGGCGCTCCTCGCCGAAAATGTAGATGATGTCGGCAAGCTCGGCCTCGGCCGCCTTCGCGATCACGTCCGCCGCCGTCGGCCCGTCCTGCCCCATCCGCATGTCGAGCGGACCGTCGAGACGGAAGGAAAAGCCGCGCCCGGCCTCATCGAGTTGCATGGAGGAGACGCCGACGTCCATGACGACGCCGTCGACAGCCGCGAAGCCCTCCGCCGCGCAAACGTCAGCCAGGTTGGAAAACCGCTCTTCGACCAGCGTCAGCCGGCCGGCCGAGCGCTCGACCAGATCGAACCCGCCGGCAATGGCGGTTCGATCGCGGTCGATGCCGATCAGGCGGGTTCCGGCGACATCGAGGATCGCGCGGCTGTAGCCGCCGGCCCCGAAGGTGGCGTCGACATAGACACCGCCCGCATGCGGGCTCAGCATCTCAACCGCCTCGCGGCCGAGAACCGGAACATGGCGCGGGTCGGCGGCGATCATGCGCCGGCTCCGGACCCGCTCCGGCACAGTTTGAGGAAACGCGATACAAACGGGCCCATTGCGCCCCAAATCCCTGCACTCAGCGTGGCTCTTCAATGCGAAAAGCCGCGGGCTCGCGCGATCGCCGATCCCGCCGGCCCCTCCCCGCAAGCCCACATTTCCGCATGGAATTTGCTGGATTGCCATGGGACCCGATCCGAACTTGCGGCACCCCCGTGCAGGGACTTTGAAATCGGCGGCGCTGGCCGCCCCAACAGGTTCGGCTCTTCCTCGCTAATAACGGCAGGTAGCGTTAAGAAAGCGTTGATGGGATTGCGACATTCCTCACCCGGCATCGCACGGGCGGTCTGGCGGAATGCGCCCGGAAGGGCCAGATACCGTTCGCGTGATTTCGCACGAAGCAATTCTCGATCAAGGTTAAAGAACCATCCCGCTGCCTCGTCTTTTGTCCACAAATCCGGTGCGGCTTCCCGCCCATATCCGGAAAAAAACAAGGCCTTGTGAGCTCTGCGATTGCGCGGACCGGACCACGGGGGAATAGTGACGGTTCACCCTCGAATCATTAATGCCGTGCCAATGCCTTGCCCCGGATTGGAATCCTCCGATGCCGCCTCCTATGTCCAACCCTGATGGCATTCCTTCGGCGCCTCCACGTGTCCTTGCGATTCCCGGGGCGAGCGCGAGCATGAAGACGTTTAGCCCGGACTCCTCGATCGCCTCCGACGTCATCCCGTCGCCGAACCATGGCGAGCGAAACAAGGGCCGCCTGCCCGACATGATCGTGCTGCACTACACCGGCATGCCCGATGTGGAAGGCGCGATCGCGCAGCTTTGCACCGCGGGCAGCGACGTCTCGGCGCATTACATCGTGCTGGAGGACGGCCGCATCGTGCAATGCGTTCCGGAAGCCAAGCGCGCCTGGCATGCCGGCAAGTCGTTCTGGGCCGGCGAAGACGACGTCAACTCCTGCTCGATCGGCATCGAGATCATCAATCGCGGCCATGACTGGGGCTATCCTGACTTTCCGCTGCGCCAGATCGCCGCCGTGATCGCCTTGTGCCGCGGCATCATGCTGCGCCGTAAGGTGCCGAGCCACCGGGTGCTGGCGCATTCCGACGTGGCGCCAGCGCGCAAGAAGGATCCGGGTGAGAAATTCCCATGGCACTCGCTGGCCAATTCAGGCGTCGGTCATTGGGTGCAGCCGGCGCCGATCGTGCGCGGCGAAGGGCTCAAGCTCGGCGCCATCAGCGACGAGGTGCGCGACTTGCAGCAGGCGCTGGCCAAATACGGCTATGGCGTGCCGATCACCGGAAAATACGACGGCACGACCATGGAGGTCGTCACCGCCTTCCAGCGCCATTTCCGTCCTGCGCGCGTCGACGGCATCGCCGACCATTCGACCCTCACCACATTGCACGCGCTGCTGGCGAGTCTTCCGACGGAGGGGACCGCGGTCGCGGCGAGATAGCGCGCCGTCGCGACCGCGGCCTCCTGCCAGCCTCGCGCGACGACGGCCTGCCTCAGAGCCCGTCATCCATCTCCGTGATCCGCCGCGCATAAAGCCGGCGCAACGGCTCGAGCCGCGTCGCTTCGGTGGCGGCAAGATAGGCCTCGCGCGCCGCCTCATGGTGGCCGAGCCGGCGCAACAGATCGGCCCGCACCGCCGGCAGCAATTCGTAGCCATCGAGTGCGCCGCGCGCCGCGAGCGCGTCGATCAGGTCGAGCGCCCGCCCCGGGCCGTCCACCATCGACACCGCGGCGGCATGGTTGAGCTCGATCACCGGCGACGGGCTGATCCGCAGCAGGACTTCATAGAGACCGGCGATCTGCGGCCAGTCGGTGTCGTGATAGTTCGGCGCGCGCGCATGAAGCGCCGCGATCGCCGCCTGCACCGCATAAGCCTGCGGGCGGCCCGGCATCCGCAGCGCTTCCTCCACGAGCCGCAAGCCCTCGGCGATCTGGCGAAAATCCCACAGCGAGCGATCCTGCTCTTCCAGGAGCACGATGTCGCCGCCCGTGGTCGCGCGGCCGGCGCGGCGCGCGTCATGCAGCAGCATCAGGGCCAGCAGGCCCTTGATTTCGCCGCGCCCCGGCATCAGGGCGTCGAGCAGGCGGCCGAGCCGGATGGCCTCGCGCGCCAGATCGGGCCGCATCAGGTCCTCGCCTGAGGTCGCCACATAGCCCTCCGTGAACACGAGATAGATCACCGCGAGCACGCCGTTGAGCCTTGGTGCCAGCGCCTCGCGCTCGGGCACTTCATAGGCGATGCCGGCAAGACGGATTTTCTGCTTGGCGCGCAGCAGCCGCTGCGCCATCGCGTCCTCGCTGGTCAGAAACGCGCGCGCGACCTGCGCGGTGGTCAACCCGCACACCGTGCGCAAAGTGAGCGCGACCTGGACTTCGGCGGCGAATGACGGATGGCAGCAGGTGAAGATCAGCCGCAGCATGTCGTCGTCGACCGTTGCCGGCTCGGTCGCGTCCTCGGCGACCGTGGCGTTCAATTCGATCTCATGCGAGAGCTGCTGCTGCTTGTCGCGAAACGAGATCTGCCGGCGCAGGCGGTCGATCGCCTTGTTGCGGCCGACATTGACCAGCCAGGCACGCGGATTGGACGGCCGGCTGTCGGAGGGCCAGCGCTCCAGCGCCACCGCGAAGGCGTCCTGCAGCGCATCCTCCGCGAGATCGAAGTCGCCGGTGAGGCGGATCAGCGTGGCCAGCGCCCGCCCCGCCTCGTCGCGGAAAATTTTTTCGATGTCGGTGGGAGTCATGTCTATGCGCCGTCACTCTTCGTCGTCATTCCGGGGCGTCCAAAGGACGAACCCGGAATCCATAACCACGATCGGGAGTATGGATTCCGGGCCTGCGCCATCCAAGCCGGCTGTTGCCGACTTGGACAAATGATATAGCTGAACTCGGGTAAACCCGAGTTCGGGCAGCGCATCCCGGAATGACGAAGCGAGATGTATTCAGTTACTATAGATCATGATCGGCCTGACTTCGATCGAGCCTGCCTTGGCGCCGGGAATCCGCGCGGCAATGCCGAGCGCGGTGTCGAGATCCTTGGCTTCGACCAGGTAGTAGCCGCCAAGCTGTTCGCGCGTTTCGGCGAACGGCCCGTCCGTGGTCAGCATCTTGCCGTCGCGGACGCGGACGGTGGTCGCGGTCGTCGACGGCTGCAGCCCGTCACCGGCCTTGAAGTGGCCGCTCTGGACGATGGACTGGGTGAATGCACCATATTCCGCCGTCATTTTTTGCCGGTCGGCCGGGGTCATCTGGCCCAGTTCGGCTTCGCTCCGGTAGATCAGCAGCAGATATTGCATCTTTGTCACTCCTCTTGATCGGCTGGATCGCCGACACCCAGTCGAACGGACCGGACCCAAAACGACATCTTCAGGATAATTTATTTTGGGCGGAGGCGAAGCCGTTATCGGCTTGACCTGACCGGCCCAAACCCTCATCCCTTGGGGCGTCAGTCGGCCGGACGGCCGCTCCCGCTATGGTCGAAAGGCTGCGGGGGAGGAAAGTCCGGGCTCCATCGACATACGGTGCCGGATAACATCCGGCGGGGGCGACCC
>WNFD01001848.1_pt1 | contig 42159 bp, 41 predicted proteins | sample 5400491 | NCBI WGS metagenome assembly WNFD01 (sample SAMN13153343, study PRJNA577476) | soil metagenome | isolation source: 120 cm saprolite under Douglas fir tree site 2 hole 2 replicate 2 | place: USA:California | collected 2015-04-18
CGCCTGGGGGTGCGCTTGGAGCGGGCTGAACGAGAGCGCACGGACGAGGCGCGACGGCCGCCGTTCGCGTGTGAGCGTGAGCTTCGTGAGTTGGTGCGACGCATGCTGGCCTGCCCGTCAGGCCGGGCTCACCGGATTCTACACCCGGCCGAATGGCCTACCCAGCTTCGAGCGATACTCTCCCTATGGCCGTGGATCCGTTCGCTGATGCCGAGACCAGGTATCGCCTGCTGGTCGACGAGCGTCGCAACGGCGGCCTTCAAGCTCGAGCCTTCCGGCTCGCGGTCCGTGACCTTGCGGTCCTGGACGGCGAGGGGCGGCGATGGATGCTCGGCCCAGAGGATGGCATCTGGTACCGGCGAGAGCGCGAGCGCTGGCTGCAGGCAGACCCACCGCGACGCCTCGTCTGCGCGTCTTGCGGCCATCACAATCTCGGACGTCACAGTTTCTGCGTCGAATGCGGAGCGCGGCTGAACCGCACGTAGGAAACCTCTACTTGACCGGGTGCGTAGACGCCCACCAGATGCCGCCTGTCAGCGCCGCCGCCAGCGGTACGAGCGCAGCCAGCAGCCACAGCCGCCACCAGATCGGCCGATCCAAGCCACGCACGAGCTCATGGCCGCAGAAGCCGCAGTAGCGGTCGAAAGGACCGGCGATGCCCCGACAGCTCCCGCACTGATGCAGCTGTAGGCCGCAATGCCCGCATCGCGACTCCTCTGAATGGTCCATGACGATCATGGCGGGTTGATCGCAGCGCGGGCACAGGCTCGGCGCGACGAGGGCGAGCGGAGGAAGCTTCATCGGTCTAGATCTCTGTGATCACGGGGATCACCATCGGACGGCGGCGGGTCTGCTTGTAAATTGTCCGCGAGACGGCGTCGTGGATGGCTTCGTTGAGTGTGTTCACGTCGGCGTGAGTGCCGGCAAACTTTCTGAGGCTGTCCAGGACCGCTCTCCTCGCATCCGCCATGAGTTTGGCCGAAAGCTCGGGCTCGATGACGCCTCGCGACACGAGGTCTGGGCCCGCGCGCACGCTGGCGGTGTCGCGATCGAGAACCAGCGTTACGACCAGGATCCCATCTTCGGCAAGGTGCCGGCGGTCGCGGAGCACAGCCTGCTCGACATCACCGACGCCAAGCCCGTCCACGAAGACCAGGCCGGTGGCGATTTTGTCGCCACGCCGCATTGATTCGGAGCTCAGCTCCACCGTCTGGCCGTCTTCGACCACCACGATGCGGTCGGCGTCGATGCCGGCCTCACGCGCGATGTCGGCGTGCTGATATAGCTGGCGGTATTCGCCATGCACCGGAATGAAGTAGCGCGGGCGCACGGCGTCGATCATCTCCCGCAGCTCGTCCTTCTGGGCGTGGCCGGTCACATGAACATGGCCGACCTCGGAGTAAAACACGTGGGCACCGTGGCGGTACAGGTTGTTCACCGTCTGGTGCACCATGCGCTCGTTGCCCGGGATCGGGCGGGCGGAGATGACCACCCAGTCCCCCTTCAGCACGTTGACCAGCGGGTGGCGCTGGGCCGCGAAGCGCGCCAGTGCGGACATCGGCTCGCCCTGGCTGCCGGCGGTCAGGAGCAGCAGCTTCGACGGCGCGACCTTGTCCGCGTTTTCGAGCTGGACCGTCAGGCCCTCCGGCACCTTGAGGAAGCCGAGCTCGCGGGCGGTCTTGAAGTTGGTCTGCAGGCTGCGCCCGACCACGGCGACCTTGCGATCGAACTGCACCGCCATCCTCACGAGGTGCTGGATACGGTGGATGTTCGATGCGAAGTTCGCCACCACGATCCGCCCGGGCGCCTCGCCGAAGATGCGCTCGAAAGGCGCGTGCAGGTCTCGCTCCGAACCCGACCGGCCGGATCGCTCCGCGTTGGTGGAGTCGCTGAGCAAGAGCAGCACCCCGTCGTCGCCCAGGCGGCGGAATCGCGCCATGTCCGTCGGGTGGCCGTCGGGAGGATCGGGGTCCAGCTTGAAATCGCTTGTGTAGATGACCCGGCCGACCGGGGTCTGGATGGCAAGCGCGACGGCGTCCGGAATCGAATGGCAGACGGCCACGGTCTCGACGCGAAACGGGCCCAGCTGCACGGCATCGCCCACCCGGACCTCGCGCAGGTCTGACTCGCGAAGCATGCGGTGCTCCTTCAGCTTGGGCTTGACGAGCCCCAGGGTCAGGCGCGTGCCGTAGACAGGCACGTTCAGCTTCTTCAACGCGTACGGCAGCCCGCCGATGTGGTCCTCGTGGCCGTGGCTCAGGAAGATGCCCAGCACCTTGCGACCCTTCTCGAGCAGATAAGAGATATCAGGGAGAACGAGGTCGATGCCCAGCATTTCGTCCTGCGGGAACATGAGCCCGGCGTCGACCACGAGCACCTGGTTCTCCCATTCGAGCGCCCACATGTTGATGCCGACCTCGCCAAGGCCGCCCAGCGGCAGGTACCGAAGCCGCGAGTCTTTCACAACAGGCGTAGCTGCTCGGCTTCCTGTTTAGGGACTGGCAGGGGCTCGGGCGGCGGCGGGGGCGCGAGCAGCTTGTCGAGGTATGCCTTGACGCGGTCGAAGTCGTGTTCGAGGTCCGCGACCAGGGCGCCGTTGTGCAGCGCGGCGGCCGGGTGATACAGCGGTACGTACGCCACATCGCCGCGGCGCACGAGGCTGCCATGGACGCGCGAGATCGAACCCTGGCCGGGCAGGAGGCGCTCCAGCGCATGCCGGCCGAGGACGAGCACGACCTTCGGCTTGATCAGCGCCAGCTGCCGAACCAGGTATGGCGAGCACGACTCAGCCTCGTTCGGCATCGGGTCGCGGTTCTGCGGCGGGCGGCACTTGAGCACGTTGGTGATGTAGACGTCCGAGCGACCCAGGCCGATGCGTGCCAGGAGCGTGTCCAGCAGGTGGCCCGCAGCGCCGACGAACGGCTCGCCCTGACGGTCCTCGTTGAAGCCGGGAGCTTCGCCCACGATCATGATGTCGGCAGGGCACGGTCCCACTCCGGGCACGGCCTGCGTGCGCGTGGCGTGAAGACCGCACTTGACGCATGCGCGGACTTCTGTGTGGAGCTGCTCGAGCTCGAGCGATGTGCTAGGCGACTTTCACTCCCGTTTTGAACGTGATCAGATCTCCTGCCTCTCGAATCGTCTGCATCACCGACTTGAGCTGATCGTCCGTGAGTGGAACCAGAGGAAGACGGAACGGTCCCGCCGGGAAGCCCATGGCGTTGAGCGCCGACTTGATCGGCACAGGATTGGCCGCGGTGGTCATCAATGTCTTGATCACCGGCAGCAGCCCCTGGTGGATCTTCGTCGCGGTTTGGTTATCGGCTCGTTCGTAGGCTTCGATCATGTTCTTCATCGAACGTCCGGCGATGTGCGAGACGACGCAGATGACGCCGTCGCCGCCGACGGCGAGCAGCGGCAGCGTCCAGCTGTCGTCTCCGCTCCACACCTTGAAGCGCTCCGGCTTGCCCGCGCACACAAGGCCGATCTGGTCCAGGTCGCCGCTCGCCTCCTTGACACCGATGATGCCCGGCAGCTGCGCGCATCGAAGCGTCGTCGTCGCCGACATGTTGATCGCGGTGCGGCCCTGGATGTTGTACATGATCGTCGGGCCGACTTCTGAGATCGCCTTGAAGTGCTGGTACATGCCCTCTTGCGGAGGCTTGTTGTAGTACGGCACCACCGCGAGCAGGGCGTCAGCGCCGACCTTCATGGCGCGCTCGGAGAGCTTGACCGAGTGGTGGGTGTCATTGCTGCCCGTGCCGGCGACGACGGAGTGACGCGGGATCGCCTTCTTGATGGCCTTCAGCAACTCGATCTTCTCGTCATCGCTGAGGGCCGGCGACTCGCCAGTCGTGCCTGACACGACGACTCCGTCGGAGCCATCCGCGACGAGGAGGACGGCGAGCTTCTCGGCCGCCTCATAGTCCACGGATCCGTCGGACTTGAACGGGGTGAGCATCGCGGTGAGCAGACGTCCGATTTCATTTGACATTGCTAAATCACCCCCATTGCGAGCGCGTGCTCGGCGATCTGGACCGCGTTGAGCGCGGCTCCCTTGCGCAGGTTGTCGGAGACCAGCCAGAGCATCAGGCCGTGGCTCGACGAGATGTCTTCTCGAATGCGGCCAACATACACCTCGTCTTTGCCGGCGACGTGATGCGGGGTCGGGTAGATCTTGGCGTGCGGGTCGTCGTCTACCAGCACGCCGGGCGCTTCGCCCAAGACCAATCGCGCGTCGACAGCGCTCACCTTTGCGTTCGTCTCGATAAGGACCGACTCGCTGTGGCCGATGGGTACGGGCACCCGGACGCAGGTGGCGGCGATCGGCAGCTCGGAGTCGTGGAGGATCTTGCGAGTCTCGTGGACCAGTTTCATCTCCTCCTCGTTGTAACCGTCGGCGTCCGGTTTCCAGCCGCCCGGGATCACGTTGTAAGCCAACTGGTGCGAGGTGGCGGCCACGCTGGGTTCTTTACCGGCCGCGATGGCCTGGGTCTGGTCTTCGAGCTCGTCCAGAAGCGCGCGTCCGGCCCCAGAGGCCGCCTGGTAGCTGGAGACTACCACCCGCTTGACGCCGAACCGCTTGCGCAGCGGCTCGAGCACCATCGTCAAAGGGATAGTGATGCAGTTCGGGCTGGCGATGATGCCTTCGTTGTCGCGGATGTCCTCCGGGTTCACCTCTGGCACCACCAGCGGCACGTTGGCCTTCAGTCGCCACGCCGAGCTCTTATCGATCACCAGCGCCCCCGCCTCAGCGGCAAGCGGTGCGTAAAGAAGTGAGACATCGGCGCCGGCGGCGAACATCACGATGTCGATGCCCTGAAAGACGGTTTCATCCAGGCGGCGCAGCGTCAGGTGCTCGCCGTTGAAAGGCACGCGCGCCCCGACTGATCTTTCGGATGCGAACGCGGCCACGCTCGCCACGGGAAACTTTCGTTGGGCCAGGATCTGCAGCATCTGCTGGCCCACGAGCCCCGTCGCGCCGACGACGGCAACGTTTAAACGCTTGGAGGTGGGCACGACCTCAGTTTAAGTCGATCCGGGCAGGTATTGCGAATGCGCGGGGTAAGCGTACTGCGACGCGGAGGCCTGCTGTCGCTGCAATACCGCTGCCACGAACAACGGATGCACGTTGCGAAGCTCGACGATGCGATCGGTCTGCCCCGGCGCCAGCTCCTTCACCTTCGCTCGCGGAGAGATCAAAGGTGTGACCACCAAGCGGCCGATCATGCCGGCAGCCAGGAATAGAACGCCCACCCAGAACGACGTTCCAGCGATCACCGAGGCGGTGGGATCGTTGGACGAGAATCCGAAAATCGCGGCGATCACCCAGGAGACCACCCAGGCGATCAGAAGGACGAGGGGGGTCCAGAAAGCGAGCGTCACGGTCCGGCTGCTGGACCGCGTCAGGGGCAGGAACCCGCTGGCTCGTTGCGACACCACCGCCACGACGATCGTGAAGGCGATGAACCCGAGGCCCCCGAGGCAAACCAGGATCAGCAGCGCGTAGGTCCAGTCGGGCGGCGTCGCGAACTTGAATTTCTTCCAGGTCTCGGCCGGGCGGCCGGTTATCGCACAAACCGGAGGGAAGTCGTTTGCCCACAGCTGCGAGGCCCAGACCTGGACCTTACCCAAGGCGCAGACCGAGCAACTCGTCTAGGCCGCGATAGAAACGCGGCTCCCTCGTCACCTTGCGGATCGCAAGCAGCACTCCCGGCACATAAGCTTCGCGGCTCGTAGTGCGGTGGGCAATGGTCAGGGTCTGGCCGGGCAAGCCGAAGATCACCTCCTGGTCGGCGACGAAACCGGGCAGCCGGACGCTGTGCACCCCGACGCCCCCCTCCTCCCCACCGCGCGTGCCCTCGAGAGTCACCTTCTCAGGCGCCTTGTGGCTGAAGGGTTTGCTCCCGCGCCGCGCCGCCAGGCGTTTTGCGGTCGACAGCGCCGTGCCCGACGGAGCATCCAGCTTGGTCGCATGGTGCATCTCGATCACCTCGGCCGCCTCGAAATGCGGAGCAGCGATTTCGGCCAGGTGCATCATCAGCACCGCCCCGACCGCGAAGTTCGGCGCGACGATTCCGCCCAAGCGCTTTTCCTTGCATGCGGCCTCGATGCGGTCGAGGCCGTCGGCCGCAATCCCAGTGGTCCCGACCACAGGCGCCGCGCCCGCGGCAATCGCCGCGAGAGCGTGGTGCAGCGCGACCGCCGGGCGCGTGAAGTCCACGAGCGCTTGTGGCCGCTTCTCGCGCAGGAACGCGCCCAGGTCGTCGCCGGCGCCGACCCCACCCACGTATTCGATATCCGGTTCGGCCGCCAGCGCCGCTGCGAGGATCGAGCCGACCTTGCCGCGGTGACCGGCGACCGCGACTCTGATCAACCCTTTACCTACGTCCGCGGCCTCCGCCATTGCGGCCTCCGCGGTCGCCTCCGCGGAAGCCACCCTCGCGCGGCGGTGGAGGTGGAGATGCCAGGGCAGTGGCCATGGCCTCCTTGTCGATCTTCTCCTCGATGGGCTTGCCCTCGGCGGTCAGCTCGTCGATCGCGGCCTGGCGGCTCAGGTTGAGCCGGCCCTGGCTGTCGATCTCGGTCGCCTTGACGACGATCTCGTCGCCCACATTGGCCACCTCTTCGACCCGTTCGACGCGGTGGTCGGTGAGCTTGGAGATGTGGACCAGGCCGTCCTGGTTAGGGAGCACCTCGACGAAGGCGCCGAAAGGCATGATGCGAACGACCTTGCCTTTGTAGATCTTGCCCACCTCGACCTCGTCGGTCAGGCCCTTGATCCAGTCGATCGCCTTCTGACCGGCCTCCTGGTCGACCGCGGCGATGAAGACCCGCCCATCGTCTTCGACATCGATCTGGGCGCCAGTCTCCTCGGTGATCTTGCGAATCATCTTGCCTCCTGGACCGATGATGTCGCGGATCTTGTCGGGGTTGATGTGGATGGTGGTGATGCGAGGCGCAAACGCGCTCATCTCGCTCCGTGGACGCGGCAGCACGGCCAGCATCTTGTCGAGCACGAACAGTCTTGCCTCGCGCGCCTGCTCCAGCGCCTGGGCCAGGATCTCGTGGGTCAGGCCCTGGACCTTGATGTCCATTTGCAGGGCGGTGATGCCGTCCTTGGTGCCCGCCACCTTGAAGTCCATGTCGCCCAGGTTGTCTTCGACGCCCTGGATATCGGTGAGCACCGCAAATTTGCCTTCGCGTGTCACCAGGCCCATCGCGATGCCCGCCACCGGGGCCTTGATGGGAACGCCCGCGTCCATCAGCGAAAGCGTCGACCCGCACACGGCAGCCATCGACGTAGACCCGTTGGAGCTGAGGATCTCCGAGACCAGCCGCATCGTGTACGGCCACTCGTCGACCGAAGGGATGACGGCCAGCAGGGCTCGCTCGGCGAGCGCTCCGTGACCTATCTCGCGGCGGCCTGGACCGCGCAGCGGCCGAGCCTCACCGACCGAGAACGGCGGGAAGTTGTAGTGGTGCATGTAGCGCTTGAACTCGTCGGGCGAAAGTCCGTCCAGCTTCTGCTGGTCGGACATCGAGCCCAGCGTCGCGATCGTCAGCGCCTGGGTCTGGCCTCGGGTGAACAGGCCGGAGCCATGCGTGCGCGGGAGCACCCCGACCTCGACCGTGATCTGGCGCACGTCCTTGAGGCCACGGCCATCCGGGCGCACCCCCTCTTCGATGATTCGCTGGCGGACACGGTCCTTGACCTTCTTGTCGAACAGCTTGCCCAGGATGTCCGCGTGCTCTGGGAAACGCTCGCCCAACTCGGCGATGGTGCGCTTGCGCAACTCGTTGACCGCCGCCTCGCGCGCGGCCTTGTCAGGGTTGAACGCCGCCGCATCAAGGCGGAGCGCGAGGTACTCGCTGACCACCTCGACGATCTGGGCCGGAAACGGCGGCGGGGTGTACTCGTACTTCGGCTTGCCGACCTCTCGCTGCAGCTCGAGTTGACCGGCGCACACCTGCTTGATCGCCTCGTGCGCCATCTCGAGCGCTTCGAGCACGACCTGCTCGGACACGCCCTTCGCCCCCGCTTCCACCATGAGGATGGCGTCCGCGGTCCCGGCGACCACGAGGTCGAGCTCGGATTCGCCGATGCGCGACATGGGCGGGTTGACGATGAGATGGCCATCCAGGTGGCCCATGCGGACCGCCCCGACCGGCCCCGCGAACGGGATGTCTGAGATCACCAGCGCGCTCGAGGCGCCGTTGATGCTCAGGATCGTCGGGTCGTTTTCCTGGTCGACCGAGAGCACTGTCGACACTACCTGGACGTCGAGCCTGAACCCATCCGGGAACAGCGGCCGCAGGGGCCGGTCTGTGAGCCTTGAGGCGATGATGGCGGCTTCGCTTGGCCTCCCTTCGCGGCGCATGAAAGCGCCGGGAATCTTGCCCGCCGCATACAGCTTCTCCTCGTAATCGCAGGTGAGCGGGAACCAGTCGATTCCCTCTCGAGGCTCCTTCGCCATCACCGCGGTGCTCAAGACGACCGAGTCGCCCTGCCGGATCACCACCGCGCCGTTCGCCTGCTCGGCCACCCGGCCGGTTTCGATCGAAAGTCGCTTTCCGGCGACCTCCACGTTCTTCGTGACTATTGCCACGTGACTACCTCCATTTGGGAGGGCGCATGTACTAGTCGCGTATCTGGGCCAGGTTCCTAGCAGCTGCCGTCAAAACGCTTGGTCTTGATGAGAGCTTCTAAGAGCTGACCCGCGACCGGGAGCCCTCCCGATTGTGACTTACTGCCGGCTATCTCCTGATCCCGAGCTTGCCGACGAGCGCGCGATAGCGCTCCACGTCGGTGTCCCTCAGGTAGTTCAGCAGACGCCGTTGCTTGCCAACCAGGAGGAGTAGGCCGCGGCGCGAGTGATGGTCCTTGGCGTGCGTCTTAAGGTGCTCGGTGAGCTCCCGGATGCGCGTCGTCGAGAGCGCGATCTGGACCTCGGGCGAGCCCGTGTCCTTCTCAGCCCGCCGGTACTCGGCGATCACTTTGCTCTTGACTTCAGTCTCTTCTGCCAAACCGAAGCGAGATTATACCGGCCGAGGGGTGATCACCGTTAAGTGACAGCCTCGACGCTGCCGTCGGAGCGCGGATCGGCGCCTGCCCGCCAGGCCGTTGGACCGTCGATCACGATCGCGTGCGCGTGTCCCAAAGAATGATGCCCGGCCGGCATCAGCTCGATCTTCAGGCCCGACCGATTGAGGTCGCGCGCGTCGGGGTCGTCAGCCTCCACCGAGATCACCTCCCCACCCGCCTGGACGCGGATTCGCGGCCGGGCCACGGCTTCCGCCGGCTCGAGCCCGCGGTCGACCAGGTTGATCAAGACCTGGGTCTGGAGCTGCGGCTGGCCATCGCCCCCCATCGATCCAAACACGATCGCCGGGCGTCCGTCGCGCGCGGCCATCGCGGGGATCAGCGTGTGCATCGTTCGTTTCTTCGGCTCGAGCCGATTGACGTGCTTGAGATCGAGCTTGAAGTAGGCGCCGCGGTTCTGGAGCAGCATGCCGGTGCCCTCGGCCACGATCCCGGAGCCGAAGCCATAGGCGACGCTCTGGATGAGCGACACGAAATTTCCGTGCTCGTCCGCCGCGCACACGTAGATCGTGTCGCCGCCCTCTCGGGCATCGCTGGTTCCGACCGCGGCATGACCCGCATCGAGAAACGGCTCCAGCGGTGCGACGGCGAACTCGGGGTCGGTGATGAAGCGATCGCGCAGCGGGTAGCACTCGTCACGGATTCGTTTGAAGGCGGTGACGAAACCAACTCCCGGTTGGAGCAGGTGGGGGGGCAGGCGGTCCAACCTGGCCAGCATCGCCAGGGCGGTCAGTCCCTGCGTCGGAGGAGGCAGCTCGAAGACGGTCAGGTCGCGGTATCGAACAGTCAGCGGTTCCACCCACTGCGATCTGTGGGCGGCCAGGTCTTTTGCGGTCACGAAGCCATGGCGCTTCTTGACGGCGGCCGCGATCGCCGCGGCGATCTCCCCTCGGTAGAACGTGCCGATCCCGCTGCGGCCGATGTCGTGCAGGACCGATGCGAGGTCGGGATTGCGAAGCAGCATGCCGCCTTCCATCGGTGGGTAAAGCTCGTAAGCGGCGCGCTCTTTTATGAGCAGCTCGGCGCCGTCTTTCAGAAACGCCGAAAGCCGGTCGGTGATGACATACCCATCGCCCGCGAGCGAAGCCGCCGGCTCGACCACCGCGGCCATGCCCAGCGTCCCGAAACGCTCGAGCAAGCGACCCCAGGCCTCGACCGTGCCGGGAACAGTCACGCTCAGCGCCCCACGCTCTGGCATTGTGTCGTGACCTCGTTCGCGGACGGCCTCTATCGTGGCCAGCTCGCCAGAACGCCCCGCGCCGACAAGCCCCACCGGGGCGCCCGCCTTGGCGGGCCAGATGATCGCCATCAGGTCGCCTGCGACCGATGTCATCTGCGGGTAGACCACGCACAGCACGGCGTCCGCGGCGATGGCCGCGTCGATGGCATTGCCGCCGTCGCGAAGCACCTGTGCCCCCGCCTCGGAGGCGAGCCGATGCGGGGTGGCGATGACCCCCTTCGTCACTGAGAAATTATCGCGGCGTTAGCTATCGCGGCGTTATGAACTCGATCGCCCCCGGCTGAATCTCGAAGAGTGCAGGCAGAAAGCCAGGATCCTCGCCGTCGAGGTCGATGCGGACCTCCTGTGGCGAGGTCACCGATATGCGCTTCCCATACATGAATTGGACCTTCGGGTTGTGCTCGTCCATGTGCGCGCCCGTTCGGACGGTGCCAATACCCCGGATGGTCTCGAGCTTGCCGGCGTTGCCGACGAGGATCACGTCGAACACGCCATCGGTCGGCGAGGCGGTCGGCGCCATCCGCATGCCGCCTCCGAAGTATTGGCAGTTCGCGATCACGACCTGCTGTGCCTTGAGGTCGTGAGCGACGCCGTCGACCACCACGTTCATCGGCTTGTTTTTCCAGGCAAGCAGCGACATCAGGGACGCCAGCGTGAAAGTCGCGCTACCGAGGCGCTTGCTGCCGTTGTTGACGCGGTGGACGACATCGCCGCCGAGGCCGGCATCGGCGATGTTGATGAAATGCCGGACCCCGGTGTTGCCGTCGTGGGCCTTGTACGACACGCAACCTGCGTCGAGCCGGCGCGGGATTCCTGTCCGGAGGATCTGGACCGCCGCCTTCGGGTCCAGCGGGATCTTCAAAGTGCGCCTGAAGTCGCCCCCGGTACCCAACGGCACCATGGCCAGGCGGCTCGTCGTGGGGATAGGCGCGCCGTTGTGGAAGAAGCCGTTGACGACTTCGTTCAGAGTGCCGTCGCCTCCGACCGCCACGATCACCGGTCGCGAGTCCCTCACCGCCCGCTCGGCCATCTCCGTAGCCTCGAGCGGCCGGGTCGTCATTGCCACTTCGTACGGGATCCCGGTCGAAGGCAGCCAGCCCTCGATTGCGGACCATTCGCGTGCGGCGCGCCCGGCGCCGGAGGCTGGGTTGACGATGAACAGTACCTCCGCCACGTTACCGCGAGCCTCCGAGGGCATGCGGATTCATGATCCCGGCCGGATCGATGGCCTCTTTGACCGACCTCCAGACTCGCATCCATCCTCCCATCTCGTCGGCGACCCACCGTGCCCTCACCTGACCGGTGCCATGGTGGTGGCTGATGGTAGCGCCAAGCTCCAGCGCCGATGTCATCGCGCCCTCCCAGGCTCGGTTGTAAGCCGACCGAGCTTCTTCTTCCGTGTCCCCCGCGCCCGCGAATGAGAAGTAGGCGCAGCAGCCCTGCTCATAGGCATGACTGAAATGGCATAACGCGGCTCCGCCGACGGCTATTGCGGCTTTGACGCGAGCGTGAAGTTCTGGGAGCCTGGTCCACGGCGCCGCGAGCTCGATCACGTCGAGATAGGAGAACGGCGGCTCGAGCATCCTCTTGAGGCGTTCGGCGGATAGATCGAACCGGTGCCGCTTCCAACGCTCCCATGGCTCTTCGCCCAGATCTGTCGCGCGACCTGCCAGCCTCCGCACCTCTGCAGATTCCGCCCCGGCGATCGTCTGTTGGCCCGCGGTCGCGACCACGAGCACGCTGCCGCCGAGCGGAAGGTCGTAACCGTTGAAGGCCGCGTCCTCCGGATCGTAGAGACGCATCAGAAGCGGCCGGATCCCCGACTGCATGATCGCGCGCATGCACTCGAGGCCGGATCTCAGGTCGGCGAAGCCGTAGCCCCGACCTATCACGGTCTCCGGCAGCCGGTGCACCTTGAGCACCGCGCCGAGGATGATCCCGAGGGCCCCCTCCGAACCCAGCCAGAGCTCGTGCAATGCCGGTCCCACAGCTGAACGCGGCCCCGGCCTGGGTGCGGCGAACGCCCCGTCCGGGAGCACCACCGCCAGGCCGATGACCATGTCCTCGATGCTGCCATAGCGGCTCGATTCCTGGCCTGACGACCGTGTCGCGCACAACCCGCCGACAGTCGTGCCGGCCAGAGAGCTCGGGTAATGGCCCAGGGTCAGGCCGCGGTCGTTGAGGTGCTGTTCCAGCGCCAGCCCGTTCACGCCCGACTCGCATGTGCATATCAAGTTGGTTTCATCGACTTCGAGGATGCGATCGAACGCCCCCAGGTCGATCACCAGCTCGCCCGCCTCCGGTCCTAGCGCGCCGCACACTCCGGTGGCGCCGCCGAGAGGCGTGACCCTGACCGCTTTAGCCGCCGCCCAGCGGAGGAGGGCAGAGACCTGCTCGCGGCCGGAGGGTCGCGCCACGAGCACTCGCGGCGCGGACTTCCCTGCGCGCTCGTCCATGATCGCGAGCGGCCACAAGTCGCGAACCGGGCGCTCATCGAGCGCGGCCGCGCCCACGATTGCCTCCAGGTCTGGTCTCACTTTCCGGATCTTGCCGCCCAACGACCCGCGAGCCAACCGGTGAGGATCGGCACCCCGAACCCACACGCACCGGCGTAGTCGTACCCACCCAACACCGCCCCTGCGGCGTAGAGGTTCGTGTAAGGCACCTGACCACTCTCATCGAGCGGGTGCAGCTGGTTGTCTGTGCGCAGGCCGCTTCGCAGCTCCTCGGCGGCATCGATGTATTGCAGATGCTGCAGGCGCGTCCCACTCGTGCCGACGGCCTCGCCGTCGTGGAAGACTCCGAGACCGAACAAGGGCTCGCTCGTCGACCGGCCGCCGTCGAGACCTCCGCCGATGTGATGGCCCGTCGCCAGGACGAACGAGTCGCTGCGCAGCGAGCGGTCGCCCGCCCGCACCGAATTGATTCGGCCACGAGCCGACTCGACGGATTGCACCGTCGCCTTGATCGCGCCCAGACCGATCGCCTGCTGCAGGCGCCACCCGTGCGGCGACGGCGGCGTCGACAGGAGCTCGAACGAATCCGGCGGCAGGTTCGTGAACCCTGGCGGGTACGCGGCTGAGGCCGCTCGAGCCTTCGTGAGGATCGGGGCGCGCCGCCCGTACAGGTCTGTAAGCGCGGCTGACAGGGGCAGGTCGGCCATAGAGACCTCTTCGGCGAAGGCCTGGATCCCGTGCAGCTCGCTGAGCGCTTGCGCCGTCGTCACCGCGTCGTAGTCCCCGACCTCCGCGACGCCGACCACTGCCACCCGTCGGCCTATCAGCGCTTGCAGCTCGCCAGGCGCGACAGTGGCCGGGACGAGATTCCCCGGCCGCGCGAGTCCATGGATGTCGGCGTAACGGCCGCGCGTACGCCAGCCGCCCTCCACCTTCAAGCCGTCTTTTTCGAGTGCGAGCAGCAGCGATTGGATGGCAGCGTCGAGCTCCAGGCTGAGGCGCACAGAGTCGAGCCCGAGCCGGGTGAACGGGTGGTGCGGCTGCGTCTTGAGAACGGCCTCGAGGTCGTCGACGACCTCCATCGCCCCGGCATATAGCGCTGTGGCGCCTGGCGCTTTCGATACGACGGTCACCTCCGCGCCTTCGCGTCTGGCGCCCAGGGCGGCGCTGTACCCGGCGATGCCGCCCCCGATGACCACGACGCGGCTCATTTGACGATGCGCCTCGTGTCCGCCACGTCGCGCTTCAACTGCTGCACGAGATCGTCAACTTTCGGGAACGCGATGTCCGCATGGAGGTAGCGGATGAAATGAAACTCGAGCCGCTGCTGATAGAGGTCCCCTTCGAAATCCAGCAGGAAGGCTTCGACCCGGAGCTGCGTGCCTCCGAAGGTGGGGCGGTAACCGACTGAAAGCGCTGCGATGAAGTCGCCCTCGGGAGCTCCAACCCGGCCGGCGTAGGCCCCAAGCGCCGGCACGAGTTTGTTCGGTTCGATGGCGATGTTGGCCGTGGGGAAGCCCAGGGTTCGGCCGACCCTGTCCCCCGCCTCGACCGGACCTGAGAGCGAGTACTCGCGGCCCATCAGCCGGTTCGCGGTTTCCACGTCCCCCAACGTGACCAGACGCCGCACGTCCGAGCTGTGCAGCGCTTTCCCGTCGACGAGGAACGGAGGCACAACGTCGACCATGTGGCCGCGGTCGCGGAGCCAGTCCGCGCTGCCTTGTCGGTCGCGACCGAACGCGAAGTCGAACCCGATCACCCACCGGCGCACGTCCATCACCGCGGCCAGCTGATCGACGAACTCCTGCGGCGACAGCGCGGCCAGGGCACGATCAAAGCGCAGCACGATCGCGTGCTCGATCCCGTGCGCCTCGATCAGCGCGAGCTTCTCCTGCAAGGTGGTGATCGACTGCGGGCAGTTGGCGGGGTCGAGCAGGCAGCGCGGGTGTGGTTCGAATGTGATCAGGGCCGGCTGTGCTTGTTCGTCCCCCGCCGCCTCCACCGTCTTCCTGATCACCTCGGCATGGCCGGTATGGACGCCGTCAAAACTGCCGATGGTAAGCACGACGCGGCCGATTGGGCTCGAGGGCAGCCCGAGGTGGACCTTCAGCTGAGAACCTTCTCGGGCACAAAGGTTCGGCGCAGCGGATCGGTGTGGCCGAGCGCGACCAGGCGGCCGGCCGAGTCGTGGGCGCGGATGGGACCAGGGCCGGGCTCCGGGAGCACGCGGACCGCGCGTCCCTGGCGGACCATCGCCTCCTGCTCGACGTTGAGGCGTACGCGCTCCATGTCCGGCAGTATGACTTCGGCCGGGAGCAGTCGATCCCGAACGTCCGCGGCGCTCGTCTGCGCACCGACCATCATCGCGGTGTCGACCGTCAGCGGGCCGTACGCCGTGCGGACCAGGCGGCCCAGGTAGCCCCCCACCCCCAACTGCCGGCCGAGGTCGCGCGCGATGGAACGCAGGTAGGTCCCGCTCCCGCAACGGATCTCCACTCGCGCGACGGCCTCGGGTCCGGTCGCAAAGTCGAGTACGCGAGCCTCATACACCTCCACCTCACGCGCCGCCGGCTTCGGCTCCTCGCCGCGGCGCGCCAGGCGGTACGCGCGCTCGCCCTCGATCTTGACCGCCGAGAAGGCGGGGGGCTCCTGGAGGATGCGGCCGGTGAAGTGCGTCAGCGCCTGGGCGATGTCGTCGATCGTCAGGCCGCTCGGATCGCCCTGCGCGTGCTTTTCCGCCTCGGCGTCGTCGGTGGCGGTCGAAAAGCCCAGGTGGATGTCGGCCACATAGGTCTTGGGGAGCTGATGCGCGAACTCGGCGAGGCGGGTCGCGGATTCAAAAAGGATGGGCAGCACGCCCGTGGCCAGCGGGTCCAGCGTGCCCGCGTGGCCGACGCGGTGCGCCCCGGTCAGATGTCGCAGCTTCCTCACGACCTGGAAGGACGTCTCGCCGGCTGCCTTGTCGACGTTGAGGACGCCGCTTACAAAAGTGCGGTCAGACCTAGGGCTTTGCTGAGGCGGCAATGATCGCCTCCTTGGCCGCCGACAGCACCAGCCGCACCGCCTCGTCCATGGACTTCTCGATCTCCGCCCCCGCCGCTCGGATGTGGCCACCGCCTCCGAACAATGCGCACAAGGCTGCGGCGTCGACCGCGCCCCGGCTGCGCACGCTGATCTTCGTCAAGTCGGACGAGACCTCTTTGAAGAGAATGGCGAGCTCGAGCCCGGCGATGCTGTTGAGGGTGTCGATGATGCCCTCGGATTCGGCCATCACAGCGGCTGCTTCACGCAGCATCCGGCGCGTCACCTTCGCCCACGTCAGCCTCCCCTCGAGCTCGATGCGCATCGTCGCGAGGGCGAGGGCGCTGAGCTTCAAGGTGGTCTCGGGCCGCATCTTGTAGACCTGCGTCGCGATGTGGCCGGGATCCGCGCCTAGGCGGGCCAGCCTCGCCGCGTCCTCGAGCGCTCGCGGGGTCGTGTTCTCGTGCCGGAAACCACCGGTGTCGGTGAGAAGCGCGACGTAGAGGTTGATGGCGATGGTGGGCGTGATCGCGTAATCGAAATGGTCGAGCATCTCCATCACCATCTGACCGACAGCCGATGCTTCGGGCTCGATCACATTGATGTCCCCGAATCGCGAGTTCGATGGATGATGGTCGATGTTGACGATCGTCGCGTGTGAGGCGATTTGCTTGACGCTGCTCCCGGACCGCTCGAGGTTGCCGGAGTCGAAGAAGAACACCAACTCCGGGTCGGCGCCTGCAGGCGGCTCCACGTCGAGTTGCTCGAATCCGGGCAGGAACGCATACATCTGAGGCAGCGGCGGCGGTATGACCACCCACGCGTGCTTGCCCGCGGATCGCAAAGCTTCGGCGAAAGCGAGGCTGCAGCCGAGGGTGTCGCCGTCGGCGTCCTTGTGCCCGAAGATCAGGATCTCCTGGTTGGACTCGATGAGGTCCTTGATCTCGTCGTACTCGTGGCGTGTCTTGGGGTTCGGAGTTGCTATTTCTCCTCCTCCTCCGATGCCGGGAGAACTTCCTTCAGCAGCTCCGAGATGTGCACGCTGTACTCGATTGATGGGTCGAGCTCGAACCGCAGGTCGGGTGAGTACCTGAGGTTCTGCAGCCGGCGCCCCAGCTCGTGGCGAATCAGGCCTTTCGCGGAGTCGAGGCCTTTCATCGACGCCTTCTTCTGATCGGGGTCGCCGAGCACACTTACTCGAACGCGCGCGTTGCGCAGGTCCGGTGACATGCGCACCGCGGTGATGCTCACGAAACCGATCCGCGGGTCCTTCAGCTCGCGACGAATTATGGACATGATCTCCTCACGCACCTGCTCTCCGACCTGATCGGCGCGGTAGCTCGGCATAGCGACCTCCGCAGTCAATTTATTGGCGGATCTCAGATTTCTTCGCGCTCGAGACGATACGTCTCCATCGTGTCACCGGTTTGGAAGTCCTCGAAGCCCTCGAGCCCGATGCCGCACTCCTGTCCGGCCGGCATCTCGCGCACGTCCTCTTTGAAGTGTTTCAGCGAGCTGATCCGGCCTTCGTGGAGCATCTCCTTGCCTCGGAACAGCTTGGCCCAACCGCCGCGGCTGACCTTGCCTTCCAGCACGCGGCTGCCGGCAATGATGCCCAGGCGCGGGATCTTGATCGGGATCAGGACCTCGACCTTGCCTTCACGGATCTGGCGATAGGTCGGCTCGCGCAAGCCCTTGGCGGCGCGTTCGACATCCTCGGTGAGCTTGTAGATGACGTCGTAATAGCGAACCTCGACCTTGGCACGTTCCGCGGCCGCTTGCGCAGCCGGCGTCGGCTTGAGGTTGAAGCACACGATGATCGCGTTGGAGACGCCGGCGAGCAGAAGGTCCGAGTCGCTGACGGCGCCGACGCCCTGGCCCACGATCTTGATCGCGACCACCGGGTCTTCGATCTTCTGGAGCGCGCTGAGCAATGCCTCGAGGGTGCCTTGCGCGTCGGCCTTGACGACGAGGCTGAGCTCTTTGACCTCGCCTTCCTTGGCCCGGCGCGCGAGCTCTTCCAGGGTGATTCGTGGGGCCACATCCCTGGCCGCCTCGGTGGTGCGACGCTCGGTCAGCTTGGTGAGGGCGATCTGGCGCGCGACCTTCTCGGAGCCGACGACCTGGAAGATGTCGCCCGCCTGCGGGACCTCGCTCATACCGGAGACGACGACTGGGGTCGCGGGCGGCGCTTCGGTCACGCCCTCGCCGCGATCGTTGGTGAGAGCTCGCACGCGGCCATAGATGTGCCCGCAAACGAAGTCGTCGCCAACCTTCAGCGTTCCCGCCTGTACAAGCACCGTCGCGACCGGGCCGCGGCCGCGCTCGAGGTGGGCATCGACCACGGTGCCGATGGCATTTCGATCCGGGTTGGCCTTCAGCTCGAGGATGTCCGATGACAGGACGATCGTCGTCAGCAGGTCGTCGATGCCTTGGCCGGTCTTTGCGCTCAGATGGACGCACTCCAGCTCGCCACCGTAGTGGCGTGTGACGAGACCCTGTGCCGCCAGCTCCTGATGAACGCGCTCCGGGTTGGCGTTGTCTTTGTCGATCTTGTTGATCGCAACGATGATGGGGACCTTTGCCGCACGCGCGTGATGGATCGCCTCGATGGTTTGGGGCATCACGCCGTCGTCGGCGGCCACCACCAGCACCACGAGGTCAGTGACCTGCGCGCCCCGGGCGCGCATGGCCGTGAACGCCTCGTGGCCGGGGGTGTCGATGAAGACGACATCGTGTCCGTCGGCGGTCTCGATCTTGTAAGCGCCGATGCGCTGCGTGATGCCGCCCGCCTCGCCCGCGGCGACGCGCGTCTTGCGGATCGCGTCTAGGATCGACGTCTTGCCGTGGTCGACGTGACCGAGGACTGTGACGATAGGCGGTCGCTGGACGAGCTTGGTCGGGTCCTCGTTGGCCAGCGAGAAGAGCTCCTCTCGGGAGGTCGTGACGACGTCGCCCTCGCCTTCTTTGGCCTCGACGGCGACCACGTCCTCGCTCAACACCGGTTCGACGGTGTAGCCGAACTCGTCCGCCACGATCTCGGCGGTGGAGAAGTCGATGACCTGGTTGATCGTGGCCAGGATCTTGGACGCCATCAACTTCTTGATGACCTCGACCGGGCTCACTCCGAGCTTCTCGGCGAGGTCCTTGACCGACAGCGACGGCGGCAGTACCGCCTTGCGCTCGCCGTTGGCCTCGATCTTGACCGCGACGGAGGTCGGCTTGAAGGCGGAGCGGGCAGCCTCGATCGCGCCCGGCGCCAGTGGCGCCGAGGCGTTGCGTGTCAGCCGCCGTTGCTGGAGGAAGTTCACCAGCTCCTTTTGGCTGATCCCGAGTTCGCGTGCGAGTTCGTGTGCCTTCATGCCCGAACGTATGATTATGCCGCCCGGGGCGAATCCGAAACCTGAGGCCGCCCCGCCTAGGAACCCAGCTCAGCCCACACTTCGGCGCTGACGACCGCCTTCAGAGCCCGATCCAGGCCCTTCTTCTTGCGGGCGATTTCAATGCATGTAGGGTCGCGATGAAGGTAGGCGCCACGGCCTTGAGCCCTGCCTGTCGGGTCAATTGCGGCGCCACCGTCGGCTTTGCGAACGAGCCGCACCAGGCTCCCCTTGCCCGCCTCCTGCCGGCAAGCCACACAGGTCCGAACCGGCTCATGCCGCCGGGTCGCCATGGCCATCGCCCTCGCCGGCCTTGATGTCGATGCGGAAGCCGGTGAGCTTTGCCGCGAGACGGGCATTCTGGCCGTCCCGCCCGATCGCCAGAGATAGCTGGGAGCGCGGGACCATGACTGTGGCCGTGCGCGTTCCTCGATCGATGGTGACCGACTCCGCCTTGGCGGGCCCAAGCGCGGCGGCGACGAAGGCTTCGGCATCGTCGGACCACGGAACGATGTCGACGTGCTCGCTCGCCAACTCGCTGAGGATGGCACGATGGCGGACGCCTTTGGGCCCGACACAAGCGCCCACCGGATCGATGCCAGGTTCGCTGGCTGAGACGGCGACCTTCGTGCGCAGTCCCGCCTCGCGCGCGATCGCGCGCACCTGGACCGTGCCGGCTTTGATCTCCGGAACCTCCGCCTCGAGCAGGCGATGGACGAACATGCGGGCCGCGCGTGAGACGCGGACCTGCGCCTGGCGCGGGTTGTGCTACGGTGCCGGCCTCGGTTCGGTCCACGATGCCGGTGGCAAGCTCACCACGATGCTCGGCGACGTCGCGCAGGACCTTGTCGCGCTCGAGGTGGTGGATGTGGCGAAGCACCGCGTGCTTGGCGGTCTGCGCAGCCATGCGCTTGAAGTCCTCCGATGGAAGTGTGCGGACCATCTCGCTGCCATCGGCGCGCACGACGCGACTCGTGACTTCGAGCCCACCGGTTTTGGTATCCAGCGTCACGCGTACGTCACCGGGCGGATTGAAGGCGCGAATGTAGGCGGTTGCGAGCGCCGCCTCGACGGTGTGCAGCATCTCCTCGAAGGGGATGCCCACCTCTGCGCAGAGCGCCGTCAGGGCGTCTGCCAGGCTTTCGGTGGACGGCTCAGATTGCGACCGCGAGCCTGCCCGCGACAACGTCATCCCACGCAATGTGAACTATTACCGGCGCTCTCCCGCGCGCGCCCTGCCCGGATATCGCGATGCCCGCCGTGTCGACGGCGACCAGCTGCCCCTCGATCACCGTTTCAGAAGGTCCGCTGCGGTAGCGGATGTTGACCCGCTTGCCGTTGAACCTCTCATAGTCGCCATGTCCTCGCAGCGGCCGTTCGGCGCCGGGCGAGGACACCTCCAGGTCGTAGGGTCCGTCGATCAGGCGCGCGTGATCGAGCAGCGGACCGGCGACGCGGCTCACGCGCTCGCAGTCTTCGATGGTAATCGGCTCGGCATGATCGATAGAGACTCTCAGCGTCCGTCCTGAATGCCCCGACTGCTCGAGCGCGTAGAGCTCATAGCCCATGTGGTTGAGCGTGGGCTCGAGAAGCTCTCTGATCGACGTTATGGGCCATGTCGGCATGTTCGGGGTCTCGCAAGCAGATTACCGGAGCGGCTGGAGTCTCCGCCAGACCACGAGGAGTGGCGCCGCGTTGAAGATCGAGCTGTACGTGCCGGACACGATGCCGATCAGCAGGGCGAGCGCGAAGCCTTTCAGGGTGTCGCCGCCGGCGACCAGGATCGCGACCAGGACGAGGACGACAGTGAAGCTGGTGATGATCGACCGGACGGCCGTTTGCATGATGCTGAGGTTCACGACCTGCTCGAACGAGAGCCTCTGGCTGACGCGAAGGTTCTCGCGGATTCTGTGAAGACGTCGTGCAGAAGCGCAGCGAGGGCTGAACCACCGAACTGAAACCCTGCTCGAATTCCGCCGGGTACGTTGCGGAACCAGAACGTGAGCAGCCCGAGGATGGCAATCGCGGCGATAACAACAGAGAGAAGGGCGCTCCGGATCGTCTCGCCGGCGATCGTGCCTCCGACCTCCAGCACCTGTTGTAGGTCGTAGGTCCCTAGGCTGGAGCGAAGCTGATTCTCGAAGGCCGTTTGTTTCGCCGGCGAAAGCGGAGGGGTGCGGATGATGTAGCCGCCGTTGCCCGTCGAGATGACCGACCCGCCAGCGCTCAGCTGCGCGACAGCGCTCTCAACTTGCGCCTGGCTGGGCTGGCTGGCGAAGTTGACCGTGAACTCGGTGCCACCAGCGAAGTCGATGCCCAGCGCAAAGCCGCTGTGGACCATGAAGTAGATGCCCGGGATGATGATCAGCAGCGAGAAGAGGAAGTACCAGTTGCGGCGGCTGACGAAGTCGATCTTCCGTACACGCGGCGGGGCGAGCTGAGCTTCGACGCTCGGGACAACAGCGTGCAGCTGCGTGGTCGGCTCCTCGGCGGGCTGTTCCTCTAGTTCCTCGTCTTCGGTTTCATCCTCCTCACCGTCGGAGGTTTCAGTCGTCAGCATCCCGGGCTTCGCGTCCTCAGGTTGATCGGACACGATCCACCCCCATCAGAACCGGGCGCCGGAAGCGGCTGCCGGCCATGACGATCGCCAGCAGGTTGTGAGTGACGACGATCGATGAGACGAGGCTGACGCCGACGCCGATCCCAAGCGTGATCGCAAAACCCTTGACCGGTCCCGGCCCGATGAAGCCGAGGATGAGGCAGGTGATGATCGTCGACAGGTTGGAGTTCCAGATCGCCGGCCACGCCCGCCGGACCCCGGCATCAACGGCGGCAGGTATCGTCCTGCCCGCGCGCACTTCCTCTTTGAAGCGCTCGAATATCAGCACGTTGGCGTCGACGGCCATACCGACCGACAGGATGAACCCGGTGATCCCCGCCAGCGTCAGCGTGACGGGCACGAGCTTGAACGTGGCGAATACCGCCCCCGCGTAGAAGAGCAGCGCCAGGCTCGCCAGGAAGCCAGGCACACGGTAGAAGATGATCATGAAGAGGATCACGATCGAGAGCCCGAGAAGGCCGGCCGCGATGCTGAGCTTCACGGACTCGGCGCCCAGCGTGGAGCCGACCTGCTGGACGCTGAGTACCTGGAGGTCGACCGGCAGCGAGCCGGCATTGATGCCGGTCGCGAGGTCGGTGGCGGCCGACTGCGTGAACCCGTTCCCACCGCCGCTGATCACGGCGTTGCCGCCGAGGATCGCCTGTATGGTCACTGCATCGACGAGGAGCTTCGGGCAGATCGTGTCCGGTGTGGCGGTCGCGAGACAACCGGTGTCGTAGGTCTGTGAGACCTTGTTCGCATAGGCCGGGTCTTCCCAGTTGTCGATGTCCTTCTGGGTGATGTCCAACCAGCTGGTGAGGTGGCGCCCGGCGCAGTTGGCGGCGAGGCTCTGGCTTGAATCTCCGGGGCAGGCGGCGACGTTCGCAGTCGTCAGGTTCCCGAATAGATCAGCCCCGCGTGAGGTGAAGCTCACGTTGACGACCCAGCCGATGGCATTCTGGTCGAGCGCGGCGCTGGCGCTCGCGATGTCGTCACCCGTGAGCCCGGTGAAGGCCGGCTTGTAGCCCGGCTCAGGACCTCCGGTCACTTTCGCGTCCGGGACCCACTTCGTGTAGACGAGCCGGTTGACCGCGCCGATGACCTTCTGCGCCTGGTCGGCGGTGACTCCCGCGAGGTCGACGGTGATGCGGTCGTTGTTCGTACCCGCGCCGCGAATCTCCGGCTCGCTGACGCCAAGCGAGTTGACGCGCTTGGAGATGACGGTGATGGTCTTTTGCAGCACGTCCGCGCGGGACTGGCCCACCGGGAAGTTCGTGAGCTGGTAATCGATGTGCGTCCCACCCGCCAGGTCCAGTCCTTTATGGAAGTAGATCTGCCAGCCGCCAAAGTTCGGCGGCAGGCCCGAAACGTTGCCCGTGAGCGGGTAGTGGTTCGCGATCCGGTAGACGTATCCCGCGCCGTCGACGAAGAGCGAGAACGCCAGGACGATCACGATGAGCAGGCGAATCGGCCAGCTGAGGACTAGCTGCACAGCCGAAACAGTCTAAGGCGTGAACGATGGCGCCTACAGAAGGCGCGGTTGGTGCGGACCGGGGTCGGGGACGGCAATCCCCAGGTGCCGATACGCCAGCTCTGTGGCGACGCGGCCCCTTGCCGTTCGAGCCAGGAAGCCGATCTGGATCAGGTACGGCTCGTGCACGTCTTCGATGGTCTCGGGTTCCTCTGACAGAGACGTGGCGATGGTATCGAGGCCGACCGGACCGCCCTTGAACTTGGTGATCACGGTTTCGAGCAGCTGGCGGTCCAGCGGCTCGAGCCCGATGTCGTCGATGTCCAGCATCGCGAGCGCTAGCTTGGTCGTGTCGGCGGTCGCGCGCCCGTCGCCCCGCACCTGGGCGTAGTCGCGGACCCTCCGCAGCAGGCGATTCGCGATTCGCGGCGTGCCACGAGCGCGCCTTGCGATCTCGGCCACGGCGTCCTCGTGGATCTCGATGTCCAGGATGCGGGCCGAGCGCCGGATGATGCTCTCCAGCTCGGCTTTGCTATAGAACTCCAGCCTGTATACGGCCCCGAAGCGGTCGCGCAGCGGGCCGCTGAGCAGCCCCTGCCGCGTCGTGGCCCCGACGCAGGTGAAGTGCGGCAGCGGCAGGGTCGCGGCGCTCGCCCCCACCCCCTTCCCCAACACGGCGTCGAACCGAAAGTCCTCGAGCGCGGGATAGAGAGACTCCTCGACCACGGCGTTGAGGCGGTGGATCTCGTCGATGAAGAAGACGTCGCGGGTCGTGAGGTTGAGCAGGATCGAGCCGAGCGCGCCCTGGTGGTCGATGGCCGGCCCCGAGGAGACTTTGATAGCGACCCCCAGCTCGTTGGCGATGATGTGCGCGAGCGTGGTCTTGCCGAGACCCGGCGGGCCGCACAACAACACGTGCTCGACCGGCTCGCCGCGTCTGCGCGCCGCCTCCAGCAGGATGCCGAGGTTCTCACGCACCTGCTGCTGGCCGACGTACTCGGAGAGCATCCTTGGACGCAGGGTGAGGTCGAACTGCTCGTCGTCGGTGCGGGCGTCGAGCACGGCGTCCTTCTCGTTCACTTTCTTCCCATGGCCTTGAGGGCGGTCGCGAGCGCCTCCTGCGTCGAAGGCGACGACTTCCAGTCCACTGCCTCGAGCCCGACCCGAGCCTCCTGAGACGAGAAGCCCAGGTTGCGCAGCGCCGACTCGACCGCCTTGGGGACGGCGCCGTCGCCGGCCAGCGCGGCGGCGCGCGGGATTACCTCGAGATCCCCGGCCGCGTCCAGCTTCGGCTTCAGCTCGATGATCACCTTGGCGGCCGTGCGCGGACCGACGCCGCTCGCTCGACGTATCGGCGCTGCATCCTCGCTCACTATCGCTCGCTTGAGCACCTCGAGGCTTGCCGCGCTGAGAATGTTCAGGCCGACCTTGGGCCCGACCCCATCGACCTGGATGAGCATCTCGAAGAGGTCGAGCTCCTCGACCGAAGCGAATCCATAAAGATTGAGCTGGTCCTCGCGGACGTGGGTGTGAATGTCGAGGTGCACCTGGCCGCCTGCGGCCGGCACCTTCTGGCGAGTAGTCGTGCTGACGCTGACCATGTAGCCAACGCCCCCGACGTCGACGACGACGAAATCGGCTCCCGCCCGGTGAACCTTTCCACTGAGGTGGGCTATCAACGCACAGCGGCTCGTGAGAACTGGCGGCTGCGGGCGTGGCAGACCGCGATCGCGATGGCGTCGAGCGCGTGGTCGTCGAGCTTGCCTTCGGGCAGCTTGACCTGCGCGCCCAGCATGCGAGCGATCTGAGTCTTGTCTGCCTTGCCGTATCCGGTGATGACGATCTTCACCTGCGCCGGCTTGTACTCGAACACGGGTATGCCGCACTCCTCGAGGACCGCCAGGATCGCGCCGCGGGCCTGGGCGACGCCGATGGCGCTCGTGGCGTTGCGGCCCATGAAGAGCTCCTCCAGCGACGCCTCGCCGGGCGGGTTCTCGACGAGCAGCGCACGCAGGTGGCGAGTGATCTTGAGCAGTCGAGCGCCGTCGGGTCCGGGGTTGGTCACGACTGTGCTGGACGAAAGGATTGTGCCCGGTCCGGAGAGCAACGCAAACCCGGTTCCGGCCAGCCCGGGATCGATACCGAGGATCACAGTCGAAAGAGAGGACTGCGGTCCTCCCTTTCGGAAACCCTCCTGGGGTTTCTCCTCGCCACGATTGGGAGGCGTTTGGGAATGCACGTCTGGGGGACGGCCGGAGTGAATCCGGCCTACTTGCGACCTGTCAATGGATTTCATTCATACCTGTGCTGAGACGCGTTCAAGGACGTTGGTTGGAATGTCAAAGTTGGCGTAGACCTGCTGGACGTCGTCGTCCTCTTCCAAAGACTCCATCAATCTGAGCACCCCGACGGCCTTGTCTTCGCCGACGGGAACCGTCTGTTTGGGCTGCATCGTGATCTCTGCGTTCTCCACCGTCACGCCCTGAGCCTCCAGTGCCTTCTTCACCTTTTCGAAAACCGAAGGGGGCGTCGTCACCTCGACCGACTTGCCGTCGACCTGCACGTCGTCAGCGCCGGCCTCGATGGCAGCGAGGCCGATTTCCTCTGGATCGTTCTTGCCGGCGTTCGCGCTGATGACGCCTTTGCGTTCGAACATCCAGCCGACCGAGTTCGTCTCGCCGAGGTTGCCGCCGAACTTGGAGAAGCGGTGCCTGATCGACGCGGAGGTGCGATTGCGGTTGTCGGTGAAGGCATCGACCATGACTGCCACCCCGGCCGGGCCATAGCCCTCGTAGCGGATCTCTTCGAGCTTCTCGCCCGCCAGCTCGCCCGTGCCCCGCTTGATCGCGTTCTGGATGCGGTCGGTCGGCATGTTGATCTCGCGCGCCTTCTGCATCGCGAGGCGCAGCCGGAAGTTGCCTTCGGGGTTGCCTCCCCCCTCCTTGGCCGCGATCGTGATCTCACGGCTGGCGCGGGTGAAGGCCTGGCCGCGCTTGTGGTCGACGATGGCCTTCTTGTGCTTGATGCCGGCCCACTTCGAATGGCCTGACAAGTTAGAGATGACCTCCGAACATGCTTTCGATGATTTTAGTTCACTTCAGGAGCACATGCCGCCGGCGAGCAGAGATGACGTCGCCGGCTGCGGCCGTCGCAACGGGCTCGACCTTCTCGCCATTGATCCGGACTCCGCCCTGCTCCGCCAAACGTCTCGCGTCACCCCTGCTGCTGGCGATGCCTGTGGCCACGAGCAAGCTCACCACATCGGCCGGACCGTCGAGCTTGTGCTCTTCTTTCTGGTCCGGGATCTCCTTGCGGACGAACTGGCTGACGAAATTGGCTTCAGCTAGCGATGCCGCCTCCTCACCATGCAGTCGCGTGACCAGCCGGCGCGCCAGACCTGCCTTGGCGTCCCGCGGTTTCATAACCAGAATGCGCTCGATCTCGTCGGGAGGAAGCCCCGACACAAGGCGCAGGTACTTCTCGGTCAGCGTGTCCGGGATCGACATCGTCTTGCCGTAGATCTGTTCCGGGGGCTCCGCGAGGCCGATGTAGTTGGCGAGCGACTTCCCCATCTTCATCGAGCCGTCGGTGCCTTCAAGCAGAGGGAAGACGGCGATGTCTTGGGGCTCCTGTTCGTATGCCTTCTGGATCTCGCGCCCGAAGAGCAGGTTGAACAGCTGGTCGGTGCCGCCGATCTCGACATCGGCGTGAATGGCGACCGAGTCGTACGCCTGGGTGAACGGGTAGAGGATCTCGTGGGCGCCGATCGGCGTACCCGCTTTGATGCGATCGGCAAAGTCCTCACGCTGCAGCACCTGCTGCAGCGTGGCCTTGCCGAGCAGGCGCAGCACGTCGGCCCCTTTCATCTCGCCCAGCCATTCGGAGTTGCGGCGAACTTCAAGCCGCTCACGATCCAGGACGAGGTGGATCTGCTCGAGGTATGTGCGAGCGGCAGCGTCGACTTGCTCTCGCGTGAGGATCGGTCGGGTTTCGGACCGCCCGCTCGGATCGCCGATCATCGCCGTGAAGTCTCCGACGATGAGTACAACCGTATGACCTTCGTCTTGAAACGCTCGCAGCACGTCGAGCGGGACGAGATGACCGACGTGGAGGTCAGGCGCGGTCGGGTCGAGACCGAGCTTGACGCGCAGCGGCTCCCCGCGCTCAAGGCGCGACCGCAGGTGCCCTTCCACGTGGATCTCGACCGCCCGCTCACGCAGGCGTTCGAAAAGTTCCCCGCTCATCCGCCTATGGGTTGACGGGGCCGGGGCCGAAGTAGATCTGTGGGTCGGCCGGCAACACAGGCTGGAATACCGAGACGATAGGCTTCCCGAAAGCCCTCACCAGCGGAACGGCGACGTGCGAGCCGTTGACTGCGTCGCGGATGCTCTGCTGCACCGAGTCGAGCTGCGTGCCCCCGAACGGATTGCCGGCAGCCTGGAGCTCGTATGTCACCAGGACAGAGAGGAGCAGCCCGGTCACGACTCCGATGATCACACCGGACAACCGGTTGAACATGACCGCCTGGAGCTGGATCTGGCTGTTTGCGAGCTGGGCCGCGCCATCGATCACGATGATGACCGCGAAAAGGATCCCGAAGAAACCGTAGATGCGCGCGTCGGCGGTCCCGTAGTTCGACGACTGCTGCAGGATTCCGCCGGCTTGCAGGCCCATGTTGGTGGCGGCGACGCAGGCGAGGTAAAGGGAAACCAACCCGATGAGGCGCCGCATCACACCGGTCGCGTAGCCGAGCACCGCATAGACGAGGATCAGCACGATCGGGATGGCGTCTACCCAGGTCACCTAACAGTGGTCACTCTCTGAACCTGGCGCCGTGCTTCTTCTCCAATTTGAGCTTGATTTCCCCCATCACGTTGTCCACTTCGGCGTCCGTCAGGGTGCGCTCGGGGCTCCGGAAAGTCAAGGCGAAGGCGACGCTCTTGGATCCGTCGGGAACCTGAGCGCCTCGGTACTCGTCGAAGGGCCGGCTGGTCTCGAGGGTGTCCCGGGCCGCCTCTGTGATGGTGGCGAGCAAGGCTCCCGCGGCGACGTGCTCCTCGACCACGACCGCGAGATCACGCTCGATCGCGGGGAACCGTGGCAGCAACTGCGCGCGCCGAACTTCGGCACTCGCAAGGACGGGGTCCAGGTCGATCTCGATTGCGACCAGGCGGCCCTCGAGGCCGGCGTTGGCGACAACGAACGGGTGTAGCTCGCCGATGTAACCCAGCTGCCGCGCCTCGAGGAAGACCGCGGCGCAGCGGCCGGGATGGAACATCTCCGCCGACGCACGCCGGTAGCTACATACCGGCGCGCCGAGCTCGCGCACACAGCCGTCGAGCACTGACTTGATCGTGTAAAAGGCATCACGTCCGGATGCCGCTGTCGCCCCTGCGTCCGCTACTGCGCCAAGCCTTTGCGGCTCGTCGGGCTGCTGGGTCGTCTTGTCGCCGACGCGCGCCAGGAACACCGCGGCGATCTCGTACACCTTCACTTCGGTACGGCCCCGATCGCGGTTGAGCGCGACGACGTTAACGAGCGATGGCAGCAGCGATGTTCGCAGCGTGTCCATGTCGTCGCTCAGTGGGTTCGACACGCGCAGCGCTCGCGCTCCGACGCGCAGCTGATCGAGCAGGCGACCCGCCACCAGCGCGGGATTCCAGGTTTCGGTAAAACCAGCCCCAGCGAGCACCTGTCTGACGGCGTCAATCCGCCGGCCGACGCTGGGGATCGCAGGCGTCCAGGTGTCGTGGCGCCGCCCGGGTAAAGTCGGCGGCACGCGGTCGTACCCCCAGACCCGGCCCACCTCTTCGACCAGGTCCTCGGGAATGCTGACGTCGAGCCGGAAGACGGGTGGCAGCACGTCCCACTCCCCATCGCCGAGGATCCGGACGTGGAAGCCGAGGCGGATGAGGATGGCCTCCGAATCCTCCAGCGGGACGTGGACGCCCAGCACCTCGTCCACCAGCCACGGCTTGAGGCGGATGCGCACCGGCTCCTGGGGTCGCGGGTAGACGTCGGCCCATTCGCGGTGCACGGCGCCGCCCGCGAGCTCGGCGATCAGGGCGGCAGCCCTCCTGGCGCCCGCGAGGGCGAGCTCTGCCGGCAGGCCCTTCTCGAAGCGGGCCGAGGCTTCGGTGCGCAGCCCGAACGCGCGCGCGGTCTGGCGGACGCTCGGGCCGTTGAACGTCGCCGCCTCCAGGAGCACGTCGGTGGTGGCGTCGGTGACGGCGGTTTCCTCACCGCCGATGACGCCGGCGATCGCCACTGGTTTGGCCGCGTCCGCGATGACGAGCATCTCGGGGGTCAGCTCGCGCTCCACGCCGTCGAGGCAGAGCAGCTTCTCGCCCGCGCGTGCACGCCTCACGTGCACCTCCCCTCCAGAAAGCTTGGCTCTGTCAAACGCGTGCAGAGGCTGCGCGTACTCGAGCAGAACGTAGTTGGTGATGTCGACGATGTTGTTGATCGGTCGCACGCCGCACGCGCGCAGGCGGCGCTGGACCCATTCCGGGCTCTTACCCACCTTGACCCCGGTGATGACCCCGCCGATGTACCGGCTGCAGAGGTCGGCGTCGTCGATCGAGACATCGACCATGTCGCGGCCCGCAGGTTCGGCCTTGCCCGTGAACGCGGGCATGAAATCGACCTTCATCGGCTTGTCCAGTCCCGCGGCGAGCTCGCGGGCTACCCCCAGGTGGCCCATGCAGTCGGGCCGGTTGGAGGTGACCTCGACGTCCATGGTCGCCTGGCTCGGGATGACCGTGGTCAGCGGGTCACCGGGCCGGCCAGAGTCAAGGATGAGGATGCCGGAGTGGTCTTCACCCAGAAGGAGCTCCTCAGCGGAACAGAGCATCCCCTTCGCGCTGAAGCCGGCGATGTTGAGGTCCTTCACGACCTTGCCGTTGGGCACGGTCGTGCCGGGCAGCGCCACTGCAACCAAAGAGCCGGGGACCGCATTGTCGGCGCCGGCGATGATCTGCTCGGTTCGACCGCCGAGGTCGACCTGGTGCACCCACAGCGGGTTGCGTGACTTCGGATGTTTCTTCTGCTCGATCACCTTGCCGACGATGATCTCGGACAGGTCGACAACGGCCAGCGACTCGACCTCGATGCCCACACGGGTGAGCACATCGGCGGCCTCTTTCGGCGTCACGCCGTCGAGGTCCACGAAATCCCCCAGCCATTCATATGAGATTTTCATCTGGCGCTTAAAACTGTTCCAGGAAGCGGAGGTCGGATTCGTAGAACAGGCGGATGTCATCAACGTCGTGCTTGAGCATCGCGATCCTCTCGATCCCGAAGCCCCAGGCATAGCCGTTCCACTTCTCGGGATCGATGCCGCCGTTGCGCAAGACCTGTGGATGGACCATGCCGCAGCCCCCGACTTCGAGCCATCCCTTGTGCCGGCAGCTCTTGCAGCCAGCGCCCGCGCAGATGCCGCAGGTTACGTCGAACTCAAAGCTGGGCTCGGTGAAGGGGAAGTAGCTCGGGCGGACTCGCACCTTGCGCTCTTGGCCGTAGAGCGATTGGATCATGTACAGCAGCGTGCCCTTCATGTCGCCGACGGTCAGCGCCTTGTCCACGGCCAGGCCTTCGACCTGGCTGAAGTACGGCAGCCGGGTGGCTTCGGGCGGGTCGCGGCGGTAGCTGCGGCCGGGGTTGATGATGTAGATCGGCGGTTCTTTGATGCGCTGCATGGCTCGTATTTGCACTGGCGATGTATGCGCCCTGAGCAAAAGGTCAGGCGTGAAGTAGAACGAATCCCAGTTCTCGCGCGCCGGATGGCCGGGCGGGATGTTGAGCGCCTCGAAGTTGTACCACTCGGTCTCGACCTCCGGGCCGAGCTCGACCTGGTAGCCCAGCGATTCGAGCACTGTCTCGATCTGGCGCTGCACCTGCGTGAGCACGTGGACGTGGCCGCGGCCGATCGGCGGGCCTGGAAACGTGATGTCGATCGCCTCCGTTTCGGCGATCTGGGCCAGCCGCGCTTCCTCGAGCTCGTGCCGCTTGGCCGCCAGCGCCGCCTCGATCGCGCGCTTGGCCTCGTTGGCCGCCTGGCCGAGAGCGGCGCGCTCCTCCGCCGGCAGCTTGCCGATGTCAGACAGCAGGCTGCTGATGCGCCCGTTCTTGCGGCGGAGGTAGTCGACCTCGATCGCCGCCAGCTCAGTCTCGGTCTGCGCGCGCGCGACGGCTGCCAGCCCCTCTTGCGTGAGCTCCTGTGGATCGCTCATGCCGCCCTCCTCCGCCTGATCTCGAAGAGGATGAGCGCCGCCGCGGCCGCGACGTTCAGGGACTCGACGCCTTCGTTCAGCTGCACGGTGACCAGCTTGAGGTCGCGTCGCGACAGTCCGTGGGCTTCGCTTCCGAGCACGATCATGCCCGCATTCTCTATCGGGGTCGTCGCCAGGGGCGCTCCCCCCGCGCTCGCGGCCCCATAGCCGTCGAGCGACGCGAGGTCTTTCCACGACGCAGACGCGACGACCAACCGAAAGACGTTTCCGGCCGAGGCGCGTACCGCCTTGGCACCGAATGGATCCGCCGTGCCCTCGAGCACGACGAGAGCGGGCGCACCGGCGGCCGCTGCAGTGCGCGCAATCGCGCCCACATTGCCGGGATCCTGCACCCGGTCGAGCACGACGAGCGGCCATCCCGCTGCGCGAGCTGCTTCTATGGCCTCCGACGGCCGCGCCTCGTGCACTCTGGCGATGGCGATCACGCCTTGCGGGGTCACCGTCTGTGTCGCCGCGCGGAATGCACCGGGAGTCAGGGTCATTCGCGATTCGACGTGGAAAGGCAGCTTGTCGCCTTCGCGCGCGGCGATGAGCTCGAACTCCAGGCCTGCTGCTTTGGCTTCTGAAAGCACGCGCGGACCTTCCAGGAGGACAAAGCCTGGTTCGCGCCGGGTGGCGAGACGCCGCAAGCGGCGGACGACCTCGTTGTCCGGGCTACTGATCAGCTGGTCAGAGGGATTTCTTAGCAACCTCCACCAGCCGAGCAAAGGAACCGCTGTCGCGCACGGCCAGGTCAGCCAGCACCTTGCGGTCGATCTCCACTCCGGCCTGGCGAAGGCCGTGCATCAATTTGTTGTAGGGCAACCCCCACTGCCTCGAAGCGGCATTGATGCGAGCGATCCACAGCTGCCGCATCTCGCGCTTGCGGCGCCGACGGTCGCGGTAGGCGTAGGCGAGGGCGTGAAGGACTGCCTCGTTCGCGGGACGGAACAGCAGCTTCTTGGAAAGCCGGAAGCCCTTGGCGCGATCGAGGATCGCCTTGTGGCGGCGGTGAGCCGGGACGCCGCGCTTGATGCGCGCCATCTAGATCCCCAAAGCCCGGCGCACTTCTTTGCGGTCGGCCTGAGCCACCCCCTGCTTCTTCGCGTAGTTGCGCTTGCGCTTCTTGGACTTGTGCTCGAGCAAGTGGCTCTTCCAGGCGCTCGCCCGCATGAGCTTGCCGGTCTTGGTGACGCGGATCCTCTTGGCGAAGCCCTTGCGGGTTTTCATCTTAGGCACTGGTGGCGGTCTCCTTGGTCGCGCTTGCGACGCCTCCGGCGCGGCTGGGCGCGAGGATCATGAAAAGGTTCTTGCCTTCGAGGAGCGGCTGCCGCTCGACGACCGCGAAGGGACGTGCGTCATCGGCCACCCGGTCGAGGATTCTCCTCCCGATGTCCTGGTGGACCATCTCGCGGCCCCGAAACATGATCGTCACCTTCACCTTCTCGCCTGCTTCCAAGAACTGCTTCAAACCTTTGAACTTGGTCTGGAAATCGTGCTCAGCGACCTTCGGCCGCAGCTTCATCTCCTTGAGCTTGATGACGTTCTGCTTGCGCCGCTGGTCCTTCTCGCGCTTGATGGTCTCGAACTTGAAACGTCCGTAGTCCATGAGCCGGGCGACCGGCGGGCTGGCTTGTGGCGCCACCTCGACGAGGTCGAGCCCCTTCTCGCTCGCGATGCGGAGAGCGGCGTCGAGGGACACCACCCCGAGCTGATTGTTCTGGTCGTCGATCAGCCGCACTTCGGAGCTGCGGATCTGATCGTTGATCCTTAACTCCTTAAACGAGATGAGACGTTACCTCGGCCAAATTCAGTGTTCTTAGTATTCCTCCACCTATATAAAACAAAACGGACAGCCAGAGCCGTCCGTGCGTACCCCTTCGAGCATCGCTCTGGGGGTGAGGGTTCGGCCCTGCTTCAGATGCAGGATCGTACCGGAAACGTAACGCCGTGCGCACATCGGCGTTGGAATTCATGATTTCCGCGTGAAGGTCCGGATTTCGTTCCTGGCGTTCGCCGTGCTCGTTGCCGGTTGTGCCGGCCCGGGGTCACAAGCGGGTGTGTCTCCCTCGGCGAAAGCCGGCACATCGCCCGCCGGCTCACCGCCCGCGACTGCTGCGTCGTCGCCGGCTACTTCCCCGGGTCCTCTGACCGGCGCCTTCGCCGTCCTGTCAACCCCACCGTCGGGCGACACATATACGGTCAGCATCATTGCTGCCAACGGCAAGGTGGTGGGGTCGGCGCAGCCCAGCAGCCCGACCGCGGTTACTTGCGGCGATGCCGCGACGGCAGTGCTTCCCCTCCCCATCAGCACCAGCGACGATCGCGCCTATTACATGGACGCCCAGGGTGTGGTGCGCTTCATGACCGTGCAGGGTGAGACAGGTCGCGCGACCACAGTGCCGGTCGGTGGTGGACGCAGAAGCATGTTTGCTGTCAGCCCCGACGATCAGCGGATCGCGGTGGTCGTCGCCGATTTCACGGCGTCGGGGGTTTCGCTCAGGCTCTACGTCGAGGACCTCAACGGCAGCACCAACCACGTCGACATCTTCAACTCCACCGACGCGTTTGGGCTGTGGCCGATCGGCTGGCACGGAACCGACAACCTTGTCGTTGCCAGGGTGCCGTCCTGCGCGCAGGGGGGCGGTCAGTTCTGCTGCGGGCCCCTCGAGCTGCACGTGGTCGATCCGGTTTCGGCTGTTCGGCGCTACACCCTGGGAGGGCCCGATTGCATCATCGCCGGCGCGCCATCGCCGGCGGGAGTGGCCTGCGAGGTCACAGCGGGCTACACGACGCTTCGAAAACTCGGCTGGACGGCGGGTGTCCTCGGTACCTTTGCCATCAACGGCGCCGCGCCGGCATACGTCTCTCCCGACGGTCAGCTCGTGGCGCTTGTGGCGGGCTCCACCACGAAGTTCCAGGGCGCCACGAAGACGCTGAATATGCAGGCATGCGGTTGGATCGACTCAACCCACGTGATTTCCGGTGGTGACGCGCGGCAGCGGCCTCGCATCGGCAATGTCACCACGGGCGTGGTGGTTCCGGTCGCCGCCCAAGGGACGTGCGCCGGCCGATTGCCGGGTGGCCTCTAGGCTGAGGCTGACAAAGGATCCAGCTCGACAGCTAGATCAGCGGCGACGCTCGGCGACCTCGTGCGCGACTCGCTGCGCGAACTCGTCCAGCGATTCGTCGGTCTGGTTGCCGGAGCGGTCGCGGACGTTCACATGAGTCGACTCCGCCTCCCGCCCGCCGAGGATCGCCATGTACGGCACCTTGCGCGCCTGCGCGTCGCGGATCTTGCGCTGCATGCGCTCCGACCGGCCATCTACCTCGACGCGTAGGTGCGTTTGTCGCAGCCGGTCGGCAACCCGCCACGCGTACTCGTGCTCTGCGTCAGTGATCGGGATGATGATCACTTGCACTGGATGGAGCCATGTGGGAAACGCTCCCGCATAAAGCTCGATCAGGTAGGCGACCATCCTCTCGAAGGCACCGAACGCGCCGCGGTGGATCATCACCGGTCGCTGTCGTGAGCCATCCTCGGCGACATACTCGAGGCCGAACTTCTTGGGCAGCTGGTAGTCCACCTGGACGGTGTTGTTCGTGAACTCGCGGCGGTGCGCATCCATGACCTGGAAATCGATCTTTGGCCCGTAGAAAGCGGCGTCACCGGGACTCACCTTGTAAGGCAGGTTCAGGCTCTCCAACGCCTCTTTCAGCATCGCCTCGGCGGTCTCCCACTCCTCATCGGTGCCGGCCCATTTTGTCTTGACATTGTCCCGAAGAGAGAGGCGGTACCAGTAGTCCTCGACGCCAAGCACGCCCATGAAGTAGTTCGCCAGCTGGATCGCACCCTTGACCTCGCCGATCGCCTGGTCAGGAGTGCAGAAGATGTGGGCGTCGTTCAGGTTGAACGACCGCACTCGCACCATGCCCATGAGCTCCCCTGATTTCTCGAGCCTGTAGTTCTGGCCGAGCTCCGCGATCCGCAGCGGCAGATCCCGGTAGCTGTGTAGGCCGTGCTCGTAGACAAGGATGTGGTGAGGGCAGTTCATCGGCCTCAGCTCGAGCTCTTCGCCGTCCTCGAACTTCATCGGGGGGTACATGGTTTCGTGGAAGAGCTCCCAATGCCCGCTCTGCCGGTAAAGGTCGAGCCTGGCAACGTGCGGGGTGATCACGTGCTTGTAACCCCGTCGCAGCTCCTCGTCCACGATCCACCGCTCGAGCTCGCGCCGGATGGTCGCGCCATCCGGCAGCCAGATCACCTGCCCTACACCCACGCGCTCATCCAGGGCGAACAGCTTCAACTCCTTGCCGAGCTTCTTGTGGTCGCGCTTCTCGGCCTCCTCGAGGAACTTCATGTGCTCCTCGAGCTCTTTTGAAGTCGGCCACGCGGTGCCGTAGATGCGCGTCAGCTGCGGCTTCTTCTCATCGCCACGCCAGTACGCGCCCGCGACGCGCAGCAGTTTGAAGAACTTGAGATCCTTGGTCGAGCGCACGTGCGGCCCCCGGCACAGGTCGACGAAGTCGCCGGTCCGGTACAGGCTGACCTCATTGCCCTCGACCTTGTCGTTGATCAGCTCGAGCTTGTAGTCCTGGCCGCGCTTACCGAACTCATCGAGGGCTTGCTCGCGCGACACGACCTCCCTGACGAAGGGCCGGTCCTCCTGAGCGATGCGGCGCATGCGTGACTCGATCGCGCCGAGATCCGACTCCGAGATGGGCTTGCTGAATGCGAAGTCGTAGTAGAAGCCGTCCTGCACCGGCGGCCCGATTCCGTATTTCGCGTCGGGATACAGCTCGGTCACGGCCGCGGCAAGAAGGTGCGCGGTCGAGTGCCGCAGGATGTGGAGCGGGTCTTCGCTCGACTCGTGATCGCCGTAGTCGGCCATGAGGCCGTCAGTATATGAAGCCCCGTGAACCCAACTGCGATCGTCGACGCGCTCGGCTACCCCGCGGCTGGGCTCGGCATCCTCATCGAAAGCGCCGGCGTGCCCTTTCCCGGCGAGGCCCTGCTGCTCGCGGCGGCTGCATGGGCGGCGGCGCGAAACCACAGCATCGTGCTCGTCATCCTGTTCGGCTTCCTCGGTTCAGTAGCGGGGGCCGACATCGGCTACTACCTCGGGCACCGCGGCGGACGGCCGTTCGTGGAACGCTTCGGGCACCTGTTTCGAATCCGGCCGGAGCACATCGCGCGCGCGGAGTTGTTCTTCGCGCGCCATGGCGACAAGGCGGTGCTGGCCGCGCGCTTCATCCTCGGGCTGCGGACCTGGGGATCGATGCTGGCCGGGATGGCTCACATGCCGTTCTGGCGCTTCCAGCTTTTGAGCGCGCTCGGTGGCCTCGCGTGGGCGACCGCCGTCGGCGTGGCCGGCTACCTCCTCGGCAGCAACCTAGCCTTGATCGCGACGGTCATCCGCGACATCGGGATCGGCGGCCTGGTCGTCGTCGTGCTGCTCGTCGTCATCGCTTTGCTGGCTCGAAGGCGCGCCGCCCGACCGTAGCGATCGCCACACCCCCCACGACCAAGAGGACTCCCAAACCGCCGATCACGTGCGCCGTGCCTATGAGGTCTGAGAGCGCGGCCGCGGCGAGCACGGGGATGGCCGTGACCCCGTTGATCACCATGTAGAGGAGCGCGAAGATTCGCCCCCGGATCTCGTCGCTCGTGCTCTCCATCAGATAGGTGACGGCGGGGATCATGATCGCCCCGAACTCGATACCGAGCAGGAGGCTGAACACCGCGCCGGTGATGCGGGCGTGGACGTGGAGGCTTGGCACCTGCGCCATGGCCTGAGGCACAGCGGCGAGCGCCAGCAAAGTGAGGCCGTTGGCCACCAGAGATCCGACCAGGACGCGAGAGCGCTCCACGTTGCGGAGAAACTGACCCAGGACGACAGCGCTCAGGATGGCTCCTCCCGTGGCCGGCCCGAGGATGACGTACGAATCCTGCGGGGCAATCCCGATGACGCGGCTGACGTACGCCGGCGCCAGCGCGAAGAGCATGAAGAGGACCAATACCGCGATGCTCACTTGAGCGAACGCGAGCATTAGGCCGCGGGAGGCGCGCAGGGCGTCGAGCCCCTCTTTGATGTCGGCCAACATCCGGCGGAACCGGCTGCGGCTCTCTGCAACTGGTGGCTCGGTCGTGGGTGGCAGCCGCGGGATGTCCGAGGCGAAGATCAGCGCGCCCGCGACGATGAGCAACACGGCCGCCACCCAGTAGGGCGTGTAGAGGTCGATGCGCGACAGGATCGGCGCCAGGGCGCCGCCGACCACGAGCGTGAGCACCATCGTCAGGAGCGCCATCGAGTTGGCGGTGATCAGCGCCGAGCGAGGAAGGATGGTCGGAATCACCGCTGCTTCCGCCGGCGCGAACAGCTGGCCGACGGTGGAGAAGACGAGCGTGATCAGGAGCAAGTGCAGGAAGTCGTTCCTCAGCCCGGGGACAAGGGCCGCGAGTGGGATCAGCGCGACCGCCGCGGCGCGACCGAAGTTCGACCACATCATGATCTGCTTGCGGTTCATGCGATCTGCGATGACGCCCGCAGGCGGCGCAAACAGCACCGCGGGAACCGTGTACGTCAACAGGGTGATTGCGACCGGGGTACTGCCGCCGGAGATCTTGAAGGCAAGAATGATCAGCGAGAAGAGAAGGAACTTGTCTGCCAGCTGGGCGGCGAGCTGCGCGAACCAGATGTTCCTGAACGCGGTGAACTTCAGGACGGCGCGAAAGCCGCCGGGCGCCTCGACCGGAAACCTGATCGGTTCTTCCACCGCCGTCAGAGCTTAGCGAGGCGGTTCGGGATTGAAGTCCTTGTAGACGGTTTCCCACTCGCCGAGGGTGAGGGTCTGCGGGCGGCGCTCAGGATCGATCCCGATATCGCGAAGGCGGGTCCGGGCTTCTGTGCTGCCAGTGCCGCCCAGCCGGCCCAAAGTGCCGCCCAGCTGCTTCCGGCGACCCTGAAAGACCGCCTCGACGAACCGGAAGAAGGACTGGAGGTCATCGACCTCGACGGCGGGCCGCCCGCGCACGTCCAGCCGGACCAGGGCCGAGTCCACCCTGGGCGGCGGCGTGAAGGCAGCGGCCGGAATCGTGAACTGCATCCGCGCCGCTGCGAAAACCTGCACGGCAACAGTCGACAGGCTGGCCCCGCTCGACGCGGTCCATCGCTCCGCAACCTCCTTCTGTACGACCAGCGAAAGTCGACGCGGACGCGGCGGGTCGTCGAGGAGTTTGCGGATCAACGCTCCCGTCAGGTTGTAAGGGATGTTGCCGACGACGATCTCGTTGCCACCGGGAAACGCGGAGCGGATGTTGAACCGCAGTATGTCCGCCCGCACGACCTCGACGTTTTCGTGACCGGCGAGCGCGTCTCGCAGCGCCGGAATCAGCCGGCCGTCCAGCTCTACTGCAACGAGCCTGCGCGATCGGCGAGCGAGAGCGACGGTCAGCGTTCCAACGCCGGCGCCAACCTCGAGCACCTCGTCCTCGGGTGTGATGCCCGCGGCGTCGGCCACGGCGTCGCGCACCGATGGGTCCGTCAGAAAATTTTGCCCGAGGCCATGCTTCAGCTCGATTCGATGGCGGCGCAGCAGGCCATCGAGCTGATGCGAGTCCGCCGGGTCGATCACGTCATCTTCCGGAACAAGGCAAGCGCATTGGCGCGCTCGAGCTCCGCCAGCTCTTCGAGGCCGATCCCGCGCAGCTCGGCGACGAGGGTCGCGGTGTCGACCAGGAAGGCCGGCCGGTTCGGCACGCCCATGCGCTTGTGTGCGTTGCCGTATGGCGAATCGGTTTCGAGGAGAAGCCGGTCGGCCGGGCAGCGCATGACCACCTCGCGCAGCGCGTGCCGGCTGGGCCGGGTGACCAGACCGGCGAAAGACAGGTAGAAGCCGAGCTCGAGGAACCTTTCGGCCCAATCCCATTCGAGGGCGAAGTAATGCATGGCCCCGCGCAAGCCTGGATGTGCGTTGATGGCTGCCCGGACCTCGTCGGCCGCGCCGCGATTGTGGACCGACACCGGCAGGTCGAGGTCGACCGCGAGAGCGAACAGCTCGTCAAGGCGAGCCTCCTGCACTTCCCGCGGCGGCCCACTCGAGTCCACGAAATCGAGGCCGACCTCTCCGATCGCCACCGCGCGCTCGTCGGTTGCGAGGAGGCGCAGCGCAGCGACGTCCGGCGCCGCCGTTTCCGTCGGGTAATGCCCGATGCCGGCGAACACTTCAGAAAATTGGTGAGCGAAGGCGAGCGCTCGCCGGCTGTGCTCGACGTCGATGCCCATCGCGATCATGCGCGTGACTCCCGCGCGGACCGCCGCCTCCACCACCTCGCCAGGGTCGCCGAGCTCCTCGAGGTGGAGGTGCGTGTCTACGAAGATGCCGGCGGCTCCTCGTCGACCACGTCATCCAGCCGCTTGAAGAGGGCTTCGGGAGGCGGCAGCACAGTGCCGGCAGCAAGGTGCGAAGGTCGCCAGCGATCGACACTCTCGTAATCGCCGGTCAGCACCAGATGCGAATCGCCATCCTCGGCGAACTCGCGGACGTGCGGTTGGGGTGCGATCACGTCCTCGTAGCCCAGCATGCGATGGAGCCGCTGGCAGGAGAAGGGCAGGAACGGCGTCAGCATCGTCTTGAGGTTGTCCACGCACCGGAGCGCGACATAGAGAACCGTGCCCGCCCTCTCGCGATCCGTCTTGATGGTATGCCACGGCTGCTCCGTGCCCAGGTAGACGTTGACCTTGGCGGCCATCGTCATCACGTATTTGAGGGCCCCCTGAAAGCGAGCCTCACCGAGCTGGGACGCGACGTGGACCAGCGCTTCTTCGATCTCGTCGATGAGCGCTTGGTCGACGTCGGTCAGCTGCTGCGGTTCCGGCACGGCTCCGAAGTTGCGATGGGCGTTGACGAGCGTGCGGTGGACCAGGTTGCCCCAGGTGGCGACCAGCTCGTCGTTGTTCCGCCGCACGAACTCCGACCACGTGAAGTCGGTGTCCTGGTTCTCGGGTCCGGCGATCATGAGGTAGTAGCGCAAAGCGTCCGCGTCGTAGCGCTCGAGCACGTCGCGCACGTAGATGACCTGCCCGCGGCTGGTCGAGAACTTCTTGCCGCTCATGTTCAGGTACTCGCTGGCCACGATCTCGTCCGGCAGCTTCAGGTCGCCGGCGCCCATGAGGATGGCGGGCCACAGCACCGTATGAAACGTGATGTTGTCCTTGCCCATCACGTAGTAGTGCCAGGCCTCATCGTTCTGCCACCAGTCTTTCCACGAGTCGGGCTCGCCACGCGCCGCGGCCCACTCGATGGAGGCGGACAGATATCCGATGACCGCGTCGAACCAAACGTAGATCTTCTTGTGTGGGTTGTCTTCCCACCCCGGCAGCGGTACGGGGACGCCCCAATCGAGGTCACGAGTGATGGCTCGTGGCTTGAGGTTGCGGACGAACTCGAGCGAGTACTTGCGTACGTTCGGGCGCCAGTCGTCGTGCTGCTCGATCCATTGCTTGAGCTGGTCGCCGAACTGAGGCAGGTCGAAGAAGAAGTGCTCGGTCTCCCGAAACTCGACCGGCGCGTCGCTGCCTCGTTGGTGTGGATCGATCAGGTCGATCGGGTCGAGCTGGTTGCCGCAGTTGTCGCACTGGTCGCCGCGCGCTTCGGCAAAACCGCAGATCGGGCACTTGCCCTCGATGTATCGGTCCGGCAGCGTGCGCCCGCTCACAGGATCGAAAGCGCCCATCTGCGTCTTCTTGACCAGGTAGCCCTTCTCGTAGAGCTTGAGGAACAGGTCTTGCGTGACGCGATAGTGGTTGGCGGTCGTGGTCCGGGTGAAGATGTCGTACGTCATCCCCAGGCGGCGAAGGTCCTCCACGATCAAGGCGCTGTTGCGGTCGACGAACTCGCGCGGCGGCACGCCCTGCTTGTCGGCCTCATAGGTGATCGGAGTGCCGTGCTCATCGGTCCCGCTCGCCATCAGCACGCGGGAGCCGCGCAACCGCTCGAACCGTGCGAGGACGTCGGCAGGCACGGCAAAGCCGGCCACGTGGCCGATGTGGCGCGGGCCGTTGGCGTAAGGCCAGGCCGGCGCCACCAGGACAGTCCGTCGTTCAGGCTTTGTTTCGGACACCAGGTGGACAGTATCGGCCAGCGTGGGACCTGATCTCATCGGCTAGGGACGCCGATGCGCGCGTTAGGGACCCGGCCTGTCGTCGTCGCGCATTTGCGATGCGCTCCTCCTCAGGCCACCCTGCCTTCGCCTCGGCGCCCCGACCGGCGACCTGCGGTCGCCTGCCGCGATCTCAGGCCCCAGACGGCCGATCCCGTCCACTGATGACAAGGGTAAACTCGCCACGCGGCGGGTCGTCCAGCGCGGCCAGTACGTCCGCAGCGAGCCCGCGCAGCACCTGCTCGTGGAGCTTCGTGAGCTCACGGCCCAAAGTCAGGTGACGCTCGGGCAAAACGTCGGCGACCAGGGCGAGCGACTTGCGCACGCGGTAGGGAGACTCGAACGCGACCGCAGGACGTGGATCGTCCGCGAGCGTGGCCAGCAGCCGGCGCATCTCGCCCGGCTTGCGCGGCAGATAGCCGAGGAAGGTGAAGCCTGCCCCCCCGTACCCCGCCAC
>WNFD01000415.1_pt1 | contig 42069 bp, 42 predicted proteins | sample 5400491 | NCBI WGS metagenome assembly WNFD01 (sample SAMN13153343, study PRJNA577476) | soil metagenome | isolation source: 120 cm saprolite under Douglas fir tree site 2 hole 2 replicate 2 | place: USA:California | collected 2015-04-18
CTTGGACTCGCTGGCCCGGTCGAGCGCGGGGTGATAGGGCATGATCACGTGCGCGTTCTTGGAGATGTAGAGGTTGCCGTCGAAGGCGACCCCGCGCTGGAGGAGCGATTCCATCTCCTCGATGAGCGAGGCGGGATCGATGACGACGCCGCAGCCGATGATGTTGCGGCAGCTCGGGTGCAGGATCCCGGACGGGATGGTCTGCAGCACGAACTTCTCGCGCCCCACCACCACGGTGTGTCCGGCGTTGTTGCCGCCCTGATAGCGAACGACCACGTCGAAATGCGGCGTGAGCACGTCCACCACCTTGCCCTTGCCCTCGTCGCCCCACTGCGCTCCCACGATCACGATGTTAGGCATGATGCGCTCCTCCCACGCCCGGGAAGTGCCGGGCGGGATCTGCCAGGATCTCGGCGATGGACACCCAGCCCTCGCCGCTGCCATCGAGCGAGACGACCCGTACCTGTCCGGCGGGCGCGCCCGACTCTCCGATGACGAGGGCGCGGCCCGCGCGCTGCTGGCGCGCATAGGCGAGCGACTCCTCGACGGGCCGGCTCAGGATGTCCCGCGCCACGGCGGCGCCCGCGTCCCGCAGCCGTCGCGACAGCTCGAGGGCGCCCGTCTTGTCCGCCGTGAAGTCGATGATGAAGAACTCCGGGCCCGGCGACAGCGTGGCCACGCCCTGGCTCTCCATGGCCAGGAGGGCGCGGCCCACCTCGAAGGCGAAGCCCGTGGCCGGGCACTCATAGCCGAAGCGCCCGAGCATGTCGTCGTAGCGGCCGCCGCCCGCCAGGGTCGCCCCCAGCCCCGTGACATACGCCTCGAAGTGCACGCCCGAGTAGTAGTCGAAGCCGCTCACCTCGCCCAGGTCGAGCACGACGGCGTCGGCCAGACCATAGACGCGGAGCAGACGATAGATCTCGGCCAGGTTGGCCAGGGCGGCCTCGGAGCGCGGATTCTTGACGAGCCGCTCCGCGCGCTCCAGGACATCGCCCCGCCCGTACAGCGTGGGAAGGGCCAGGAGCAGCTCCGTCACCGTCGAGGGTGCCGCCAGCCCGGCCACGAGGCGCTCCAGAGCGGAGACGTCCTTGCGGGCGAGCGCGGAGCGCAGCTCGCGCGCGCGCGACTCGTCGAGCCCCAGGTCTTCGAGAATGCCGCGGAAGAAATCCGCCTGCCCGACGTCGATCTGGAAGCGCGTCAGTCCGAGCGCGCCCAGCCCTTCCACCGTCATGGCGATCATTTCGGCGTCGCCCTCGGCATTCGGGAGGCCGACCAGCTCCACGCCTGCCTGGTAGAACTCGCGGTAGCGCCCGACATGCGGCTCGTCGTAGCGGAACACGTTCGTGAGGTACGCGAGGCGCAGGGGCTTGGGCGCCTCGCGCAGCCGGGTGGCCACGATCCGGGCGATCTGCGGCGTCACGTCGGCCCGGAGAGCGAGTAGCCGGCCGCTCTCGCGATCCACCATCTTGAACATCCGCTCCTGCAGCTCGTGGTCCGTCCCCTGCGAGAGCACGTCGAAGTACTCGTAGGCGGGAGTGACGATCTCGCGATAACCCCAGCGCCGGAACACCGTCAGCAGGGTCTCCTCGACGTGTCGCTTCTGGCCGGCCTCATCGGGCAGGTAGAGCTTGGCGCCCTTGGGCAGCTGGGTCTGCAGCGCCTTGCGACTCGGCGTGGACATGGCCTCTTACCGGCTTCCCGGGACGCCGTCGAGGTGGACCAGCGTGTTCATCCGGTGCAGGGCCGCCCAGTCCGGCCGGAACTCGAGCTCGGAGATCCCCGTGGGCGCGGAGTGGAGCGACCAGATGCGCTCCAGCCCCAGGCCGAGGGCCTCCAGGATGAGAATGCGAGCGGGAATGCCGTGGGTGACCACGCAGACCGTCTCGTCCTCGTGGCCCGCGCGCAGCCGCGTGAGTCCTTCGAGCACCCGCTCGCGCGCGCGGGCCAGGCTCTCGCCCTCGGGCGGCGTCACGAGGTGCGGCGTCTGGAGCCATGCCTCGTAGAGCTCTCTATCGCGGGCGCGCGACTCGTCCAGCGTCAGCCCTTCCCACCGGCCGAAGTGGAGCTCCTGGAACGCCTCGTCGGTCTCGACCTCGAGGCCGTGCGACGCCGCGATCACCGCGGCGGTATCCCGCGCCCGGCGGAGCGGGCTCGCGTAGACGGCCTTGATCGGATGCTCCTTAAGCTCCCGGGCCGCGGCCTCCGCCTGCGTCCGCCCGATCTCGGACAGGGGCGTATCCGTGCGCCCCTGGTGCCGGCGCTCCCGGTTCCAGTCCGTTTCCCCATGACGTAGAAGGAAGAGTCTCAGTGACATGGCCAAGCCAGCATTGTATCGCACATGGCAGGGATTACCCTTGGCCGGGAAGGTTCCACCGACAGCGCTTGGCTAGGGCCGCTCCGAGAAGATCTTCTGCGCGGCCCGGAGGCCGGCGCCGAAGTCCACGGGCTGCCCCAGCTCGTAGAGCACCTGCTCGAGGGCGGCCAGGGCCGAGATGACGTCGAAGTCGGCGACATAGCCCATGTGGCCGATGCGGAAGATCTTGCCCTTGGTGGGACCGCGGCCGCCGTCGATCGTGATGTTGTGCGAGGTGGCGAACCGCTCCACCACCCGGTCGGCGTCTAACCCCGTCGGGACCTGCACCGCGGTCAAGGCGGGGCTCGGCGTGGTCTTGGGGAAGAGCGTCAGCCCGAGCGCCTCGGCGCCCGCGCGGGTGGCGCGCGAGAGCCGGTCGTGACGGCGGAACACCTCGACCAGGCCCTCCGCCTCGATCATCCGGAGCACCTCGCGCAGGCCGACCATGATCGAGACGGCCGGGGTGAAGCGCGCCTCGTTCTTCTGCGCGTACTTCCGCTCCTCCACGAGATCCAGGTAGTACTTCGGGAGCTTGGACTGCTTGGTCGCCCCCCACGCTTTCTCGCTCAGGGCCAGGAGGCCGAGACCGGGGGGCAGCATCAACCCCTTTTGCGACGCGGAGACGACGACGTCGATGCCCCAGGTGTCCATGGGCAGATCCGCGATACCCAGGCTCGACACGGCGTCCACGATCAAGATCGCGTCGGTGCCGCCCGTGACCTGAGCATAGGCGCGGACATCGTGGAGCACGCCCGTCGACGACTCGCTGTGCTGGACGAGCACGGCCTTGACGCTCGAGTTCGCCCGGAGGGCTTCGGCGATGCGCTCTGCGGCCACCGTCTCGCCATGGGGCGCCTCCAGCTCGACGACGTTCAGGCCATAGGCCTTGCAGATGGCGAGCCACCGCTGGGCGAAGGCCCCAGCATTGACCACGATCACTCGATCGCCGGCGGACAGCGTGTTCGCCACCGCGGCTTCCATGGCCCCAGTGCCGGTGCAAGCAGGCGTCAGCACCTCCTCACGCGTCTGCACGAGGCGCTTGAGGGCCTCGCGCACCTCGCGGAAGAGGGCGACATATTCCGCGGCGCGGTGGTGGATGATCGGCCGGGCCATGGCGAGCAGCACCTCGCTCGGGACAGGCGTGGGGCCCGGGGCCATCAGCTGATACTTCTTCATTACGAGGCTCCTTCCTCAGTTCGAGTGCGCTCCCGTCAGACTAGCAGAAGCTCGGCGCCCCAGGCAATGCGGAGGTATCATCACCGCCATGTCGACCCGGACCGTGCGGACCATGTGCCCCATGAACTGCCATCCGACCTTCTGCGGCATGCTCGTGGAGGTATCGGACCACGGTCGGCTGCTCGCCGTGAGGGGCGATCCGGACAATCCGGACAGCCGCGGCTTCCTCTGCATACGCGGCCGCGCGGCCGTGGAGCTTCCTCACAATGAGCGACGGCTCCTGACGCCTCTCCTGCGGGAGGGCCGGCGCGGCGAAGATCGCTGGCGCAGCATCTCCTGGGAGGAGGCCCTCGACCGAATCGTCGCGGCCATCGGGCGCACGGGACGAGAGCGGGTGGGCTTCTGGTTCGGTCACGGCGCGCATGTCACGGGCATCAACCGTCCGCTCATCATGCGCTTCGGTCATCTGGGCGGCATGCAGGTCTGGAATCCGGCCATCGTCTGCTGGGCCATGGGCGCCTACGGACTCGCCCTCACCGGCGTCATCGAGACCAATACCAAGGAGGACATGGCCGAGCACTCGCGCCTCGTCATTCTGTGGGGCGCCAACCTGGCCAGCCAGCCGACGACGGCTCCCCATCTGGTCGAGGCGCGGCGCCGCGGGGCGCGCGTCATCGCCATCGACGTCCGCCGCGCCGAGGCGTCCCGCCACGCAGACGAGACCCTGCTCATCCGGCCGGGCACGGACGCCGCCCTCGCCCTCGCCATGGCCCATGTGATCGTGGCCGAAGGATTCGTGGACGGCAACTTCATCGCGCGACATACGATTGGCTTCGAGAAGTACGCGGAGCACCTGAAACGCTTCACGCCCGAATGGGCGGCGGCGGAGACGGGTCTGGCCGCCGCGGATATCCTGCGCCTCGCCCGCGAGTACGTCACCACCAGGCCCTCGATGATCGTGGTGGGCGGCGCCAGCATGTACAAGCATCGACACGGCTGGGAGCCGGGACGGGCCGTCGCCACGCTCCCCGCTCTCACTGGCCAGTTCGGCATACCTGGCGGCGGCCTGGGCCCGCGCCACCGGGCCTTCCCGACGGGCGATCACCTCGCGGATCTCACCGCGGCCGATCGGCGCGCGCCAGGCCCCTGGGTGCCCAGCCACATGTCTTCCATCGCGCAGCTCATCCGCGAGGGTGGGCTCGATGTGCTGCTCACCGCGGGCACGGACATGCTCAATTCCTTCTCGGATGCCGCCTCGATCGAGCGCGATCTCGAGAAGGTCGGGCTCATCGTCGCCTACGACATCTTCGCCAACGACACGACGAGGCGCGTGGCGGATATCGTGCTGCCGGGCACGGTCTGGCTCGAGGACATCGGGATCAAGGATACGGCGACGCATTTCTACTTGATGGACAAGGCCCTCGAGCCCGCGGGGCAGGCCCGGCCCCTCATCTCCGTGCTACGAGAGCTGGCGGCACGGCTCGAGATCAATGACTTCTTCCCCTGGACCGATCTCGAGGGCTACGTCGACGCCCTCCTGAAGCCCCAGCGAGGCGGCGAGCTGACAGTGGCGCGCTTTCGGGAAATGGGGGGCATCGTCGAGCGGAGCCGGCTCTCGCACGTGCCGTATCAGAGCGGCGGCTACGCGACGCCCACGGGCAAGGTCGAGTTCTACTCGGAGCGCGCGATAGCCCTCGGGCTGCCCGCGATGCCGGGCTACACGGCGCCCGCAGCCGAGCCCGGTGCTCGTGCTCACCCGCTCGAGTTCCGCCAGGGGCGTGTGCTGACGGCCTTTCACTCCTTCTACGACAATGGCCGGGCCTTGCCCATGCTGGCCCGCGCCGAGCCCCATGCCGAGATCTGGATGCATCCGGTTGACGCGTCACCCCGCGGGATCGCCGATGGGCGCCGCATCGAGCTCAGCAACGAGCGCGGGCGCTTCGAGGGCGTGGCGCGAGTGACGGAGGACGTGCTCCCGGGGGTGGTCTGGGCGCGCGATGGCTGGCCGGGCCTCAACGGCCTCACGAGCGGAGAGGCCTGTCTCACCCCAGAGGCGAGCGAGGGCTTGGACCCGCGAATCCCCGGTGGCCAGGCGGCATACGAGGCCAGGGTCGAGGCCCGACTGCTCCCCGTCTGATGCCGGCCTGCTCCTGCGGCCGCCTGCTCGCTTACTGCTAGCAGCTCTCTCTTATCACGTGATGCGAAGCAGCGCTGGCGATGCCGTCCGCGTCTTCACGGAGCGGCCGAGGGCGGTGACGAAGATGGCTTCCTTGCCCGCGGCGTGGGGAGAGAAGAACGCGACCACGTCGCGGTCATAGAATGTAAGGCCGGTGGCGCCGAAGCGCTGCGCATAGGCGCCGAGATAGAGGCGACCCCCGATGAGGCCGGCCTCGAGGTTGGCCAGGCGATACCCGCGATTGCCATACGTCTCGAGGAGCGCGTCGAGATCGGCGAGGAAGAAGACGGTCGCGCTCGACATGCCGCCGAGCGCCTGCTCGAGACAGAGATAGGCCGCCTCCTGACGGAAGTCACCCCGCTTCAGGAGCTCGAGGGCATGCGCGGCCGGGCGATAGGAGTAGGCGCCGGGCTCGATTCCCTCCACCGCGTGAACGGTCAGATAGAGATCCACCAGTCCCGAGGGCACGTCCGCCCGCCAGCCACGGGTGGCGTGCCAGAGCGCCGTGGAAAGCTCCTCGACGCCGATGGCCGCGCCGGAGAACTCGCGCGTGGAACCGCGAGCCAGGATCGTGTCCGCCAGCGGGCGCGCCGCCCCCGGCCGCGGCGTCGGTAGGGGCACGAGGACACCCGCGGGCGGGGGGGCCGACCGCCAGGCGGCCTCGCGCCAGGCCATGACTTCGGCCTCGCTGTCCAGGGCCGAATTGGCATAAGCATCGCGCAGGAGTGGGTAGTCGACTTCTGATTCCGACAGGGGAATCACCGGCGGCGCAATGGTCGCGATCACGGGCGGCGAGGGCGCGAACTTCGCTGGTCCACCCACGGGCGCCAGGAGCAGCGCGCCCTCCTTTTCCGGATCGACGGCGAGCAGCCCATTGACCTCGATCTCCACGAAGCCCGTCACCGTCCGGGCCGGCAGCGCGAGCGCCGTGGTCGCGGCGAGCAGATTCGCCAGCATGGTGCCCGAATCCCAGAAGAGGTGGCGGTAGCCCCGCGCCTGATACTTCCAGGTATTCCGCCAGTAGATGGCGGTGAGCGCGACCACGGCGGGACGTGACGCCAGGTCCTCGTCCCCCGCCGCCACGGCGAGGGCGCCGCGGAAGTCGCCCGCGCGCAATTGCCGGAGGGCGAAGTCGCCGGGCGAGAAGTGGTAAACGCCGGGGGCGAGCCCCGCGACGTCACCCGCCACGACATAGACCTCGGTCTGGAAGAGCGCGCCCGTCGAGGGGGCGGCCCGGAAGTACATGACCCCGCCGCCCGGATAGGTCTGGCGCCTGGTCACCCCGGCCGAGAAGAAGAGGAGAGCCGCGAGCCGTCCCAGATCGAGCGGGGCGGGCTCGCCCGCCTCGCCGGAGGTCGCGGCCAGCGCGTCCATGGTCGGCACCGGGAAATCGCGGGGCAGTGGGGTGACGGGCAGGTCGGGGTAGATCTTGAATGGCTCGGGCTTGTTGGACCAGTCGAGCCCGTGACCGCTCGCGCGCACGGACTCGCGCGAGTGCCTGGTCGCCTCGTGATATCGCCGCGAGGCGTCGTGATCCCGATTGCCCGACACGGCCCTAGGTAAACGAGTACGGCGGGCGGAAGATTCCGCGCTCCGTGATGATACCGGTGATGAGCTCGGCGGGCGTCACGTCGAAGGCGGGATTGTAGACGGGGCTCTCGGTGGGCGCCGTCTGGCGGCCGCCCGTGCCGCGGACCTCGCTCGCGTCCCGCTCCTCGATGGGAATGGCGGCGCCCGAGGGAATGGACGCGTCGATGGTGGAGAAGGGCGCCGCCACGTAGAAGGGGATGTCGTGATGACGAGCGAGCACCGCCACCGAGTAGGTCCCGATCTTGTTGGCGGTGTCGCCGTTGGCCGCGATGCGGTCGGCTCCCGTGACGACGAGGTCGACCTCGCCGCGCTTCATCACGAAGCCGGCGGCCACGTCCGAGATCAGCTTGTGGGGGATGCCTTCCTTCACCATCTCCCACGCGGTGAGCCGCGAGCCCTGCATGACAGGCCGCGTCTCGTCCACCCACACGAGGGCCACTTTCCCTCGCTCGTGCGCGGCCCGGATGACACCGACCGCGGTGCCGTAACCCGCGGTGGCCAGCGCCCCCGCGTTGCAGTGGGTGAGGATGCGCGCGCCCTCGGGCACCAGGGTGGCGCCGTGGGCGCCCAGCGCGTGGTTGGCGGCCAGATCTTCCTCCAAGATGGCCTGGGCCTCCCCGAGCAAGCGCTGTTGAAGCGCGGGAACGGGCAGGGCCTGGTGCGCGGAGGCGACGGCGCGCATTCGATCGAGGGCCCAGAAGAGGTTGACCGCCGTGGGCCGGGTGGCGGCAAGGCCCTTGAAGGCCTCCTCGAGATCCGCGAGGAGCGTTTCCCCGTCCCGGGCGCGACTCTCGCGCGCGGCGAGGGCGACGCCGAAGGCAGCGGCGCAGCCGATGGCGGGCGCGCCGCGCACCACGAGACTCCGGATCGCCTCGGCGACGTCGCGCCAGCGCGTGTACTCCCGCACGCGCTCCTCGACAGGCAGGAGCGTCTGGTCGAGCAGGAGCAGGCGATCTCCCCCCCAGCGGATGGGCGTGATCATGCGGGCAGGGCCGCGCCCGCGGGCAGCCGGAACCACTTGTCCCGGGAGGTCGCCCCCCGCACCAGAGCGATGGAGGATGGGGGAATGGAGAGCCTCTCGGCCAGGAGCTCGATCACCGCGCGATTGGCGCGGCCGTCTTCCGGCGCGGCGGTGACGCGGACCCGGAGCGTGCCGGCCTGCCAGCCCACGATCGCGCTCGCCCGCGCCTTGGGCTGCACGCGCACGTGGAGCAGTCCCTCACCCGTTGGGCGGCTCGGCATCCTCGGCGTTCGTCTTGAGATCCTGCTCGAGCAGGCGCTGGTACATCTCCACGGTGGCGCGCAGGCTTTCCGCGAGCTGGCGCCGCATGCGCCTGAGGGCCTGGATCTCCGAATGCAGATCGCCCTCCGCCTTGCGCGAGGCGTCGATGATCCGATCGGCCTGCGACTCGGCCTCGCGGATGATGACACCTGCCTCGCGGCGCGCGTTCTCCTTCATCTCCTCCACGAGCCGCTGCGTGGTCATGAGCGTCTCCTGGAGCACCTTCTCGCGCTCCTCCAGGCCCCGAGTGCGCTCTTCGAGGGCCTGGAGCTGCTCCTTGAGCAGCGAATTCTCCTTGAGGAGGGCCTCGTAGTCCGAGGCGAGATCCTCCAGGAAGGTGTCGACCTCCTGGGTGTCGAAGCCGCGGAACATCTTCACGGTGAACTGCTGCTGGCGGATATCCATGGGTGTGATGCGCACGGTCGCCTCCCAGACTCCTCTAGAGCAGAGCTCTAAGGATCACTGGTACGAACCAGCGGATGATGACAATCACGATGATCGGCGAGATATCCAGCCCGCCAAGCTTCTCCGGGGGTACAAGCCGTCGCACTGGTCGTAGCACAGGCTCAGTGATCTGCCGCAGGAACCGGACAATAGGGTTGTAGGGGTTCGGCTGCACCCAGGTAATGAGTGCAGCCGCGATAATCACGATTACGTAGAGATCGAGTAGCCGCATGATGATGTCGACGAGGTCCATCATGCTAGGTCGCCCCCAGTTCCTTCGAGCGCAGGGTGGCCCGCTCGACCGCCCTGATGAAGGTGCTCCGCACACCGCCCTCCTCGAGCGCGGACAGGCCCGCGATGGTGGTGCCGCCCGGCGAGGAGACCATGTCCTTGAGCTGGCCCGGATGCGCTCCCGTCTCCAGGATGAGCCGGGCCGAGCCCAGCACCGTTTGCGTGGCCAGGGTCATGGCCGTGGCGCGGTCGAGCCCCATCTTGACGCCGCCATCGGCCAGCGACTCGATCACGATGGCGACATAGGCGGGGCCCGAGCCCGAGAGGCCCGTCACCGCGTCCATGGCGCCCTCGTCCAGCACCACCACCTTGCCGACGGCTCCGAAGAGCTCCTGGGCCGCCTCGAGGTCGCCGGGCTCGAGGCCGTCGGCGCGCGCGATCGCCGTCACGCCCTCCAGCACGAGGGCCGGAGTGTTGGGCATGACGCGGATGAGACGCGCGGACTTGCCCAGATGCTCGCGGAGCTTCCGCGTGGACACCCCGGCCGCGATGGAGATGAGGAGCTTGCTCCCGTCCACCACGGGGGCGATCTCCTTGAGGATCGCGCCCATGATCTGCGGTTTGACGGCGAGGATGACGACGTCGGCCGAGCGCACGAGGGTCACGTTGTCCTTGACGTCCTGGATGCCGTATTGCTTGGCCATGTCGGCCAGGCGATCGGCCCGGGCGTCGGAGGCGGAGATGGTCTTGGCGGGGACCAGCCCGGTCTGCGTCAAACCCTTGATGAGCGCTTCGCCCATGTTGCCGGCGCCGAGGAAGGCCACGCGCTTGCCCTTGATGCTCACGCCTCGCCCTCCGTGACGGCGGCCCGGGGCGGGCGCGGGCCGAATATGGCGGTGCCCACTCGCACCATGGTCGCGCCTTCCTCGATGGCGACCTCGAAATCCCCGCTCATGCCCATGGAGCAGTGCTCGAGGCCAACCGCATCGCGCAGCTCGCGGAGGCACCGGAACCACGGCCGCGAGGCCTCGGCGGAGTCGGTGGCGGGCGGGATGCACATGAGACCGCGGACCTCGAGATTCTTCAGCCCCGTGATCGCATCCAGGAGCCGCTTGAGCTCGGCCGGATGCACGCCACCCTTCTGGGCCTCCTCGCCGATATTCACCTGGACGAGCACGCGCAGGGCGCGCTCGGCCTGGTGGGCGCGGCGGTCGAGCTCGTGCGCCAGCTCCACGCGATCCACGGACTGGATCCACTCGAAGAGGCGCGCGGCATCCCTTGCCTTGTTCGTCTGGAGCGAGCCGATGAGATGCCACGGCACCGGGTGGCCGAGGGATTCGACCTTCTCCTTGGCTTCCTGGACGCGATTCTCTCCAAGGGCCTGGACGCCCGCCTCGACGGCGAGCCGGATGCGCTCGAGCTCCACGGTCTTGGACACGCCGATGAGGAGGACGTCGCCGGACCGGCGGTTCGCTCGCGCGCAGGCGGCGGAGACCCGCTCTTGTACCGCTCGAAGATTGGCGCGAATGTCGAGCATGAAGACCTGTCAGGCTGGCCGATTCTAGCACGCGCCGGCTCCGCTCTACCTGCCGAGCTCACCGGGGGGCGTCAAGGGCCCTACGGCGAAGACTACGGTGTGTCGCTCAGCGGAAGGGCCGCAATCGTGACGAGTCGGCCGTTGTCTCCCCGACGATACGAATAGAAGAGGTCGGCCCGGCAGCCCGTGCAGAGGCGCGGGTTGGCGATGCGATCGCCACGCATTCCCGCCTCTCGGAGCTGCTCCTCATTGGCCGCCCAGAGGTCGAGCATCCACTTGCCGTTTCCCCGACTCCTCACCCATGACCCCCAGCGTCCGGGAAAGGCCGCGTCGAGGCGCGCGATGACCGGCTTGTCCACCTCGTAGCAGCAGGGCCCGATGGACGGGCCGATGGCCGCGAGGAAATGCTCGGGCTCGCCTCCCGCATTCCGGAGCGCGTCCACCGCGGCGCCCGCCACACCCTGTACGGTCCCCCGCCATCCGGCGTGGACGGCGGCCACGCGGCGCCCCTCGGGATCGTAGAGAAGCACGGGCACGCAGTCGGCAGAAAATACGGCGACGGGCAGCCCCGGCTTGTCGCTCATGAGCGCGTCGCCCTGCCCCGCGTGACCACCATTGCTCACGTGCGCCACGCTCGCCCCGTGCACCTGCTTGAGAAAGGCGGCGGGCTGGGCAGCCAAGGCATGGGCCGCGAGCAGATCCTGGGCCCCGGGGCCGAGGGGCGGGCCCGGCTCCCTGAAGGCACTGACGCCGGGAAAGTGGCGCGTGGTGAAGAGATGCGGCAGGCCGGCGTCTTCCAGGAGCGAGCAGAGGTAGTGACTGGGCGGATCACCGCGAAAATCGGGAGCGGTCATGACCGCCTCATTCTCTCACGGAGCCCGCTCCGCGGAACCGACCGTCAGAACCTTGCCGGCGGCTCAAAAAGGTCCAGATGCGAGGCGGCGCCCCGCAGTTCGAGTTGAGCGGCGGCCATCGGCCGACGCGAGACGAGGGCTGAGTAGATCCGCAGGTGAGGCGTACTCTCTGTACGTTGAACCTGCGGTCGAGGGCGCCGCACTCCCGCAGATGGGCCTTTTTCAGCCGCCGGCTACGAGGCGGGAACCGCTCCTGTGCAGTGACCGCATCGCGTGGCCCTGACCGGGATCGGCATGAGGCAGAGCGGGCACGGCCGGGTGGTGACGGGAGCGGGCGGCGCCGGGAAGAGCCGGTTGACCTGCCGGATGAACAGGAAGATGGCGAAGGCCACGATGACGAAGTCCACGATCGACTGCAGGAAGGCACCGTAGTTGAGGGTGGGCGCGCCCGCCGCCTTGGCCGCGGCCACCGTCGGATACTTCGTGCTCGTCAGATTGATGAACAGGCCGGCCACGTCGGACTGGCCCAGGAGCAGGCCGATGGGCGGCATGAGGATGTCGCCCACGAAGGACGCCACGATCTTGCCGAAGGCGGCTCCAATGACCACGCCGACGGCGAGCTCGACCACATTACCCCGCATGATGAACTCTTTGAACTCTCGTAGCATGTGGCCCTCCTCTCGCTCGGCGGGCGACGGTGCTCGGCGGGCGACGGTCTAGTCGGCCTGCCTCCTCAGGAACGCCGGGACATCCAGGTCCTCTTCGCTCGGCATGTCACCCTCGGCGCGGGCGTCGGCAGGCATCCTCCGGCGCCAGTGGCCGGACGCGGGGGCGCTGCCGCTCCTGGGCGCCCGGGCCATGTCCACCACCTTGCCCGCGGGCTGACTCGACTCCTTCCGCTCGGTGAAGCCGGTGGCGATCACGGTGATCCGCACCTCGTCCTGGAGGCTCGGGTCGATGACGGCGCCGAAGATGATGTGTGCTTCCTCATCGCCGGCGTCCTGGACGATCCGCGCCGCCTCCTCCACCTCGTGCAGGGAGAGATCGGGGCCACCCGTGAAGTTCATCAGGATGCCGCGCGCGCCGTCGATCGAGGTCTCGTCGAGGAGCGGGCTGGCCACCGCTTTCTGGGCGGCCTCCACGGCCCGGTGCTCGCCCTTGCCCACGCCCGTGCCCATGAGGGCCATGCCCATGCCCGCCATGATAGTGCGGACGTCCGCGAAGTCCAGGTTGATGAGCCCGGGCACGAGGATGAGGTCCGAGATGCCCTGCACGGCCTGGAGGAGCACGGTGTCGGCGATGCGGAAGGCTTCCACGAGCGGCGTGCCGCGGTCCACCACGGCGAGAAGACGCTGGTTGGGAATGGTGATGAGCGTGTCCACCACCCCGCGCAGCTCGGTCAGGCCGGCTTCCGCCTGCTGCGCGCGACGGCGCCCTTCGAAGGCGAACGGCTTGGTGACGACGGCCACGGTGAGTATGCCCAGCTCCTTGGCCGTGGCGGCCACGATGGGCGCCGAGCCCGTGCCCGTACCCCCGCCGAGCCCGGCCGTCACGAAGACCATGTCGGCGCCCTCGAGGAGCTTCTTGATCTGCTCGCGATCCTCGAGCGCGGCATTCTTGCCGATCTCTGGATCGCTGCCCGCACCCAGCCCCTGGGTCAGTCGCGCCCCGAGCTGGAGCTTGATGGGAGCGGGCGAGGCGCGGAGGGCCTGCGAGTCCGTATTCGCCACGATGAACTCGACGCCACTGAAGCGGGCTTCCATCATGCGGTTGATGGCGTTGGACCCGCCACCGCCAAGCCCGATGACCTTGATCTTGGCGTTCTCCCGCGTCTCCTCGAGCTCGAATACCGGCCGCCCCGCCCGTGGATGCTCCATCGGCTCCTCCTTGACCGACCTGCGTGAGTAGCTTGGCCGGCCCCGCGGCAGCCGGAGGAACAGCTCCCCCTGCCCCGGGACCTTGGGCCCCTTGCTAGAAGAGCTCACCGAACCAATCCCTCAGGCGTCGTCGCATGCCCGAGCCCGAGCCCGCGCCCGCCTCCTCCGCCTCCCCGTTCGCGCGACGCCCGCGCGCGCCGTACAGGGCGAGGCCGACGCCTGTCGCGTGCATGGGACTCTGCACGACGTCGTGGAGGCCGCCGATGCCCGTCGGCACTCCGCGCCGCACGGGCAGGTCGAAGATCTGCTCGGCCAGCTCGGGCACGCCCTGCATGATCGCGGTGCCGCCCGTGACGACCACGCCGGCCGCCGCGGCATCCTCCAGGCCGGCCTTGGCGAGCTCCCGCGCCACGAGGGTGAAGATCTCCTCGACGCGCGGCTGAATGATCTCCGAGCAGATCTGGCGGGACAGCTCCCGCGCCTTTCGCCCGCCCACCGAGGGCACGCTGATGACCTCGTCCTCCCTGACCAGCGCGGTGAGCGCGCAGCCGTGCCGCTTCTTGAGCTCTTCCGCATCCGCGGTGGGCGTGCGCAGCCCGACGGCGACGTCGTTGGAGATGTGGTCGCCGCCCAGGGGCAGGATGCCCGTGTACCACACCGCCCCGTCGCGGAAGAGGGCCACGTCGGTGGTGCCGCCACCCAGATCGATGAGGAGGATGCCCAGCTCCTTCTCCTCCTCGGAAAGCACGGCCTCCGCGGAGGCGAGCGGCTCCAGCACGATGTCCTGCACCTGCAGTCCCGCGCGGTTGACGCTGCGGACCACGTTTCGCACGGAGGTCGTGGCCCCCGTGACCAGGTGCACCTCGACCTCCAGGCGGACGCCCGACATGCCGAGAGGCTCCTTGACGCCGTCCTGGTCATCGACGAGATACGTCTGGGGCAGCGCGTGGATGATCTCTCGGTCCTGGGGCAGGTTGATGGCGCGGGCGGCATCCAGCGCCCGCTCGACGTCGGCGGGGCTGACCTCGCGGTGCTTGCCGGAGACGGCGACCACGCCGCGGCTGTTGACGCCCCGGATGTGCCCGCCCGCCACCCCCGCGATGACGCTCGCGATCTCCACGCCCGCCATCTCCTCCGCGTCGCCCACCGCCTGCTTGATGCTCTCCACGGTCGAGTCGATGTTGACGACCACGCCCTTGCGCAGGCCTCGCGACGGGCTCGTGCCCACCCCCACGATGTCGAGGGTGCCGATGGACGACCACTCCGCGATGACGCAGCAGATCTTGGTCGTGCCGACATCCAGCCCCGTGATGAGCTGCCGTCCTCTCGATCTCGCCATGGCGCCCCCTACCTCGCCGCGGTTCTGAGCACGACCTGATCGCGGAATCGCAGGTCGATGGACGTGACGGACTGGTTCGTGGCGCGTAGCTGCGCGGCCACGCGCTGGAGCCGCCCGAGCCGGCTTTCCCAGTCTTCCCGGCCCAGCCTGACCTCGACGCCGTTCACCATGTAGAGCACGGGCCCCTCGGGCCGGCTCACATCGACCTCGGAGATCTCGCTCAAGAGCGAGCTCTGCGCGCGCATGAGCGACCGTATGAGCGACAGTCCGGTCGCCACGCGGTCCGAGGGCACGCGACCGTTCGGCGCGAGGTCCGAGGGACTCAGCCCGGAGATGACGGGCGCGTCCATCGCCACCGGGCGCGCCTCGCCCGCCACGGCCACCCCCTGCTCATCGACCCACACGAGCTTGCCCGCCGCCTGGACCAGGGTGAACGGGCGTCGCTCTTCGACGAGCAGGGTGACGCGGTTCGGGAAGGCCCGGATCAGCTCGACGTGACGCACGAGCGGGAGGGCCTCCACGCCGGCGACGGCCCGGCGAGCGTCGAGCGTCCAGAGACTCTGACCGCGGGTGATGCCCGAGGCTCTCACGATCGCCTCGGCCGACAGGCGCTCCTGCCCGACCACCTCGACGCGCTCGACCGAGAAGAGGCCTACCCGCAGCAGCCACCGAAACTCCCATCCCGCCCCCGCCGCGAGCGTAGCGACCACGAGGGCCGCCCCGCCCCACAGCCCGACGCGACGCGCGAGCCGGAGGGCGCGCCGGCGCCGGCGCCGGCGGTCGAGCCGCTGTCCGGTCATGGCGGCGAGCGGCTCCGCGAGATCGCCGAGGGCCAGGGCCGCCCCGCGGGGTGAGAGAACCGCGCTCCGACCTCTCATGCCTTGCTCGACCTCACTTGTCCCCCATGATGCGGATCTCGGGCTCGAGGGTGAGCCCGAAGTGGTTCTGCACCCGCTCGCGCGTGATCTCCATGAGGCCCAGAATGTCCGCGGCGGTGGCGCCGCCCCGGTTCACGATGAAGTTGGCGTGCTTGGCCGAGATCTCGGCGCCGTTGTGCCGCTTGCCCTTCAAGCCGACCTTCTCGATGAGGCGGGTCGCCACCTCGCTCTGCGGATTCTTCCACACGCATCCCGCAGAGGCGAGGGCGAGCGGCTGCGTCGCTTTCTTCTGCTTGAGGCGCTGACGCATGTCCTTCTGTATGTCCGCCTGGGGCCGGCGATGGAGCTGCAGCCGCGCGCCCACTAGCACGGCGCCGGGCGGCGCGCAGAAGGCGCGGTGGCCGAAGCTGCCGTTGTTGGGCTTGAACTCACCGAGGGTGCCGTCCGGGTGCAGGAAGTACACGGCGGAGATGAAGTCGCCGATCCAGCCATCGGGCGTGCCCGCGTTCATGGCCACGGCGCCGCCGATGGTGGCGGGAATGCCCACCAGGCACTCGATCCCGCCGAGGTTCAGGGCGGCGGCCTCGCGGATCAAGGCGGAGAGACCGACCCCGGCGCCCGCCACCGCTTCCTCGCCATGGAAGTCGGCGCGACCCAGACAGCCCTCGAGCTTGAGCACCACCCCGCGGATGCCGCGGTCGCGGACGAGGAGGTTGTTGCCGCCGCCCACGATCTCGACGGGCAGCTGCTCGCGCTCGGCGAAGCCCAGGGCCAGCCGGATGTCCTCGACGTCCTGGGGGACCACGAAGATGTCCGCGGGCCCCCCGATACGCAAGGAGGTATGGAAGCTGAGGGGTTCCTTGAACCGCACCTCGCCCCGAATCTCTCCGAGCATTAGCTCCTCCTGTTGGACGGGTCAGGCATGTCGCCCAGGCGCGCAAGCAGCTCCGCCCCGAGCTGGCCGACATCACCAGCGCCGAGGGTGAGCACGAGATCGCCGGGACGCGTGGATTCGCAGAGATAGTTGAGGATGCCGGGGCGGTCGCCATCCATGTAGAGCACCTCGCGGTGCCCATGGGCGCCGATGCCGTCGGCGAGGTCGCGCGCGTGGACGCCGGGGATCGGCGCCTCACCGGCCGCGTAGATGTCCATCACGATCAGCACGTCGGACTGATAGAACGCGGTGAGAAACTCCTGCCGCAGGGCGTGGGTGCGTGAGTACCGGTGAGGCTGGAACACCGTGATGACGCGCCGGTCGAACCCGGCCTTGGCGGCGGCCAGGGTGGCGCGGATCTCGGCAGGGTGATGCCCGTAATCATCGACCACGAGGACGCCCGCGGCCTCGCCGCGGATCTGGAAACGGCGCTGGACGCCCGTGAAGGCGCCCAGGGCCTGCTGGATTCGCTCGAAAGGCACCTCGAGATCGAGGCCGACGCCGACGGCGGCGAGGGCATTGAGGACGTTGTGGCGGCCCGGCACCTGGATCGAGATGGGCCCCAGGACACGGCCACGATGCAGGGCCTCGAACTGGGACTGCACGCCGGAGAACGAGAGGCGCCGGGCCGTGAGATCCGCGCCCGACTCGAGCCCGAAGGTGATCACGCGCTTCTCGATCTGGGGGATCATCTGCTGGATGTTGGGCTGGTCGAGGCAGAGCACGGCCGAGCCGTAGAACGGCACCTTGTTGACGAAGGCCAGGAAGGCCGTCCGGATCGCGTCCAGATCGGCGTAGTGGTCCAGGTGCTCCGCATCCACGGTGGTGACCACGGCGATGGTCGGCGTGAGCTTGAGGAAGGAGCCGTCCGACTCGTCGGCCTCGGCGACCAGGAACTCGCCGCGCCCGAGGCGGGCATTGGTGCCGAGCCCGTGGATGCGGCCGCCCACGACCACCGTGGGATCGAGCCCCGCCGCGCCGAGCACCGCCGCCACCATGGAGGTGGTGGTGGTCTTGCCATGGGTGCCGGCGATGGCGATGCCGTACTTGAGCCGCATGAGCTCGGCCAGCATCTCGGCGCGTGGAATGACGGGCACGCCCCGCTGCCTCGCCACCTGGACCTCGACATTGTCGGGGGCCACCGCCGAGGAGTAGACGACCACGTGCGCGCCCTCGACGTGACTGGGCTCGTGGCCGAGCAACACCTTGGCCCCGAGCCGCTCCAGTCGCTCGACGAGCTCGCTGCGCTTCTGATCGGAGCCAGTGACGCGATAACCGAGGTTCAGGAGCACCTCGGCGATCCCGCTCATGCCCACGCCGCCGATGCCCACGAAATGAATCTGCTGGTATTTCTTGTACACGGCTCAGGCCGTTCCCGTGTGCTGGGAGATGTTGAGCAAGATGCCGGTGGAGAAGAGCGTCATGGTCAGGGCGGAGCCGCCGAAGGAGATGAAGGGCAGCGGGAGCCCCTTGGTGGGCAAGAGTCCCGTGACCACGCCCAGGTTCACGAGGGTCTGGGTGGCGAGCATGACGGTGAGCCCGAGCGCGAGATAGGCGCCGAAGGGCTCGGGCGCACGGAGGCCGATGCGCAGGCCCCGCCAAATGAGGACGGCGAAGAGCCCGACCACCACGAGGGCCCCCATCGCCCCTAGCTCCTCACCGATGATGGCGAAGATGAAATCGGTGTGGGACTCGGGGAGATAGAAGAGCTTCTGCTTGGACTCGCCCAGGCCGCGCCCGAGCCAGCCGCCAGAGCCCAGGGCGAGGAAGGACTGGATGATCTGGAAGCCTGAATTCTGCGGATCGTTCCAGGGGTTCAGGAAGGCGGCCACGCGCCGGAGACGATACGGCTTCATGGCGATGGCGACGGCGGCCAGGGGAAGGGCCGCCCCGGCGATCAGCCCCATGTGCGCGGGCCGCGCCCCGCCCAGATACGCCAGCGCGAGCGTCAGCACGATGAGCACCACGGCATTGCCCATGTCGGGCTGGAGCATGGTCAGTCCGGCCATGGCGCCCGCCATCAGGAGCAGGGGGAGAAGGCCCCGCGCGAAGCTCTCCACCACGTCGCCGCGGCGGGCGAGGAAGGAGGCGAGGTAGAGGAGGAGCGAGAGCTTGGCCAGCTCGACGGGCTGGAAGGACACCGGCCCGAGGCGAAGCCACCGCCGCGTGCCGTTGATCTCCTGGCCGAAGGGCGGAACGAGCACGAGGACGAGGAGCACGAACGAAAGCACGAGAAGCGGGGCGACCAGGCGCTGGAGCCGCCGGTAGTCGAAGCGGAGTCCCGCGAAGAGCGCGATCATCCCCAGGCCCGCCCACACGCCCTGCTTCTTCAGGAAGTGCACGGGATCGTGGAAGCGGTCGGCGGCCATGATGGCCGACGCCGAGTACACCATCACCACGCCGATCGACACCAGCGCCAGGACCACACCGAAGAGCCAGAGATCGGGCGTCAGGCGCCGAGGCATTAGGAAGCGAACTCGCGGACGATGTTCTTGAACACTTCGCCGCGATGCTCGTAGTTGTCGAACATGTCGAAGGAAGCGCAGGCGGGCGAGAGGAGCACCACGTCCCCGATGCGGGCGGCCTCCCGCGCGGCCGCCACCGCGTCCTGCATGGAGCCCGCGTCCTGGCACGGCACCCCGGCCGGCTCGAGCGCGGCGCGGATCTGATCGCGGTCCGCACCGATGAGCACCGCGCGCTTCACGCGTCCGCGGGCCGCCTCGGCGAGGGGGCGAAAGTCCTGCCCCTTGCCCTTGCCGCCCGCGATGAGGACGACGGGCTCGGAGAAGCTCTCGAGGGCCTTGATGGTCGAGGCGACATTGGTGCCCTTGGAGTCGTTGTAGTAGCCCACCCCGCGCTCGTCGAGGACCCGCTCGATACGGTGCGCGACGGCGCGGAAGGCCGCGATGCCGCGCCGGATGCTTTCGGGGCTCAAGCCCGTCCACAGCGCGCAGGCGGTGGCCGCGAGGACGTTCTCGACGTTGTGCTGGCCGCGCAACGGAATGTCCGCGAGCGGGCAGATCTCCTCGACGTGGCCGTTCAGCTTGGCCACGATGGCGCCGCTCCGCACGAAGACGCCGTGATCGAGGGCGCGCAGCCGGCTGAACCAGAGGACGCGCGCGCGGGTGCGCGGGGCGAGGGCCGCCGTGACGGGATCGTCGGCGTTGAGCACGGCGCAGTCCGCCCCCGTCTGGTTGGCGAAGATCCTCGCCTTGGCCTCGACGTAGCGCTCGACCGTTCCGTGCCGGTCGAGGTGATCGGGGGTGACGTTGAGCACGACGGCCACCCGCGGCCGCAGGAGCTCGATCGCCTCGAGCTGGAAGCTCGACGCCTCCGCCACGATGAGGCCGTCGGCGGGGAAGTCCAGGGCGTGGGCGGAGAGCGGGGTGCCGATGTTGCCGCCCACGAGGACGGGCCTCACCGTCCCGCCCACGAGCTCGCCGGTGAGGGTGGTCGTGGTCGTCTTGCCGTTGGTGCCCGTGATGGCGATGAGATCGGCTTCCATGACGCGCCAGCCGAGCTCGAGCTCGCTGATGACGGGCACGCTCCGGGCGCGCGCGGCCTCGAGCACGGGCAGCTCGAGGGGCACGCCCGGACTGACGACGACCAGCTCGGCGCCCTCGAAGGCGGCGTCCGGATGGCCGCCCACCCAGAGGTGACAGCCGAGCTGCTCGAGCTCCTGCGCCTCGCGGGAAAGCGACTCGCGACGGCCCGAGTCGGACGCCAGGACGCGGCCGCCGAGCCGTCGGATCAGCCGGGCCGCGGCCACTCCGCTTCTCGCCAGGCCCACCACGGCCACCGTGCGCTCGGCCAGCCACTGCCGGTAGCCCTGGCCCCGCTCCCCCGTCATGTGATCCTCGTCCGCCGTCTCGGCCGTGAGCGTGATCACCGGCCTACCTCAGCTTGAGGGTGGTCAGCGCGAGAAGCGCCAACATGAACGACACGATCCAGAACCGCACGATGATCTTCGGCTCGGGCCACCCCTGCATCTCGTAGTGATGATGGAGCGGGGCCATGCGGAAGAAGCGCTTGCCCGTGAGCTTGAAGTAGCCGACCTGGATGATGACGGAGGCGGCCTCGACCACGTAGAGCCCGCCGATGAGCGGGAGGAGCAGCTCCGCCTTGGTCAGCACGGCGAGGGTCCCGATGGCCCCGCCCAGGGCGAGCGAGCCCACGTCGCCCATGAAGACCTGCGCCGGGTAGCTGTTGAACCAGAGAAAACCCACGGCGGCGCCCACGAGGGCCCCGCAGAAGATCGTCAGCTCGCCCGTGCCCTTGACGTTCAGGATCTTGAGGTACTCGGCCGCCCGGAAATTGCCCGTGAGATAGCAGATGATGGCGAAGGCCCCGCCCGCCATCACGATGGGCCCGACGGCCAGGCCGTCCAGACCATCGGTCAGATTGACGGCGTTGGACGACCCCACGATCACGAGGAGCGAGAAGGGGATCCAGAGCCAGCCCAGGGTGAGGAGCCAGCCCTTGAAGAAGGGGATGGCGAGGCCAGTCGTGAAGCCGTCGGGCGGCCAGAGGTAGAGCCAGCCCATCAGCGCGGTGACGAGGAGGATCTGCGCGCCGAATTTCTGCTTGGCGGAGATGCCCTTCCTGGTCTTGAGCTTTCGCCAGTCGTCGAGGAGACCGATGACGGCGAAGCCCGCCGTGGCCAGGATGAGTATCCAGACGTATCGATTGTGGAGATTCGTCCACAGGAGCGTCGAGATCAGCAGGGCGGCCAGGATCACGAGTCCGCCCATGGTCGGAGTGCCCGCCTTGCTGCGGTGCCGCTCCGGCGTGTCCTCGCGAATGGTCTCGCCCCCGCGCTGGAGCGCGCGCAGCCGTCCGATCAGCCAGGGCCCGAGGACGAAGGAGATCACGATCGCCGTCACCGTCGCCATGGCCGTGCGGAAGGTGATGTAGCGGAAGACGTTGAAGAGGATGCTGTCCTTGGCCAGCGGCACGAGGAGGTCGTAAAGCATCAGCCATCCTCCCCTCCGAAGCGGGCCATGAGTGCATCCACCACGCGCTCCATGCGCATGCCGCGGGAGCCCTTGATCAGCACGGCATCCCCCGGGGCGAGGCGCTTGAGGAGCAGGACGACCGTGTCCTCGAAGGTCGCCGCGTGATGGCTCTCGGCAAGCCCGGCCTCGCGCGCCGCCTCGACCGCCGTCCCGCACCAGGGCCCGAGCCCGATGAACTCGACGGCCCCGGAGACGGCCACGGCCCGGCCCATCTCCCGGTGCTCGGCCGCGGCGATGGACCCCAGCTCGAGCATGTCGCCCAGGACGACCACGCGACGCCGCCCGCCCGCCGAGGCCTGGAGCGTCTCGAGGGCGGCGCGGACCGAGACGGGATTGGCGTTGTAGGTATCGTCGAGAATGAGGAGCGCCCCCGCGCGGCGCCACACGCAGCGTCCCCTGACGGGGCGCGCGGCCTCGAGACCGGCGACGATCGTGTCGAGGGGGAGCCCGAGCGCGACGCCCACCCCGGCGGCGGCGAGGGCGTTGGTGACGTTGTGCCGTCCGGAGAAGCGCAGGCGCACCGGGCGCCGTCCCTCCGCCGTCTCGATGTCGAAGGCGACCCCGTCGGGCGACTCGCTCACCAGCCCCGCCGCGCGAACATCGCCCGCGCCCCGAGCGCTGACCGTCCACACGCGCGCCCGCGTCCGCGCGGACATGGCAAGGACGCGCGGGTCGTCGGCATTGAGCACGGCCGCTCCGTCCTCGGGCAGGGTCTGCACGAGCGCGCTTTTCTCGCGCTGGACGTCGTCGAGCGAGCCCAGGAACTCCGTATGCGCGCTCGACACGGTGGTGACGGCGGCGATGGTCGGACGGGCGATGTGGGCCAGGGCCGCGATCTCCCCGGGGTGGTTCGTGCCGATCTCGATGGCCGCGGCCGTGTGCTCCGCGGTGAGCTTGAGCAAGGTGAGGGGCAGGCCCCACTGATTGTTGAAGCTCGACTCCGGCTTGAGCACGGGCCCGCGCGCCGCGAGCACGGCCGCCATCATCTCCTTGGTCGTCGTCTTGCCGTTCGACCCCGTCACCGCCGCCACCGGAATGGCGAAGCGCGTACGGTGCCAGGCGCCCAGACGTCCCAGGGCCCGAGTCGTATCGTCCACGAGGACCACGGGCACGCCCGGCGGCAGATCGTCGGACACGCCGTCGACCACGAGGCAGGCGGCGCCTCGCCCCACGGCGTCGCGCAGAAAGACGTGGCCGTCGAGGCGCTCGCCTCGGATGGCGAAGAAGGCCTCGCCGATGCCGAGGCTGCGGCTGTCGATCGACACGCCGCTCACCGCAATGCCGAGATCGCCGCCGAGGAGCGCGCCCCCGGTGCCCCGGACGATGTCTTCCACGCTGAATGCCGGCATGCGCCGTCCTATGTCCCGATCCCCCGGAGCACGGCCCGGGCTACGGCTCGGTCGTCGAAGGGGAGGACCTCGGTACCGACGATCTGGTATGTCTCGTGGCCCTTGCCGGCGATGACGACCACGTCGCCGGCCCTGGCCCAGTCGAGGGCGCTGCGGATTGCGGCCTTCCTGTCGGAAATTGTCTCATGCCGGTCCACGGCCGGACCGCCCGGTATGCCGGCCGCGATCTCGGCAATGATGGCCTCCGGCCGCTCGCTACGCGGGTTGTCGGAGGTGATCCACACGCGATCGCAGAGCCGCGCGCCGATGGCGCCCATGAGAGGCCGCTTGCCGCGGTCGCGATCCCCGCCGCAGCCGAAGACCACGCCCAGGCGCCCTCCCGGTCCCACGAGCTTGCGCGCGGTCTCGAGCGTCCGCTCGAGGGCGTCGGGAGTGTGCGCGTAGTCGACCACAAGCAGGAATGGCTGGCCCGCCTCGACCCGCTCGAAGCGCCCGGGCACCGAGGTGACCGTGGCCAGCGCCGCCGCGATGTCGGTCGGGGCCATGTCCAGGGCCACGCCCACCCCCGTGGCCGCGAGCAGGTTCATGACGTTGTGCTCGCCCACCAGGGGCGAGGCGATCTCCACGTGACCGATGGGAGTCCGCACGCTCATGCGAATGCCCTCGCCCCCGGACGACCAGCGCGCGGGGCGCACGTCGGCGCGTCCGCGGATGGCGTAGGTCACGGTGCGCAGAGGCAAGTCGGCGACCATGGAGAGTCCCGCGGGGTCGTCGGCATTGACGACGGCGGACCGCGCCGGCTTGGTGCCCGCCGCGACCAGCTCGAAGAGCCGGCGCTTGGCCTGCCGGTAGGCCTCCATGGTGACGTGGAAGTCCAAGTGGTCCTGGGTGAGATTCGTGAACACGGCCACGTCGAATTCCGTGCCGTCGATACGAGAGAGGGCGAGGGCGTGGGACGAGACTTCCATGGCGAGGGCGGCGACTCCGGCGTCGAGCATGCGGCGCATGAGCCCCTGCAGCTCCAGGGCCTCCGGCGTCGTCTGGCCCGCGGCCACGCGCTCGGCGCCGATACGGTACTCGACGGTGCCGATGAGACCGGTCTCGAACCCTCGCGCCCGCAGCAGGGCGTCGACCATGAACGACGTCGTCGTCTTGCCGTTCGTGCCCGTAATGCCGACGACGATCAGCGAGCCCGACGGGTGGCCGAAGTACGCGTCGGCCAGCCGGGCCAGGGCCGCGCGGGAGGACGGCACGAGGACGCGCCCCGTGGGCTTGCCCTCCAGCACGTCGGCGCCCTCGAGGACGACGGCGGCCGCGCCACGCGCGAGCGCATTCTCCACGAAGCGCCGGCCGTCCTGCTTGAGCCCTGGGATGGCGACGAAGATGTCTCCAGGAGCGACCTTGCGGGAATCGTAGGCCACGCCGGAGACGGTCGCGGGCAGAGCGCCCAGCACCCTCTTCTCCGGCAGCGCGTCGAGCAGGGCCGTCATGGGCACGGGGGACGCCCTCATGGCCTCGCGGCCGGCCGCTCGGGGAGGCCGGCCAGGACGAGCCGGCAGACGGTGCCGGGTGCGAGGGGCGTGCCGGGGACCGGCCATTGCGTCACCACCGCGCCTCGGCCGCTGACCTCGAGGGTCACGTCGAAGGACGCGAGCGCCGCGATGGCCTGGCGAAGCGAGCGGCCCTCGAGCGCCGGCATGGCCGCGGGGGCGTCCGGATCGGCATCGAGGCTCACGCGGCGCACGGGCACGGCCATGCCGGCCGGTGCCGGCGATTCCGCCTCGACGCGCAGGAGGTGCACGGGCATCGTGCCTCGCGGAGGCACGTTCAGGTGCGGCAGCGCCTCGCGGCCGATGGCGGCAAAGATGGGCGCAGCCGCCTCGCTGCCCCACTTTTCGTTCTTGGGCTCGTCGAGGAGGACGATCATGGCGATGCGCGGATCGTCCGCGGGGGCGAAGCCCACGAAGGAGAGAATGCCCGGGGCGTGCGAATAGCGGCGCGTGCTCGGGTCCATCTTCTGCGCCGTGCCCGTCTTGCCCGCGACCTCGTAGCCGGGGATGGCGGCGTTGTGCCCGGTCCCCTCCCGGACCACGGCGGTGAGGATGGTGGTGAGCTCGCGCGCCGTCTCGGGCGAGATGACCTGGCGGACGGCCCTGGGCTCGAAGGTCCGGACCTCGCGGCCATTGGCGTCCAGGAGCGCGCGCACGATCTGCGGCTGCATGAGGCGCCCGCCGTTGGCGATGGCCGCGAAGGCCGTGACCATCTGGACGGCGGTGACGGAGATCTCCTGGCCGATGGACATGGTGGCGAGCGAGAGGGCCGACCACTGTGGCGGGGCACGAAGCTGGCCGCGGCTCTCGCCCGGCAGGCCAAGCCCAACGGGCTGGCCGAAGCCGAAGCCGGTGATGTACTTGTAGTAGCGCTCCTTGCCCAGCTGCAGCCCCGCCTTGATGGAGCCGACGTTGGAGGAGTTCTGCAGCACCTCGCTGAAGGTGAGCCAGCCGAAGGGCTTCCAGTCGCCGATCACCGCGGTGGCGATCCTGATCTTGCCGTTCTCGCCGTAGAAGCGGTCGGTGGGTCGAACCACCCCTTCCTCGAGGGCGCCCGCGGCCATGATCACCTTGAACGTGGAGCCCGGCTCGAAGGGGTCGGTGATGGCTCGATTGCGCCGCTCCTCGTCCGTGGCCGCGCCGAAGGCATTCGGATTGAAGGTCGGCCGGATGGCCATGGCGAGGATCTCGCCCGTCCGCGGGTCCATCATCACGGCCATGGCGCCCTTGGCCCGAGTGCGCCGCCACGCCGCGTCCACTTCCTTCTCGGCGATGTACTGCAAGGTGGCGTCGAGGGTGAGAGCGACGCCCTGGCCGGGGACCGAAGGCTTGAGGACCTTCGGGGCGCCCGTGACGTCGCGCCCGAGGGCATCCCGCTCGACCAGCGCCTTGCCCTCGGCGCCGGCGAGATGGACGTCCCAGGCCTGCTCGATGCCGGAGAGACCTTTGCCGTCGAGGCCCTCGAAGCCGACGACATGCGCGGCGAGCTCGCGGTTCGGATAGAGACGCAGGCTTTCCTGGATGAACCCCAGCGCGGGCTCGTGGAGATCCTGCACCGCCTGGGCGACCCGAGGCGGCAGCTTGCGCTTGACCCACACGAAGCGCTTGTCGGGATCGAGACGGCGGGCGATCTCGGAGGCGGGCTCGCCCAGGATGGGGGCCAGCGCCGTGGCCACCCGCGCCGAATCGCTCATGCGCGTGGGCAGCCCGAAGAGCGATTCCGCGGCCGCGGATTCCGCCAGGACCAGGCCCGCGCGGTCGACGATGGGTCCGCGCTTGGGACGGAGGGGAACGGTCTTGGCCCGCTGGGCCTCGGCCAGCCGGGAATACTCCTCGTGCTTGAATACTTGCAGATGGCCGAGCCGGACCAGGATCCCGAGGAAGGCACAGGCGACGAACGCGGCAAAGATCAGCGTCCGGCTCCTCAGGGCCGTGGTCCGGAACTCCGTCATGGGGGAGGGCTGGCTCCGCCTCGCATATGTCAGCGAACCCGTTCCTGGACGCCCGCGGCCGGGGTCACCCGCGCCGTGCGCTCGCCCAGCCGCGCGGTGGACGCGGCGCTCGGCGCCGCGAACTCGCGGGCGAGCTGCACCTGCTGCTGGCTGGCCGCGACCATGCCGAGCCGGACGCGAGCCTCGCCCTCGATGCGGCCCAGAGAGGCGAGACTTGCCCGCTCCACGGACAGGCGGCGGTTCGCCTCCTCCAGCTCCGTCCGCGTGGTGCGCAGCCCATCGAGCCGATAGGAGAGCCGCACCTGCTGGACCTTGAGGCCGACGACGCTCAGCACGAGGGCGACGAGGAGACCTGCCCCCACCACGGAAATCGCCATGGCGCGGATGCGGCGCCGGTCGCTTTCCCGGTGGAAGCGCGCCACCTGCTGATCGGCGGTGGCACGAAGGCCCAACGAAAGCTGGAAGGGCATCGCGTGCTTCGGGGTTCTTCTGAGACTTGCCTCAGCGCTCATGCCGCCTCCAGCCGCTCGAGCACGCGAAGCTTGGCGCTCCTGGCTCTGGGGTTCTCTCCAACCTCGTCACGCGAGGGTCCGACCGGCGAGGGCTCGAGCTCGGCGAAGCCACCTGCCCGGAGCGCCCGGAAGGCGCGCTTGACGGCCCGGTCCTCGCCCGAGTGAAACGAGATGATGCCGAGCCGCCCGCCGGGAGCCAGGAGGGTCGGCGCCGCCCCCAGCGCCTCGGCGAGGGCCTGGGGCTCCTCGTTGACGGCCATGCGCAAAGCCTGGAAGGTCCGCGTGGCGACATGGGTGCGCGAGGACCACGCCGCGCGCGGCACGCCCCGCTTCACGGCGTCCACGAGGTCGCCGGTCACCGTCAGCGGGCTCTGACGGCGCCGCTCCACAATGCGGCGGGCTATGCGCCGGGCGTGGCGCTCCCCTCCGTACTCGAAGAGCACGCTGGCGATCTCGACCTCGGGCAGCTCGGCGAGCAGCTCGGCGGCCGTGCGGCCCCGCGTGGGATCGAAACGCATGTCGAGCGGCTCGTCTTTCTGGAAGGTGAAGCCGCGCCCGGACGCGTCGAGTTGGTAAGAAGAGAGGCCCAGGTCGAGGAGTACAGTGGCGGCCGGACCGATGCCGGCCTCGCGGGCGTGGCCTCCGATCTCCCGGAAGCTTCCGTGGCGGAGGGTCACCCGCTCGCCGAAGCGCGCGAGCCGCTGGCCCGCGCGCGCGAGCGCCTCGGGGTCGGCATCCAGCCCGAGGAGCCGCGTGCCCGCGCCCCCTGCTTCCAGCAGCCTTTCCGCGTGTCCGCCCATGCCGATGGTCCCGTCCACCACCCAGCCCCCTCGTCGGGGGCGCAAGAGAAACGTCACTTCGTCGGCCAGCACCGGGAGGTGCGCCACCTCCCGCTCCACGTCTACACGCCCTTGTCGGCCAGCTTCTGCTCCACGTCCTCGATGGGGGCCCCGACCTTGTCCCGCTCGAAGTGCGTCCACCGCTCGGCGTTCCAGATCTCGAACTTCTCTTGCATGCCGATGATCGTCACGTCCTTGGTCAGGCTCTCGCTCTCCCGGATGTCGAGGGGAATCTGGATCCGGCCCTGCGGATCGAGGGTCACGTCCTGTCCCTTCGACAGATACTGGTACTGGAACGTGCGCCGGAACGAATCCAGGCGCGGCAGCCGACTGACACGCTCCTCGAGCTCCTTCCAGTTCCGCTCCGGATACACGTCGAGCGCGCCTCGCCCGTTCGGGACGATGACGAGCTTGTCTCCGAAGCCGTCGGTCAGCGCTTCCCGGAACTTGGCCGGGATGCTGAGCCGACCCTTCGGGTCGACGGTGTGCCTGAAGTGCCCCCGAAACACGTCCTCTCCCCGAGAGGACGATTTCCCTCTCGCCTGACCAAGTTCACCACTTCATGGGATTTCATCCCACCTAGCGGGCTAATCTAGGAGGAATACGTAGGGGTGTCAAGCAAAAACTCCTATTTGGCTGCTATATCCGAGGCATCAGAAGAGGACGACCAGTGGGGCCGGCCCACGACCCGGCTACCGCGGGTAGAGGACGGCGACGATCAGCGGGGCTTGTAGTACTGGAGGGCTTCCGGGAGCCAGCCCTCGATCTGACGAATGCGGGTCGGGTCCGACGTGGGTCGAGAGGAATTCCGGCTGCCCAGCCCCCTTCTGCTGGCTCATACGCACCCACAGCTCACGAGCAGCGTGCGGGTCATATCCTGCCTTGGCCATCAGGATGAGCCCGAGATGATCGGCTTCCGACTCCTGCTGACGGCTCCACGGCAGGAGCACGCCCACCGCAGCGCCCGCTCCCAGAAGCGAGCCCACCGCCTGGACCGTCGCGGGATTGCCTCGAGAGAGCGCCGCCATGGTCGACTCCACCCCGACGTTCACGAGCAGCTGCTGGCTCACGCGCTCGCCACCGTGACGGGCCACGACGTGGCCGATCTCGTGGCCGAGGACCGCAGCCAGTCCGCTCTCGTCGCGCGTGACGGGGAGCATGCCCGTGTACACCGCCACCTTGCCCCCCGGCAGGGCGAAGGCGTTCACGGTCTTGTCGTTCTGGATGAGCCGATACTCCCACTGATAGTTGAGCCCGGTGACCGCAGCGATTCGCGATCCCACCCGCTTGACCATCTCCGTGGCCACCGGATCGGTCGACAGCTTCTCCTTGGCAAGGGTCTGCGTGTAGGCCTGGGCGCCCATCTGGACTTCCTGCTCCGCCGAGATGAGCTGGATCTGCGACCGGCCCGTATAGGGCACCGTCTCGCAGGCGGCCCCCATCACCGGCGCCGCGAGCGCGAGGAAGAGCCTCCGGGAGATGCGACGGTCGGGCATGGCCCGGATTTTACCAGAGGGGCACGTTCCTCAAGGTGACCACGGTGCCCACGGTCGCTTCGGGCCCCGCCCGACCTACCTCGAGCTCCATCCTCACCGACACGATCTGCCCGCGGTCGGTGGTCAGGAGACCCTCGCGGTCGAGATAGGAGAGGGCGAAGCGACGGACGCCCTCGGCGAGGGGCTGGGCGCCGCCGCCCGCGTCGCGTCTCAGCGTGGTCTCGCCCGACCGCAGGAGGTAGCTGACCCGCTCGCGCGTCGGATCGATCACCCCGTTGCCGTTCAGGTCTCTCTGGAAGACGATCCGGGCCGGCTCGGCCACGAGCACGATCTCAAAGCCCGCCCCGGTCGGATCAAAGCCCGCCTCCCTCAGCTCACGCGCCATGCGCTCGAGGGCCGCGCGCGCGGACTGCTGCGCTTCGACCCGGCTCGCGCCCCAGCCCCAGGCGGCAAGCCCCGACTGCAACAGGAGCGCCGTCGCGGCCATGACAAGGCCAAGGAGCCCGAGGGCCACGAGGAGCTCGGCCAGAGAGTAGCCCGCCGGTCGCCGCGCCATGCTGCGCAGACTCGCGCGCCCGTCCAGACGGCGTCAATGTCCAATCTCCGTCGCGCCGTCAGGCAGTGACACGTATCGCTCAGGAGTCGGGAGGCCGCTCGAAATCCCCGGGGACGGAGGGACGGAAGACCAGGTCGAAGGCGAGCCAGAGCGTTCTGGAGAATGGGAGGAACAGCAAGGGGAGCGCGATCATGAGGGCGATACCGCCCAGCGCATGGCCTGCCACGGCGGGTTCGGCCACGTCCACACGATCACGAGGAGGAGGCCGACGCCGAAGACGGCCTCGGCGGCGATGAGATTGAAGAGGAGAGAGCCGAGGAAATAGCCCTCTTCGCCCCGGTCGAGGCGGAAGCGGCACGCCGGGCAGCGCTCGCGCAGGGTGAACCAGGAGCGGAGCACGCTCGCGCGGCCGCAGCGCGGGCAGCGGAGCAGCAGGGCGCGCCCGAGGAGGCGCGCGGCCCGCTGCCCGCGACCCACGGCGGACTACTCAGTCGAGGACGGGCTTGGGGGGATCGGTCGAGTAGTCGTAGAAGCCCCGCCCGGTCTTGCGCCCGAGATCGCCGCGCTTCACGCGCTTCTCGAGCTCGGCGGGCGGGTAGTCGTTGGGATTCTTCGTCACCTCGAAGGTCTCGAGTCGGGCGTTGTAGCCGATATCGAGACCGGAGAGGTCGCCCAGCTTGAAGGGCCCCAGGGGATGATTCAGTCCGAGCTCCACGGCCTTGTCGATATCGGCGTGATTGGCCACGCCCTGCTCGAGACAGTAGTAGGCCTCGCGCACGAGGGCGCGGAGAATGCGGTTGACGAGGAAGCCGGGCAGCTCTTTGCGGAGGGTGACCGGCTCGCGGCCGCTGCGGCGGGTGACCTCGGCGGTGATGGCCAGGGTCTCCTCGCTCGTCCACTGCCCCTTGACCACCTCGACGAGCTTCATGACGAGGGGCGGATAGAAGTAGTGCATGTTGACGCACTTCTCGGGCCGCTTGGTCGAGGGCGCGATCTGCGAGTTCATGAGCGTCGAGGAGTTGGTGGCGAGGATGGTGTGGGGCGGGCAGAAGCGGTCGAGCTTGGCGAAGCAGTCCTTCTTGGGCTCGAGGCGCTCCACGATGGCCTCGATGGCGAAGTCGGCGTCGCGTCCGGCCTTCTCCAGATCGGGCTCGAGGCGCACGCGGGCGATGGCCTCCTCCATGGCGTCCTTGCTCATCTGGCCCTTCTGAACCCGGCGCTCGAGCTGCTTGCGGTTGCCCGCCATGCCCTTCTGCAGGAGCTCCATGCTCAGGTCGTTGAGGGTGATCTCGTACCCGTGAAGCGCTGACTGCATGGCGATCTGGGCGCCCATCTGCCCCGCCCCGACTACGAGGATGCGTTTGACGTCGTCGGCTTTCATGTCCTCTCCTTCGTGGTCATCGCTCAGTCGATGGGGGGTGTGAGGTGGGCCCAGGGCTGGGCCTTCTCGAAGGCGTGGGCGGCGCGGAGCACCGTCACGTCATCGAAGCGCCGGCCCACGATCTGGAGGCCCACGGGCAGCTTGTCGGCGGTGAAGCCGGCCGGGACCGAGCAGGCGGGCTGCCCCGTCATGTTGAACGGATAGGTGTACGGGATCCACTCGTAGCTGTCGGCCGGACGGCCGGCGATCTCGCTGGGGTTGTCGAGGCCGACCTTGAAGGGGGGGCAGGCCACGGTGGGCGACAGCATCAGGTCATAGGTCTCGAAGAGGCGCCGCGGATGCTCCCACCAGGCCATCCGATCGAACCAGGCCTGGACATACGTGGTGGGACCCCAGGACATGGTCTCGTCGATGAGAGAGGCCAGCCCGGCGTCGATGTCGGCGCGGCGCTCGGGCAGGAAGGGCGCCAGGCGCGTGGCAATGCCGCCGCAGAAGATGGCCTTCCAGGGCTGCTTGGGCAAGGGCCACTTGGGATTGACTTCCTCCACGCGGCAGCCGAGCTCGCGAAAGCGCTTGGCGGCCCGCGCGCACACCGCCGTCACCTCGGGGTCGACGAGCTTGGCATAGCCGGGATCGGGCACCCAGGCGATGCGCAGTCCCTTCAGCGACCCCTTGAGGGCCTTCACGTAGTCCACACGCTCGGCGGGGAGCGAGAACTGATCGCGCGAATCGGGACCCGCGCACACGTTCATCATGAGAGCGGCGTCCGTCACCGTCCGCGTCATGGGCCCGATGTGCGAGAGGCTCCACGCCGCGCTCACCGGATATGCCGGGATACGCCCAAACGACGCCTTGTGGCCGAAGATGCCCGCGAAAGACGCGGGAATGCGGATCGAGCCGCCCCCGTCCGTCCCGATGGCCAGGGGTCCCAGGCCCGCGGCGACCGCCGCGCTCGCCCCCCCACTCGAGCCGCCGGGCGTGCGATCCAGGTTCCACGGGTTCCGCGTCACCCCGAAGAGGAGGTTGTGGGTGGCGCCGATCCAGCCCATGGTCGGTGTATTCGTCTTGCCGAGCTGGATCGCCCCCGCGCCAATCAGGCGCTCCACCATGGGGGCGGTCTCCGTGGGGACGTTGTCGGCGTAGAGGCGCGTGCCGAACGTGGTCCGGATGCCCCTGGTGATGACGAGGTCCTTGGTCGAGAACGGGACTCCATGCAGCGGCCCGAGCTTCGCCCCTCTCTTCATGACCGCACGCTCAGCCGCGCGGGCCGCCCGCATGGCCTGATCGGCCGTGATGGTGACGAAGGCGTTGAGGGTCGGGTTCAGCTTCTCGATGCGGGCGAGCACGGTCTTCATCACCTCGACCGGCGAGACCTTCCGGCGCCGGATGGCCGCGGCCATCTCCGAGGCCGGCATCCAGCAGAGCCCATCCGAAGCCATGGGAGCCTCCTTCCCGCCGGGCACCTCAGGCGCCCCGCAGTCGTGGATCGAGCGTGTCGCGAAGGGCATCGCCGAGGAGATTTGAGCCGAAGACGGCCAGGCTGATGGCGATGCCCGGGAAGAGCACGAGGTGCGGCGCTTTCTGCGCGTACTCCGCCGCCGAGACGGAGAGCATGCGACCCCACGACGGATACGGCTCCGGAACGCCCAGCCCCAGGAAGGACAGGGTCGCCTCGACGAGAATGGCGCTGCCGAGCTGCGCGGTGGCGAGCACGATGAAGGGGCCAACGGTGTTGGGCAGGATATGACGGAAAGCGATCCGGAGATGGGTGACGCCGAGAGCGCGGGCGGCTTCCACGTACTGGAACTCGCGGATGCTGAGCACGCTCGCGCGGATGACGCGCGCGGCCCGCGGCATGATGGGGATCGAGATGGCCAGGATCACGTTCTGGATCGAGGGGCCGAGGGCCGCGGACATGACGAGGGCGAGCACGAGGAGGGGCAGGCCCTGCAGGATGTCCATGACGCGCTGGACGACGAGGTCGGTCTTGCCCCCGATGTATCCGGAGAGGAGCCCGATGATGCCCCCGAACAGGGAGGCGACGATGGTCGAGCCCACGCCGACCATCAGGGACACGCGCGCGCCGTGGATGATGCGGGAGTAGATGTCACGGCCCAGGTGATCGGTGCCCATCCAGTGCGTCGCGCTCGGGCGGGCCAGCGTGTCGGCGGCCTCGGTGGCGATCGGATCGTGGGTCTGGATGACGTCGGCGAAGACCGCCATGAGAACGATCACCAGCATGATGGCGGCCCCCGCCGCCCCCAGGGGCTTCTTGCGGCAGAAGCGCACGAGAGTATGAACGATTCCCTCGCGGCTGGCGCGGGCGCCCGCGGCGCCGGCAAGCCTGACCTCGACGGTGGCGGGCTCAGCTGCCATAGCGCACGCGCGGATCGAGAACACCGTACAGCATGTCCACGGTGAGGTTGGACAGGATGACCACGACGGCGATGAACATGACCAGGTTCTGCACGATCGGGTAGTCGCGCCACGAGATGGCCTGGACGAGAAAGCGCGCCACTCCGGGGAGATTGAACACGGTCTCCGTGACCACGAGCCCCCCGATGAGGAAGGCGAACTCGATGCCGATCACCGTCACCACGGGCAGGATGGCGTTCTTGAGCGCGTGGCTCCAGATCACGGTCTTCTCCGACTGCCCCTTGGCACGCGCCGTCCGGATGTAGTCCTCGCGCATGACCTCGAGAAGAGCGGAGCGAGTGATGCGCATCATGAGCGCCGAGGAGCGGTAACCGACGGCGAGGGCGGGGAGCAGGAACTGGATCGCGTGGAGCGGGAAGTTCTCCCACGGGGACACGTAGGTCACGGGGGGAATCCAGCCGATCCAGGCGACAAGGACGAGGATGATGACCATGGCCAGCCAGAAGGACGGCATGGAGAGCCCGGCCAGGCTCACCACGCGGAGGGCATAGTCGAGGGCGGTATCCTGGCGGACGGCGCTTATCACGCCCGTGGGCACGCCGAGGAGCACGGCAATGATGAGGGAGAGCACCGCGAGCTCCACGGTGACCGGGATGAGGGGCCGGATGATCTCCCACGCCGGAAGATCGTAGCGGTACGACTTGCCCAGATCTCCCACGCACAGGTGCCGGATCCAGTCGAGGTACTGCACCCACAGGGGCCGGTCGAGACCGAGCTCCTTCTCGATGGCCACCCGCTCGGACGGATTGACGTACCCGCCCGTCGAGAAGAGGATGTCGACGATGTCGCCCGGGGCCAGGCGCAGGAGGACGAAGATCACCAGTGACATCCCGAACAGCGTCAGCGCCGCGATGCCGAGACGCTGGGCGAGATAGGTTTTCACTTCCCGGGGGCTACTTGTCGCGCCACACGTCCGTCATGCGGCCGAAGTTGTAGATGTTGTTGTGGGGGATCATGTTGTGGACGTGCGGCCACACCGTGAAGTAGTCGAGCTTCCAGTCGAGGATAGGCCGCGCCGCATCTTCCTCGAGCTTCTTCTGCAGCCCCGCGAGCATCTCGAGCCGCTTCTGCGGATTGAGCTCCTGCGACTGCTGGTCGATCATCTTCATCACGGTCTCGTTGCAGTACTGGCTGTAGTTGCGCGGCGAGCCGCACGCGTAGTTCTCGTAGAAGTTGGCGTCGGGGTCATCCACGCCGAGGCCCGTCAGGTTGGCCCCGATCTGGTAGTCGCCGCGCGTGGCCATGGCGTGCCACTGCGCCGTCTCCACCTGCTTGAGCGTCGCCTCGATCCCGACCTGCTTCAGCTCGTTGATCACGAAGGAGGCCATGTCCACGTAGACGGCGATGGCGCGCGTGACGATCTCCACCTTGAGCGGCTTCTCGGGCGTGTAGCCGACCTCCGCCATCAGCTTCCGCGCCTTGTCCTTCATGTCGGCGGCCTTGCCGTAGCCGGGGAGCGGCTGGAGGCCCTGCTCGGCGATGCCCCAGACGCCCCAGGGCTTGGGCGCCAGCGAGGCGCCGAGGACGGCGCCGCCCTGGTGCACGGCCTGGATGAGGCCGCGACGGTCGATGCCGTAGCTCACGGCCAGACGGACCTTGGGATTGTCGAACGGCGGCTTCTTGACGTTCATGATGATGTTGTCGCTGACCGTCTGCCCGACCGGCGTGACCACGAGCTGCGGCACCGCCTTCTTGAGCTGCTCGGAGGCGGTCTTGGTCGTCTCGCCCGGGAAGGACACGTCGAGCTTACCCGCCTGGAGGGCGGAGACGCGGGTGCCGCGGTTCTCGATCACGACGTAGCGAAGCGTGTCGAGGTAGGGGCGGCCCTTGACGAAGTAGTCGGGGTTCTTCACGTAGTCGACGTACTCGCCCTTGCGCCATTCCTTCACCTTGAAGGGTCCCGTGCCCACGCAACCGGTGCGATAGCTCGCCGGGGGCACGTGGGCGGCATAAATCGGGGTATAGCCCGAGGCCAGCATGAGCAGCAGCGAGGGCTGGGGGCGCTTGAGCCGGAAGACGACGGTGTGCGGATCGGCGGCCTCCACGGCCTCGATGTTGGTGTACCAGTCCTTGCGCGGATTGATGCGAAGCTTGGCTTGGGCCTCGGGCGCCTCGCGGAGCATGTCGAAGGTGAACTTGACGTCGCGCGAGGTGAAGGGCTTGCCGTCGTGCCACTTGACGTCTTTGCGCAAGAAGAAGACGAGGTTTCTGAAATTGTCCTGCCATGACCACTTTTCCGCCAGCTCAGGCAGGAGGGTCTCGAGACTCTCCGTGCGCTTCAGCTGGTCGAAAAAGACCAGGTTGTTGAAGCACGGCAGCGACGGATAGCTCGTGGAGATGGTCGACGTCTCGTGCACCGCGAAGCCCTGGGACAGATCTTCGCGCAGCATGATATTGAGGTGCCCCCCAGGCTTCGGTGTCTGGGCGTAGGCGTTCGTGGCGAGGCTGGAGACGGCCACGGCCGCCCACAAGGCCGCGGCAACGCGGAAACGCATCATCGTGTTCCCTCCTGCGAGTGTGTCGGCATCGTGCTAGTCCTCTTGGTGGGAGAACCGCGGACGTGGTCGAGGAAGAGTTCCTCGGCACAGGGCAATATACGCGAAAGGCACCCGCGCTCTCAACCGGGACTGCCCTGGCGGGGGCCGGGACTTGCCCTGGCGGGGGCCGGGACTGCCTTGGCGGGGGCCGGGACCGCCCTGGCGGGGGGGCGGGAGCGCACTGGCGGTCGCCCGGCAGTGCGCCGGGGGGGTCGTAAGTGCGCCACCAGGGCCGGTTCGCCCTGGTAGTCAGCGAGAGACGTTACGCGGCGCGTTACCTCTTGAATCTACGTCGCGGTCGACCCTGAAGTCGAAAGATGCCACATGACGCGGATCTCCGTCGTGATCAGCTCCGGACCACGCTTTTCCTGAACCGCCTCGACGCGGTCACCGACCCGAAGCTCGGCCAACGAGATGGGATAGCCGTCCACCCCGTAGAGGGCGGTGGTGGCCTCGTCGATCTCGATGAGCCCGGCGACGTCCCCGGGCTCGATGAGCAGGCTTCCCTTCCGTCCATCGTTTTCCGTGACGACGCCGCTGCGACACATCGCGCTTGAATCGGGATCGAGGCGTCGCACGCTCAGCGCGAGAAGACCGGCGAAGGGCCAGCCCGCGACCAGCACCCGGCAGTTCATGGGCTGGCCCGTCCGTTGGTCCGCCGCGCGTCGCGCCGGGTCAGCAGCTCCTCGAGCGCGACGGGACGCGAGCCGCCCCGGCGGCGGAGCTCCGGCTCGGCCACGATGGGCCGCCGCCGGATGTGCAGCGCCAATCCGTTGCGCACGGCCCGCTCCGCGTAGAAGCGGAGGAGCCAGAGACACATGAGGGGGCGCCGGCGGTTGTAGCCGAACTGTCGCTTGTAGTCGGCCGCGGACGTCTCGTGTCCCTGCAGATGGGTATTGGTGAGCTGCCGGAACGCGCCCCCACAGATGAGGCAGATGATGCGCTCCTCCTCGATGGCCTGGCGAGGATCCACCTTGAGGGCGGCCAGCCACTCCGCCGATCGCGGCCGAGGGGCAGGCGGGAGCTGACGTGCAACCATGGCGGCGGCCAGGGCGCTCATCGCGTGGCCTCCGCGGCATGCTCGACCAGCATCGAGATGGCGTGCCATTCCCTGACCGCCTCGTCGTCGTGCGCGAGCACGCCCGCGCGCTCCCGATCGAAGCGGATGCGCTCCGCCGCCATGCGGCCCGCGAACCCGACCGCGAGCAGGTAGACCGCCAGCCCTCCAGCCAACACCGTCCGGCGTCGAATCATCGTCATGACGTGCTCCTCTCGAGAACGTGTGGGTCCCCCGCCGAAGCGCGCGGGCATGGGTGCACTACTGGACACGGACATTCGAGGACCGTTCCCCGCCCGCCCAGTGCTGAACGAATTCATCCACGCGATCCATGGCCTTGTCGTCCCGCCCCGCCAGCTCGCGGGCGATGCGAACGCCCTGCTCGACCATGTCGCGATCGCCGAGCCGCGCGAAGGCGTCGGTGACGCGGAGCGTGCCCTCGAGCGAGTGAGCGTTGCGGGCCCGGAGCATCGCGGAGAGATAGGCCCGGCGCGCCTCCGGCTCCATCCCGCTCCGCGCCCCCGTCGCCTCGCCGAGACGGAGGGCGCCGTCACCCACGGCCAGGAAGCCCTCCCAGGAGGGGCTGGCCAGCGCGGCCAGACCGGCCTTGTGACACGCCGTCGTCGCGGTCGAGAAGTCTCCGCGCGCGAGCGCGTCGTCCATATCGCGCAGAGGCGAGATCCACGGCGCCTCCTGCTTCGCCGAGGGGTCGCCCACTCGCGCGAGCGTCATTTCGAGCGCGGCGAGAACCGCCGCGACGGCGAGGAGCAAGTAGAGGGCGATGCGTCGCAGGAGGTCGGCGTCCACGGCGCTCTTCTCACGGCGGCTGAAGGTCCCGCTGTCGACCGTTGCTGTGGAGGCGCGGTTCTGTCGCCCGTCAGCGTCCATGGCGTTCCTTTCGCGGGAGCTCGGAGCCCCGCTCTCGACCGTTTCCGTGGGAGCCTCGTTCTGTCGCATGCCTCTACTGTTCGCAAGTCGAGTGCCACGGAGAATCCCTTGCAGATCAACCTGTTGTGGTGGTCAGCGGAGGTGGTAAGTGGTCAGGGTGGTACGAAGCTGAGCAGTGAATTGAGCAGTAAGGGTACTCGAGCGGCGCGGTGGATCCGCTGGCTGAACTCGTAGGCGGGAGCGTGACGTTCGACGCCGGCCGGGCTCAGGTCCGGCGTCTTCTCACGCGGGGAGAGAAGTCAACTGGCAGCGATCCCTGCGAACCTGCTCCACGGAGAATGCGAGGGGGGTGTGGTGCTGCTCCGAGCGTCCCCTCGCCCACGTGCGTCGGGACGCGATGCTATACTGCCGCCGCATGTCCGGCCTCGAGTCCGACGAACTTCCCCTTTCCCCACCGCCTGCCCCCGCCGCGCCCCGCCCGTTCTTCCATCCGTGGGTGACGTGGCTCCACACGGCGTTCGTCCTCCTCATCACCGGCTATCTCCTGCACATCGGCGGAGGAGGACCCCTCGAGCACCTTCGCTCGCCGGAGGACTCCCTCGAGCGATTGACGGAGCGCGAGATGGACGCGCGGGTGGCCCTGGCCCGCGCCACCCCGTTCGAGCGACGTCTCTATTCCGCGCTCTCGAGCGGCGACGAAGGGCTCGAGGACTGGATCCGCTGGCACGACGAGCTGGCCCAGTCGGTGGACTCGCCCGAAGTGGAGCTCGAGCGCTTCATCCTGCTCGGCGAGGCCAAGCAGACCGATGCCCTCCGAGAAGGGCTCAAGCAGTGGGACCGCCCGGATGACGAGGTGGCGCACATGAAGCAATGGCTCGCCGCCGCCTACCTCGTACCCGCGCTCGACCGCTCGACCGCGCGGACGCTCGTCACCGAGGTGCGGGACACCCTCCCGCCGGGCTGGTTCGCCGATACCCTGGTGGCGCGCATCGCCGAGCGCGCAGGCGACGCCGTGTCGCGGGCCCAGGCAGAGTCGGCCATGGTGACGCGCGGGACCGCTCTCCTGCGCCGCTGGCGCGCGCTCGAAGCGGGAGGGCTCGTCGTGGTCCTGACCGGGCTGGCGGGGCTCACCGCCATGCTCGTCACCCGCCCCGACCTGCGCATCGCCAATGCGCGCATGCCGGAGGACTTCTCGCTTCTCGAGGGATACGGCCTGTTCATCCGCGGTGCCCTGGGCTTTCTCGCCGCCGGCATCGCCCTCGGCGTCACCATCCCCTCGGGCAGCGCCCTCGAGGTCCTGACGGGGCCGGCGACGGCGGCGCCCATCGTGCTGCTGACGCTCTGGTACGTGCGCTCGCGCGGGCTCCCGCTCACCGAGACCCTCGGCCTGCGACCGGCCGCCCACGCCCTGCCGAAGCTGGCGTGGGTCAGCATCACCCTCGTGGGCGTGGCCATCATAGGCGAGACCGTCGCGAGCTTCGCCCTGGACACGCTTCACCTGAGCGCCCACTGGGCCGACGGCCTGCAGGAAAATCTCATCTGGGGCTCGTGGGGCATGGTGGCGCGAGAGACCGTGGACGCGGTCTTCTGGGCCCCCCTCGCGGAGGAGATCGGATTCCGCGCCGTGCTCTACCCGGCGCTGCGCACGCGGTGGGGCGCGGGGGTGGCGGCCGCGGCGTCGGCCACCGTCTTCGCCGCCGCCCACGGCTACGGCGTGGCGGGCTTCGCGGCCGTCTTCTGGAGCGGCATTCTCTGGGCGTGGGCGTATGAGCGCACGGGAAGCATTCTCCCGGGCCTCGCCGCCCACGCCTTCAGCAACGCGGCGGCCACGGCCGGCGTCGTCCTCCTCCTCCGCCTCTAGCAAGGCTTGCAGGCGGCTCAAAAAGGTCCAGATGCGAGGCGGCGCCCCGCCGTTCGAGTTGAGCGGCGGCCCTTGGCCGACGTGAGACGAGGGCTGAGTAGATCCGCGGGCGAGGCGTAGTCTCTCTACGTTGAGCCCGCGGTCGAGGCGCCGTGATCTTCACGCTCAGACGTAGATCACTTTGGTTGCGCAGATGGGCCTCTTCGCGCAGGCGCTCATCGGGGCAGATGGGCCTTTTTCAGCCGCCTGCTTTCAGGGAGGCGAGGAAGGCCGCGATCCCCGCCTCGCCCACCTGGGTATCCTGCTCGCCGTTGCCTCCGCTGATGCCCACGCCACCCACGACGTCGCCTTCGACCTCGATGGGGAAGCCGCCGACGAAGATCGCGAACCTGCCCGGATGCATGGCGTGGATGCCAAAGGCCTCGTTGCCCGGCAGGGCGGGTCCGGACGGCGGGGCGTTGAACTTGTGAGTGGCGCGGCGGTGACCGGCCGCGGTGAAGGCCTTGGCCATGGCGATCTCGACGCCCGTGATGCGCGCCCCCGTCATCCGGTGCAGCGCGATGGGATGCCCCCCATCGTCACAGACGCAAATGGTCTCCGCGACGCCGATGGCCCTGGCCCTCGCCTCGGCCGCTTCCAGAATGACGCGCGCGTCCTCGAGCGTCAGCCGCTTGACCGTGATCATCCGTGCCATCCCTCGTGGTCGCGGTTCAAGGCATGTCCACCCAGATCTCGCCGGACTCGATCCTGACGGGATAGGTGGCAATGGCGCCGCCAAGGGCGGGCAAGAGGCATTGCCCGGAGCGGACGTCGTACATCCAGCCGTGCCAGGGACAGGTCAGCCTCGTCCCCCGGAGCACGCCCTCGCCGAGCGGACCGCCCTGGTGCGAGCAGGTGCTGTCGCAGGCGTAGACCTGGTCGCCGACACGGGCGAGCACGACCGGCGTGCCCCTCACCTCCACCAGCTTGCAGCCGCCCGCCGGGAGATCCGCGAGGGAGGCGGCGCGCTGCTCGGCCACCGACTAGAGGTCTTCCTTCAGCACGAAGGCGCGGTGCAAACCGCTCATGTACTGCCAGCGCATCTCCGTGGCCTGGCGTACCTGGTCAACGGCTTCCTCCTGCCGCTCGGGCGCGGTGCTGTGGCGCTCGACGATCTGATAGCCGCGCTCGCCGTGCACCTCGTCGGCCTCGATGTGAATGGCGAAGAACTCCACCTCGTGGTCGCTGAACCCGTAGTGGGTCTTCAGGGGCGGCAGGTTGCGCTGGTAGATGCCGGGCACCTGGGACTCGAGGCCGACGAGCAGGCCCGCCGCCGCGATGTGGAACGGTCGCTTGGAGGTCTCGTAGCACCAGGCGGTCAGGGCGCGGGTGGTGGGCAGCTGCTGGGCCGTCTCCACCTGCGCGCGGCTCACCCCGCACGCCTCGGCGAAACGGATCAAGAGGTCGACGTGCTTCACCCCCGATTCCTCTTCCACGATGTTCTCCAGGAGGAAGTCGCGGGCATCGGAATCCGGACACTCGGCGTAGACGGCCGCGCACCAGCGCGCGAACTGCGACACGTACTGGTAGTGCTGGCACGCCCACGAGCCCAGCTGGGCGCGCGACAGCTCCCCCTTCACCCATTTCTCCGTGAAGGGATTCATGCGGCTGTGCTTGGCGGCGACGGCGCCCTCCAGGCGCTGGCGGAAGGGACTCTTGCTCTCGCTCATCGTGGCCTCCTGTGGGTGAATCGAATCAGGAACCGACCCTCAGCACCGACAACGTGTAGACATGTCAAGGCCCGCCCCGGAGAAGGTCTTTCCTCCCCGGAACGGGCCCAAGTTCTCCGCTACTTGGGCTGCTGCGTCAGGCGCAGATAGGGCTTGAGCGCCTTCCAGCCGTTGGGGAACTTCGCCCTCGCCTCCTCGTCCGTCACCGCGGGCACGATGATCACGTCCTCCCCCTGCTTCCAGTTCACCGGCGTGGCCAC
>WNFD01000924.1_pt1 | contig 42060 bp, 33 predicted proteins | sample 5400491 | NCBI WGS metagenome assembly WNFD01 (sample SAMN13153343, study PRJNA577476) | soil metagenome | isolation source: 120 cm saprolite under Douglas fir tree site 2 hole 2 replicate 2 | place: USA:California | collected 2015-04-18
GCCGAGCCATTCCGAGAGCTCGGCAGCCAGCGAGATCACCTGCACGGAGTCCAGCCCATAGGACGTGAACGGTTCCCGGATCCCGATATCGTCCGGGTCACGCCGCGCATATCGCGCGATGAGCGCCCTTGTGTACTGCTCGATCTCGGCTGCCGATCTCACCCTCACCGGCAGGCGCGGCGCCGCCGCGGCCGGCCGGTGACCCTCGGCCGTGCGAGCCGCACCGTCATCATCGGATCCGGCGGCAGCGGGCTCCGTCACAGCCGCCGGGGCTGCCGAGCCACCCGCCAGCGGCTGGCCGTCCGAGACCCCGGCCACGGCGAGCGAGCCCGCCAGGTACTGAGCGCGGCACGCCTTCCGCTGAATCTTGCCGCTCGACGTCGTGGGGATCTTCCCGGCCGGCACAAGGACGATCGCGTGTGCCTGAATCTGATGCTCTTCCGCTACCTGCCGACGGATCGCGACCGCGATGTCCCCGCGCTCACCGCCGCTCACCTTCCTTCGCGGAAGCTCCTGGACGACAACGAGGCGGTCTTCGCCCCCCGCCTCGACCGAGAACGCCGCGGACCGCGCGGAAGCGAGCGCCGGGTGGCTCCCTGAGCACGTCGCCTCGATGTCCTGCGGGTAGACGTTCCTGCCCCGGAAGATCATCAGATCGCTGGCCCGCCCGGTCACGAACAGTTCGCCATCGATCGTCACGCCCAGGTCACCGGTCCGCAGGAAAGGACCGGTCCCGTCGGCCAGCAGCCCTCCGAAGGACCGCCCGGTAGCCTCCGGCGCGCGGAAATACCCCGACGCCACGCTGGGCCCGCGAACCCAGATCTCGCCGATCCTGCCCGCGGCCGCGGGGGCGCCGCTCTCCCGGTCGGCGATCACCACGTCAACGCCGGAGGCGACCCGGCCCGAGCCGGCCAGCGCCTGAGCCTGCCGCAGGTCGCCCGGGGGCCGCACGTGCCCTTCCCCGAGTTCGGGCTTCGACACGTAGCGCACCGCGGGCCCGCCATGCGGGCGCGATCCCGACACAAGCAGCGTGCCCTCGGCGAGGCCGTAACAGGGAAAGAAGCTCTCCCGCCTGAACCCGCAGCGCTCAAACGCTCCCGAGAAGCGATTAAGCACCTCCGCCCGTACCGGCTCGGCCCCGTTCATGGCACATATCCAGCTCGACAGGTCGAGCCGGTCCTTGACCTCGTCCCCGACGCGGTCCACGCACATCTGATAGGCGAAGTTCGGACCCGTGCTCACGGTGGCCCGGTAACGCGTGATGGTCTCCAGCCAGCGTTCCGGCGCGCGGACGAACGAGGCCGGTGCCATCAGGATGACCGGAAACCGGGTAGTGAGCGGGTAGAGCAGCCCGCCGATCAGCCCCATGTCGTGGTAGGGCGGCAGCCAGCTGACTCCGACGCTCTCGGCATTCAGGCCGAAGCACGCCTCGCCCGACCGCGCGTTCGCCATCACGTTGGCGTGCGTGACCATGACTCCCTTGGGCTCGGCCGTAGAGCCCGACGTGTACTGCAGGAAGGCGAGATATTCAGCGTCGATCGCCGGGGGGGTCCAGGACTCCTCCCGGCCGTCGCGTACCTGGTCGGCAGCCAGGAGCCAGCGGGCTGGCGAGGACCGCGACTCCCGCGCGTCCTGCCCGCCGGGCGACAGCAGGGCACCGTTCCCGAGATCGGATTCCGCGCCGACGATGACGACGCTCGCGTCGGACTGCCGCGCGATAGCCGCTATGCGCCCGAAGTGCCTTGCCGAGCCAGGCGGATAGGCCGGTACGGCGATGAAGCCCGCATAGAGACAGCCGAAGAAGTAAGCGATGTACTCCAGGCCCGGCTGGCACAGGATAAGCGCGCGCTCACCGGGCGGGCCGCCCGCTCGCAGCGTCACCGCCACCGCCCGGGCCCAGGCGTCAAGCTGTGCATAGGTCAGCTGGGAGACGCGGGGCAGCCCCTTGCCCTCGAAGGTGAGGAACCTGTAGCCGACCTCGTCGGGCTGATGCTCAGCCCGGTGCCTGAGCACGTCGACGAGCGTCCTGGCTTTCGCTTGGCTATGCGAAAGCACCACGTGACCTCCCTGACCCCGAACAGGCTCTGCCGCCTGCACATTGCCTGAAATAGCAACCTAAATAGGGTTTTTTCCGTACCGCCTGCCGTACGAGCTTCGCCGACCCGGCTGACGCTCGGCTGACCATCCGCTGACGTAGCCGCGGGATCGGCAAGGTAACCACCCAGCGCAGGCCGGACACCCTGCCTGCCGCACGCTCAGCCCGTTCGCCACGAGGCCGGCGAGCCGTGCTGGCGCTGTATCAGCTGCGCCGGCCCCACTGGCCGCGATGCAGGACGTCGGCGGGACTCCGCCGGCGGCTCCTCGTCGGCTTCAAGGCCGAGGCCGCCGCCAGATCTATATACCCGGTAACATACTCATAATTTATCGGGTATCGTGTGGATGGTCATCCTCAACGACAGGAATCCCATGAATCATCTGTTCCGGTGTTTCAGCCGGATCCGGGCGGGCCGGGACGGCAAGACCTGGCCACTACGCTCCATAGCCACTGCGGTCACGTTGTGCATGACCACGGCCATGGCGGGATTGGTCATGACGTCCACACCGTCGTCCGCGGCGACAGCGGCGGCGCTGCTGGCCGGGCGGGCCAGCGGCGGCGGCCGGTATGTGGCCGAGATCCGGCGGACCGAGTATGGCATCCCGCACATCCTGGCCGATGATTACGGCAGCCTGGGTTACGGCTACGGATACGCGTTCGCCCAGGACAACCTGTGCGTGCTGGCCGACCGCGTGATCACGCTGCGGGGGGAGCGGTCCAGGTACTTCGGCCCGGCGGCCCGCTCCGGCGACACGCTGGGGGCCCCGGCCACCAACATCGACAGCGACATCTACTACCGGAGCCTGCGGGAATCCGGCATCGCGGCGCGGCTGCTCGCGCGTCCCGCGCCCCTCGGCCCGACGGCGCAGGCGCGCAAGCTCGTCAACGGGTACGTGGCCGGCTACAACCGCTACCTGCACGACACGGGGGTGGCGCACCTGCCCGATCCGACCTGCCGGGGCAGCGCCTGGGTCACCCCCATCACCGCGACCGACGTGTGGAGCCTCATCTATGACATCGACACGCTGACCGGCACGGCCGCTTACAAGCAGGCCATCGCGACGGCGAGCCCGCCGGCCGCGGGCACGAGCGCTGCCGCGCCGGTACCGCCGACACCGGCCGTGAACAACGTGTCAAGCAACGGCTGGGCGCTCGGCCGCGACGCGACGGCTGGCCATGACGGGATGGTGCTGGCCAACCCGCACGTGCCATGGACCGGCAACGCCCGCCTGTATCAGGTGCAGCTGACCATCCCCGGGGTGCTGAACGTGTCGGGCGGCAGCCTGTACGGCACGCCCGTGGTCGAGTTCGGCCACACCCAGAGCCTGGCCTGGACCCTCACCGCGTCCCATGCCCAGCGATACACCCTGTACCGGCTGACCCTGGTACCCGGCGACCCGGCCAGCTATCTGGTCGACGGCCGCCCCGTGCCGATGACCCGGCAGACCGTGACGGTGACCGTTCCCGGACCCGGCGGGAAGCTCTCCGCCGTCACCCGGACGCTCTACGGTTCCCGGTACGGGCCAGTGCTGGCGGCCGACTGGACCTCCACGACCGCGTTCGCCATCGACGGCGCCGGCACCGACAACCTGCGCTCGGTCAGCGAATGGCTCGCGATGGGCCAATCAGAAAACCTCGCCCAACTCCGCGCGGCCCAGGACACCTACCAGGGCCTGCCCTGGATGTACACCCTCGCCACCGACACCCGCGGCACCGTCTACTTCGCCGACGCCTCGGTCGCCCCGCACGTCACCGACGCCGAAGCCAAGCGCTGCCAGGCCGGTACCGGCCCGGGCCGCTCGTCGGACGGCACTATCGTCGTCCTGGACGGCTCGACCTCCTCCTGCGGCTGGGGCAGCGATCCCGACGCGATCGAACCCGGCATCTTCGGCCCCGGCAACTATCCCCAGCTCACCCGCGCCGACTATGTCGCGGACTCCAACAACAGCCCCTGGCTCGCCAACCCGAACGCCCCGCTCACCGGCTATCCGCAGGTCTTCGACACGCGCACCGAGCTGGAGCTGCGCCCCCGCCTCAGCCTGGACATGATCGCCCAGCGCCTGGCGGGCACCGACGGCTACGGTCCCCCGGGCTTCACCCTGCCGACGCTGCAGGAAACCATGCTCGGTGAACGCAACTACAGCGCCGACCTTGGCCGCACCGCCGTCGTGGCGATGTGCCGCGCCAACCCGGTCCTGACCGCCACCGACGGGGCGAGCGTGGATGTCCGCGCCGCCTGCGACGTCCTAGCCGCCTGGAACGGCCGCGCCGATGTCAGCAGCCGCGGCGAGGTCTTGTGGCAGCAGGCATACGGCAGCCTGAACTACACCGACAGCTGGTGGAGCGTGCCGTTCAGCCCGGCACAGCCGCTCACCACCCCACGCGACCTCAACACCACCGACCCCGACGTGCAGCACGCCCTGGCCGATGCCGTGGAGTACTTCCAGGCCAGCCACATCCCCCTCGACATCCCCCTCGGCGATACCCAGCATTACGCCGGGATCCCGCTGCCCGGCTGCACCGAAGGCGAAGGCTGCTTCGACCGCGCCGAAGGCGACAACGGATCCAGTTTCATCATGGCCGTCGAGCTGACACCCCACGGCCCCGACACCCGCACGATCCTCACCTACAGCGAATCCGCCAACCCCGGCTCCCCCCACCACGCCGACCAGACCGTCCTTTACTCCCGCAAGCAATGGGTCACCGAACGATTCACCGCGACCCAGATCAACGCCGACCCCCACCTGCAAACCACGATCCTGCGCGGCTGACGGGAACCACTCTTCAGCTAGCTTGACATTCCGGACATTTTCCAGAGTGTGGAAAGCAGTGTGTCAAAAACTGACCGTGGAGGTCGTTCCTGTGACACACCCAGTGACACACCGATCGGCTCGAACCCCTACCGTGATGGCGATCCGGCGACCTAGGCTGACGCTGCCCAAGGGTCGACAAGGAAGGTCCGCCTCATGCTCAAGCGCCGTGCTCTCGCCGTTGCCGCTACCACGTTCGCCCTCGGCCTCGCCGGCGTCGCCTCGGCCAGCGCCGCGACACAGCAGGCCGGCCCGCCGCGCACGGGAAAAGCGACCGCGGCGCCGGGCGCGGCCAGCCACGCCACGACGGCAGCACCTGCCAGCTGCGGCTACACCAGGTCGGTGCCCGCCGACCGGTTCAAGGGCCTGCCCGTCTTCGACCCGGTCAAGGCCGCGCAGCCCTACAACGCCCGCCTGTCCACCAGCCAGGGCGAGATCACGTTCCAGGCCCTGACCGGCAAGGCGCCGTGCACCACCTTCTCCTTCCGCTTCCTGGCCGAGCGGCACTATTTCGACGGCACCCACTGCCACCGGCTCACCACCCAGCGTATTTTCGTGCTGCAATGCGGCGACCCGACCGGCACCGGGAGCGGCGGCCCCGGCTACTCGTTCAACGACGAGAACCTGGCCGGCGCCACCTACCCGGCAGGCACCGTGGCCATGGCGAACGCCGGCCCCGACACCAACGGCAGCCAGTTCTTCTTCGTCTGGAAGGACACCAGGCTCTCGCCCGCCTACACGCCGTTCGGCACCGTAACCGCGGGGATGGACGTGCTGCAGAAGATCGCGGCCGCCGGCGAGGACGACCAGAACGGGCCTGGCGACGGCTACCCGAGCCTGTACGCCGGGATCCGGCACATCCGCATCGCCTCCGGCAGGTAACCAGGCGATAGGCTCGGAGAGTAGGAGATCTTAAAAGCCGCCTGAGGTTCGGATAGGCACCCACGCGATCTTCACCCTCCCCCGGACCCGTGAAAGCGATGGCACAATGCGCGCTGCGGTTATCAAGGAGTTCAACGAGGTCGAGGTGATGACGGTCGAGGATCCGGTGCCGGGTCCCCGCGAGGTGGTGGTGGAGGTTGCCGCCTGCGGCATCTGCGGGACCGACCTGCATATCCTGGAGGGCGAGTTCGCGCCGTCACTGCCGATCATTCCCGGGCATGAGTTCGCCGGGGTCGTCGTCGGCAGGGGATCTGACGTCCGCGAGATCGCGCTTGGCCAGCGCGTCGCGGTAGACCCGTCGCTGTACTGCCACGAGTGTCACTACTGCCGGATCGGACGTGACAATCTGTGCGAGCGGTGGCGAGCGATCGGGGTGAGCGTGCCGGGCGGCGCCGCGGAGTTCGCCGTGGCGCCGGCCGGCAACTGCGTGCCCTTGCCGGACCATGTCCGCCTGGCGGACGCCGCGCTGATCGAGCCGCTGTCCTGCGCGATACGGGGCTACGACGTCCTCGCGTCGCAGCTCGGCTCCCACGTGCTCATCTACGGATCGGGGACGATGGGACTGATGATGCTCGAGCTGGCGAAGCGCACCGGCGCGGCATCCGTCGATGTCGTCGACATCAATCCGCAGCGCCTTACCACGGCGGCGGCTCTCGGCTGCTCGTCGACCGCTACCTCGGCCGACGATCTCGATCGCCCGCGCGGGTGGGAACTCGTGATCGACGCCACCGGGGCCGGCCCGGCGATTCAGGACGGGCTATCCCGGGTCGCGCCGGGTGGCACGTTCCTCCAGTTTGGCGTCTCCTCCTACGACACCAGGGTCACGATCGAGCCATTCCGGATTTACAACAAGGAAATTACTATTACCGGCTCGATGGCGGTGCTGCACAGCTACGAACGGGCGGCAGAACTGTTCGCCGGCGGCATCCTCGATCCCGGCGTATTCATCAGCGACCGGCTCCCGCTGGCCGACTACCCCGAGGCACTCGCGCGCTTCAAGCGCGGCGAAGGCCGCAAGATCCAGGTACTGCCATAGAGCTTTTATTCAGAACGGCTTTCGCCGGTTACGGCCCTCCGGCCCGTGCCTGCGCCAGTGCGACCGGCACGGTTGATTCGCCGGTAGCTAGCTGGCGACGGCGAGTTCCTCCGCCGCCCGCTCGGTGATCGCCTGTAGCGTGCGCATGGTCGTCTCGATGTCGTCGGCGGGGAACTGGCTCAGCAGCCGGGCCGTCGGGCCGGCGATGTACTCGCGCAGGCTGCGGTGCAGGGCCTCCCCCTCGGCGGTCAGGTCGAGTTCCGGGTCGCCGTGGATCAGCCCCTCGGCCTCGAGCCGGGCGAGCAGCTCGCGCGTCGAGCCGGGGGTCAGGGTCCGCGAGCCCTCGAGCTCGCTGCTCAGCGCCTGGCGGCCCAGCCCGGGCCCGCGCGTGGCGATCAGCTGCAGGGCATACCAGGTCTCGGGTGTGATCCCGCGCCTGGCGAGGTGCTGGCGCAGCGTGGCCGTCAGCGTCCGCTCGGCGTAGGCCAGCGTCTGGCCGAAGGAGGGGACCGGCGGTGTGGTGGTCATGTCAGGCTCCGTTCCCGTAGGATCGACAGGTAACTGTCCACTACTGTACCCAAGTAGACAGGCTCCTGTCTATACCATGGAAACCAACTTTCCCGCCCGCCCGCTGATCGGGCTCCTGCTGCGGCTGGTCTACCAGCACTACGCCCAGGACATCGACGCCGCGCTGCGCGAGGCGGGCTTCGGTGACATCCGCCCCGCGCACGCGAACGTGTTCCCGTTCGTGCCGGCCGACGGCATCACCGTCTCGGGACTCGCCGAGCTCGCCCGGGTGCGCAAGCAGACGATGGCCCAGGCGGTCGAGCAGCTCGAGCGCACGGGCTACGTCGAGCGCCGCCCGAACCCGCATGACCGCCGCTCGCGGCTAGTGTTCCTCACCGGGCGCGGCGCGTCCGTCAGGCCGGTCACGCACGCGACCGCCGAGCTCGTCGAGGAGCGCTGGGCCGAGCTGACGAGCACGGCGGAGCTGGAGGCGCTGCGCGCCACGCTGCTGCGCTTGCTGACGGAACTACGGGCCCAGTAGAGCGGCCAGTAGAGCGGCCAGTAGAGCGGCCAGTAGAGCGGCCAGTAGAGCGGCCAGTAGAGCGGTATGTAGAGCGGTATGTCGTCATTCAGCCCGCGACATTACGGGTCAGCTCCATCGAGTCGCCACTGGCACTGTGCTCCTGCAGCGAGTCGCCGGAACACGTGTAGCTCGCCGGCGCCGGGTCTATCGACAGCGGCCCGCCGGAGTCGTATGACCCGTTCACCGCCAGCGTGTAGCTCCCCTGAGCCGAGACGTCGCTGGTGAGCAGCATCCCGTCCTGGATCTCGTAGTGCATGGTGGCGCTGCCCTGGACGGTCTCCGTCCAGTCGTCGCCGCCGACGTTCGCGGTGAACTCCGTGCCCTGCCCGTAGTCGGTCGTGGCACTGCCGTCAGGCCCGAAGGTCAGGACGGGCCCCGGACCCGTGAACTGCACGGGTTCGTTGTCAATGGTATTGGTGACATCCTCCGAGATTCCCGTCCAGGTCCCGAGCAGGCAGGAGTCCAGCGTGGCAGACGGGCCCGGCGACGCCCCGGCGGGCCGCGCGAGCGGCGGCGCGGTAGCGCGACCGGGGCCGCCGTGGCTGCCCGCCGCGTTGTGCAGGGCGACCAGGCCTGCCCCGCTGACGGCCGCGACGATCACCGCGGCGAGACCGCCGATCACTATGGTGCGGGTGGGCCCGACCCGGGCCTGGCCGGGCGGATAACCCGATGGAAGCGCCGGCGCGCTCACGGTCGCGGAAGCGGGCGCTGGAACCCCGGGAGCAGGAACCCCGGGAGCAGGGGGTGCGGGAGCAGGGGGTGCTGGCGGCGGGAGCGCGGGCGCCGCGCGGACGGTGGCGGCCATGGCTGGCGGCAGCCAGGACTGGGCGGCCTGCCCCGCCCTGGCGGTACGGGCACGGCAGAAGCTGATGATCTCGGCCAGCGCCGGGCGTGCCGCCGCCTGCTTCGCGAGGCAGCGCTCTATCAGGGTCCGCAGGTCTGCCGGGCAGCCGCCCAGGTCAGGAACCGCATGCAGGACGCGGTACAGGATGGCCGCGTCGTTGCCCGCGCCGAAGGGCGACCTGCCAAGAGCCGCATAGGCTGCCAGCGCGCCAAGGGCGAACACGTCTATCGCCGGGGACACCGGCAGGCCGGCAACCTGCTCGGGAGCCATGAACTGGGGGGAGCCCACGCGCATGCCGCTGCGGGTCAGCGCGGTTGCCTCGATGGCCCTGGCAATCCCGAAATCGATCACCCGCGGGCCTGCCGGCGCGAGCAGCACGTTGGACGGCTTGAGATCGCGATGCACCACGCCGGCCGAGTGAATGGCCTGAAGAGCCTTCGCCACGCCGGCCAGCAGTAAAAACATGGTCTGCTCGGGCAGCGGGCCGTGCTCCCTGACGGCTTGCAGCAGGGAAGGCCCCGGCACGTACTCCGTTGCCAGCCAGGGCCGCTCACCGGCCGGATCGGCATCGAGCACCTGTGCCGTGTACGCCCCGTGAACCCGCCGGGCCGCCTCAACCTCGTGCCGGAACCGGTTCCGGAATTCCTGGTCGTCGGCGAGTTCCGGCCGAACGACCTTGAACGCGACCGGCCGGCCGGACGGGGTGAACGCCAGGTACACCAGCCCCATCCCGCCCGCCCCGAGCCGCGCGCTCAATCGGTAGCCGGCCACCTCACGCGGATCATCGCTCGTCAATGGCTCCATAGCCAGCCCGTTCGCCTCTTAAATCTCCGGATGGCAACCATGCCCGCGCCCGCTTACCGGTACTCCGCGAGCGGATCCGCATTCTCCCATCCCGCGGCGCGACCAGCCGACCGAGCCCGCACGGCGGGTCATCGGGTGCCGCGTGAGTTCAGCTGTATTACTCGATTGCTGGCGCCGGTTGCCTCGCCACGCCGGATGCCGCGGCACCCGGGTCGAGCGCCCGGCCGATGTGCTCGTACTCCTCCAGCGCGAACGGCAGGTCGAGGACCACGGTGCGCACGCCGAGTTCCCCGTACGCCGCGAGCGCGGCGGCGACCTCGCGGTACGAGCCGACCAGTTTCGGGCAGTCCATCCCGATCCGGTCCGCGCCGTACCACAGGCACTCGTCCTGAACCTCGGCCCCGGCGGCCGCCTCCAGGTTCGCCACGTGCTGGGACGACGTGACCTGGCGGCTAAAGACCTTGCCAGCGAGCACGTCGCGGCGGCTGCCCGTGTAGCACTGGCGGGCGACCGCCCATGCCTCCTCGGCTGTGTCCCTGGCGACGATCCCGACGATCATCGCCAGCCCGCCGTTCAGCCCGGCCCCGGCCAGCCGCCAGTGTTCCTCGGCGACCGCCGCCCGCGGCCTGGCCATGACCAGCGCCCGGTCGAGCCGGGGCAGTACCTCGTCCGCGCCGGGCGACCGGCTGCCCGGCGCTACGATCCGCGGGCCGAGCGACGGATCGGCGGGCGGCTCAAGCGGCGGCGCGTCCAGCCGGTAGCGCGGCCCCTCGTGAGGCCGCGCAGCCAGGACTGCGCGCAGCCCGTCGATGAACTCGGCCATCCGCCCGTACTTGTCGTCGCCCCCCGCGGCGACCCCGAGGGCCGCCAGCTCGCCCGCCTTGGCCCCGGCGACCACGTTCAGGTTGATCCGCCGGCCGTATAGGTAGGACAGTCCGGCAAGCGACCTTGCCGCGACCGCTGGATGCGTCAGCGCCGGGTTGACCGCGACGATCGGCTCCAGCGTGGCCGTTCCCGACGCAATCAGCTGCGCCGCGATCCACGGGTCGAGCGACTGCCAGAAATCGAAGATGAGCATCGCGGAAGCGCCGAGCTTCTCAGCCATCGCGCCGTGTGCGGCGAGCACCGAGGGGTACGAGGCGCCAGGTTCCTGGCGTGCCCCGAAGACGTCCGTGTGATGAGGGCAGACTGTGAAGATTTCCATCTGCTCTCCTCAGCGCGCGCTCGACAGGCCGGTGGACCGCAGGGACTGCGCCCGCGCGTCGAGCAGGCTGAGCTTGCCGCTGGCCCGCACGAGGCGCTGATTGCTGTACATCAGGCTGGCCGAACGCAGGTCGCGGAAGATCCGCTCGAGCACCAGATCCGGGCCGCGCTGGTAGCCCAGCCCCAGCCCCGCGATCTCAAGCAGCTCGTCGACGGCGGCGAAGGTCTGCTCGCTGGCGACGACCTTGACATTGTTGATCAGGATCTGGAAGGCGGGGTGATCGAGTTCGGCGCCAGCTCGCCGCTCGTACTCCCGCAGGCCCGCGAGCACCATGGCCTCCGCGGTGTCAACCCTGCGGCGGACACGGGCGATCTGGTCGAGCACGTCGTCGTCCCGGCGGATGCGCGCCGGTCCGCCGCTCCGCGCTGCCCGCACGACGTAACGCAGCGCCGCCCTGGCGGCCCCGACCCACGCGGCCGACCAGCCCAGGTGAGCCAGCGGTGCCATGGTACGCGCCGCGATCCGCGGGAAGCCGCCCGGCGGGTCGATCAGGTGGTCGAGCGGCACGGCGACCTTGATGCGCAGCGACACGTTGGACGCGCCACGCATCCCGAGCATGTCAAGCGCCCCCACCACCGTGACCTCGGTGCTGCTGCGAGGGGCGTAGACGAGAACCACGTCGTCGGCCGCGGTGTCCTCGGTGCGCCGCATGGTGACCAGGTAGGCGTCGGCGTGAGCGCCGCCGGACACGACGGGAGCCTCGCGCTGGAAGCGCACGACCCCGGCCTCGTGATTGACGGCCGCGCGCGCCGTCATGATGTGTCCGCCCTTGCCCGTCTCAGTCGTGATCGAGCCGAGGAACAGCTGCTTGCCGGCCACCGCGCGGAGCACCTCGCCGCGCAGCGGCTCGGGGGTATACCCGGCCATGATGGCCACCTGCTGGCTGTGCATCACCCACAGCACCGCCAGCCCGAGGCAGTGTGAGCCCAGCTCTTCGGCAACGGCCAGCATCCCGGCCGTGGTGCCTCCGGTGCCGCCGAACTCGGCGGGCACCAGGTAGTCCATCAGGCCGTGATCACGCAACAGCCGGATGCCGACGCCGTCGGGGTCGCCGTCGGCGTCGATCGCGTCCGCGATCGCGGCCAGTGCCCCGCCCAGCCCGGCGAGTTCCGTGCCGCCCGCCATTACCTGGCCTCATCGACGGGACAGGCGGACACGACCGCCCAGACGCTATCGGCAGTCTCGAAGACCTCGTCGGTGAAGGCGTCGTCGGGGAAACCGATGCCGAGCGTCTCCTCCAGGTCCATGACCAGGTCGACCGCGCGCATCGAGTTCAGGCCGAGCATCCGGAGGCTGACGCCGAACTGGATGTCCTCCGGTCTGTCGACGGCGCCCAGGTGGCGGACAAGGATGTTGAGGAAGTCGTCGCGGGTGTGGGTCATATGGGCGTTCCTTCCAGTGATCGGTGCGGCGGTGCTGCCGGTCACGCCGGCCCGGCGTTAACCGCCGGCCGGCCCGAGCGGGGCCGCCTCGGCGTAGCCGAGCTGGAGCCGCAGCGCGGAAACGGTGCGGCGGCCGTCGACGGCCACTTCGACAGGCGCCCCCCGGCCGAGGAACCCCAGTAGGCTCGCGGTGAGCCCGTACGCGCCGACGTTCGGGACGACGAGTACGTCGCCGGGGGCCACAGCCGGGAGCGCGGCCTTGACGTTGAGAATGTCCAGCTCGGCGGGATGCGCCGTAGGCCCTGCATCCCGCCGAGCACGTTGATCCCGCCGTCGGCCACCACGTACCGCACACCGTGGCTGGACTTGACGTCCTGCACGCCGAGCAGCAGCGACCCGGCTGCGCAGGCCAGGTAGCGGCCGGATTCGAACGCGACCGTGGGTTCGCCGAGTTCGCCGGAACCGAGGTGCTCGTCCAGCAGGGCCGCCAGCCGTTCGGCGAGGCCGGCCAGCAGCGGACGTTCGCCGGAGCGCGCATAGGGGTGCCCGAAGCCGCCGCCGAGGTCGATCAGCCGCACGGCGGCGCCGAGAGCCTTCTGCGCCTGGCGCGCCGCGTCAAGGCCCGCCTCGAACCAGCTGGTCAGCTGGTCGACGTCGGTGATGTTAGAGCCGATGTACACGTGGTAGCCGACGAGCTCGACGCCGTCGGCCCGGAACCGGTCCGGCTCGGCGCACACCCAGGCCACGTCGGCTCCGAACTGCGAGTTCGTCCCGCCCATGGCCAGGCCCGCGTTGCGCGGGTAGCCGACCGGATTGAGCCGCAGCACGGCCTCGGCGGGCATCCGGGTGCGGCGCGCACGGACGGCCAGGCGGGCGAGGTCGGTCGGTGAGTCGACAGAGAACCGCCGCACGCCCGCGGCGAGCGCGTGGTCAAGCTCAGCACTGGTCTTGCCCGGCCCCGTATAGAGGCAGGCCGCGGCGTCGGCCCCTGCTGCCAGCGCGATGTCCAGCTCGCGTTGCGAGCAGACCTCCGCCCGCACCCCGGCTCGCACCAGCTCGCGGACGACGCCGGGATGCGGGTTGGCCTTGAGCGAGTAGAACACGTCGGTCCCGCGCGGCACGGCCGCGCGCAGGTCAGCGTGGGCGCGGCGGACCTCGGCCAGGTCGTACACGTACATGGGGGTGCCGAACTCAGCGGCGAGCCGTTCCAGCCGCCCGGCGTCGAGCATCATGTTCGCCCCCGGACCGTCCCGAGTGCCCGCACGGCCTCGGGGTCGACCTTGCCGTTGCGGTTGAGCGGGATGCTCTCAGCGACCACAATCCGGTCCGGCACCTTGAACCACTCCAGGTATCGCCGCAGCTCCGTGCGCACTTCCATCGGCGACAGCTGGGTCACCACCGCGAGCAGCGGGGGCGAACCCGGCCGGCCCGGGACGCAGTACGCCTCCGTGACGCCCGGGACCGACTCCGCGGCCAGCGTGACCTCCGTGGCCGACACCCGGAATCCGTTGGACTTGTAGATGTCGTCGTCGCGCCCATGGAAGTAGAGGTAACCGTCCTCGTCGAGCCAGCACTGGTCACCGGTGAACAGGACCCGCTCGCCCTGCGGCCCCCAGGGGCGGAAGCGCAGCGCCGTCTGTTCCGGGGCATGCCAGTAGCCCGGTGTGACGTGGGGGCCCCGGACCACCAGCTCGCCGATCTCGCCGGGCGGCAGCACCCGGCCCTCCGGGTCGATGATCAGGCATTCGGTGTCATCTAGGGGGCGGCCGAGCGAGCCCGGCCTGTCCGCAAGCTCCTCCGGCAGCAGGATCGAGATCCGCTTGCACTCGGTAAGCCCGAACATCAGGTAAACGTCCAGCCCCGGGTAGGCCGCCCGGAGCCGGTTCACAAGGCCGGGGGACATCACCGCGCCGGTGTTGGTGATCATCCGCAGCGGCGGCCGGCTGCCTGGGCTTCGCAGGGAGAGCCGGTCGAGGTTGTGGGAGAGCCCTGGGACAGCGGGGAGCACGGTCACCTGATGCGTGTTCAGGAAGCCAAGCAGCCCCGGCCCGGCCGCCGATCCGCGCCCCCATACCAGCGTCGCGCCCGAGATCAGGCTCAGCAGGATCTGGTAGACGCCGTAGTCGAAGGCCAGCGGCAGCACGCAGCCGATCACGTCGTCCTGCCGCAGCCGCAGCCGTCGGGCGATGGCGTGCACTGCGAAGATCATGTTGGCGTGGGTGCTGACAACTCCCTTGGGCCGCCCGGTGGACCCCGAGGTGTACAGGATGCTCACGATGTCCAGGGAGATCAGTCGCCCCCCGGTGCGCCGCTCGGGAGGCGACTTGCCGAAGCAGTCGGGCGCGGTTACCTGGATGCCCAGGCCGACGGCGCACCGGCAGGGCTCGTTGTCCTCGCCCGCGATCACGCATGCCGGCGTGCAGTCGCCCAGCACGTAGTCCGCGGAATACCGGGTCGCGTCGCCGTTCATCAGGACGTAGACCGCGCCGCGGCGGGCCGCGCCGAACATGAACGCGATCGCCTCGAGGAACTCCTCGACAACGATCACCACCCGGTCGCCGCGCTTGACCTGCCGTTCGCCCAGCGCCGCCTCGGCGACCAGGGAGGCGGTCCGCAGCTCGGCGAAGGTGCACCGGCGGGGCCCGCTAACCAGGGCGGTCCGGGCCGGGTAGCGCTCCGCGGCCCAGTCGAGCAGGTCCGGGAGCAGCGCGACCGGGCGCCCGGGTTCCTCACCCATCATCATGAGACCTCTCCGCTTAGGGCAGGGCCGACCAGTCGTCCGGCAATCAGGCCGGGCGTGGCGAACACGTCCGGGACAATCAGCTCGTCGGCCAGTCGCATGCCGAGCCTGTCCTCCAGGCCATCCACCAGGGCGGCGAGCGCCATCGAGTCGAAGCCCCGCACCTCAAGCAGCTCGGTGTCCGCCGCCAGCGGCACGTCCGCGCCGAGCACCGCGTGGAGCACCTCAAGCACCAGAGCGAGGGGTTCCGTCGTCGCCTGACTGCTCACCGGGCACCGCCGAGCGCCGAGCGGGCGATCTTGCCGGTAGAGGTCAGCGGCAGCTGCTCGTGGAAGGTCACCTCGGCCGGGACCATGTACGACGGGAGGCGCTCGCCGACCCACTCGCGCAGCGCGGCTGGAGTCAGCTGCGCGCCCGGGGCCGCCGCCACGTGGGCGGCGAGGGAGGGGCCGGCATCCGGGCTGCTGATCGGCAGCACCGCCGCCTGAACGATCTCCGGGTGCGCGGTCAGCGCCGCTTCGACGTCGCCAAGTTCCACCCGGAAACCCCGGATCTTGACCATGCCGTCGCGGCGGCCCTGAAGGTGCACCATGCCGTCGTCGTCGATCCGGGCGAAGTCGCCCGTCCGGTAGTAGACGGACTCGGACCCGTCGGCGACCGCCCGCATCCGCGTTTGCGACGTGCGCTGCGGGTCGTTCAGGTAACCGGGCGACACAGACGGTCCGCTGACGACGAGCTCGCCATCCGCCGGGCAGGAGAGCAGCGCGCCGGCCTCGCTGACCACGCGCACCTCCGTCCCAGGGACGGCCCGGCCAATCGGCACCCGGCCGGCGGCCATCGCGCGGGCGTCAACGGCGGTCCAGGTCACGACGTTGGTCTCCACCGGGCCGTACAGGTTGGCCACCTCCGTTGCCTCCGGCAGGGCCGCCATCAGCTCGCGCAGCTGCGGTACGTGGTACTCCTCGCCCGCGTAGAGCACCCGGCGCAGCGCCGGCAGGCCCTCCCGCCGGAAGGCGGAGCGCCGTACCATCGCGTTCAGCGCAGACGGCACCGCGTAGGCCGCCGTGATCCCGCGCTCGCGCAGGAAGCGGTAAACGGCCGCGGGGAACAGCACGGTCCGCTCGTCCATCAGATGGAGGCAGGCGCCGGACGTGAGCGCGACGAAGACGTCGTATACGGGCAGGTCGAAGTGCAGCGGCGCGTGCTGCGCCTGCTGGTCGCCCCGGCCGAGCGGGAACGCGCGGCTCGCCCAGTCCACGAAGTACCCGGCGTTCGTGACGCTGATCAGCACGCCCTTGGGCGTCCCGGTCGAGCCCGAGGTGTAAAGCAGGTAGGCGATGTCCTGCTCGGTGAACGCGGCGGAGCCGACCGCGTCGCGGCGTCGCGCCACCGCGAGGTGCGGCGCCATGTACCGCGCGGCGAGGTCGCCGCGACCCGGCTCCAGGATGTCCGCGGTGTCGAACTGCTCGCCGGGCCAGTTCTCTACCGTCCGCGCCGACACCAGGAGCAGCGCGGGGTCCGCGTCGGTGAGGATCTGCCGACGGCGCATCAGCGGTGCGGACGGGTCGATGGGCACGTAGGGAATGCGGGCGAGCAGGCACGCGAGCATCAGGACGATCGCGGGCGGGCTCTTGCGCACGCTTAACGCCACGCAGTGGCCCGCGGGCACCGCCCTGCCGAGGCTCCCGGCGTACTGCTCGACCAGCGCCGCGACCTCGCGGTACGCCAGCGTCAGGCTGCCATGGCCGAGTGCGGGCGCCTCGGGCAGGCTACCTGCCACGTCGAGGAACTTACGGGCAATGTCGTGCTCGGGGTTCACCCAGGTTCTCCCTATCCTGCCAGGTAGGCGGTGAGCTCCGCGGCCAGGGCGCGCTCGGCCGCGGCAGCCGCGGCGACCAGTTCGCCCACCCCCTGTGCGGGCTTGCGGCCAGCGCGCAGGCGGCGCAGGCCCAGGTAGGTGAAACGGTTGAGGTCGGACCAGGCGGCCACGGCCTGGCTGCGGAACCGCTCAGGGAAGCCGTCCGGCAGCGGCGAGCCCGGCTGCGCGGCAAGATCGTCGAGCCATGCGGCGTACAGCGCCCGGCGGCGCTCGATCGTCCAGCACGCCTCGCAGAACGCGCCGAACACGGCGAGTTCGACGTCCGCGTGGCAGTAGCGTTCGATGAACCAGGCGTATGGGTCGGCCTCGGCCCACGATGCGAGGCCAGAGATGTTGCTGCGCAGCAGCGCCGTCCGGTCGGGTTCCGTGGCCGGACCCGTCGGCACGAGGGTAACCAGCCGGGTGGAGGCATCCTGCTCGATCGCGGCGACAGCCGCCGCGTCGGCCACAGTCTCCAGGGGCGCGGCCGTGCCCCATTCGGTGCGGTTGTCATAGGCGTCCACCACCGACAGCGATATCGGCCGGCCGGAAGTCCGGGTGACAACGAAGCTGTGCTCGACATGTGCCGTGCCGTAGTAGGGGCACCATGGCAGTAAGTACGCGTCCGTGACGACCAGGGGGGTACGCCCTTGGTCCAGTTCCCGGCCGCACAGGCCCGGCAGCGACTCCCCGTCCAGGCAGCGGCGCAGTGTTCGCAGGCCGGTGAGGCGTTCCAGCCGCTGCGCCGCGGGCTCCACGTCGAGGCACGGCAGCCTTCCCTCCTCGGCAGGGGGGGCGAACCACCAGTGCGCGCCGAGCAGCGTGCGGATGTCCCGGAATCCCTCCGCGAGCAGCCCAAGGGAGAGCGTCGTCTCCCAGCAGTCCAGCAGCCGGGTGTCGATCCCGGCCTCGGCGAGCGTACCGGCCGAGACGGCCGTTGCAGAGCCACGCATGCGTTCTCCCCGAATCCTCGTGTCTTTCGTCTCGCGGGACTCACGCTGCGAACGACTCCGTGTCGTAACGGCGCCGGACCCAGCTGAGCATGCCGAGCAGCTCCGCCGAGGCCGGGGGGCAGCCGGCCGACCGGCCGCGCGCCACCGCGTCCGCGGGCAGCGGCATCCCGCCGACCGAGGCCCAGCGCAGCCGACCGTCCGGCATGAGGGTCGCGCGCGCACGATTCCGGTTGTCCGGGTGAAGGCAGTACGGCACGTCAAGCAGGCCCCGCGAGAAGGCCCGCACCAGCGCCGCGCCAATATTCTCGGAAAGGTTCAGGACGGTTTCGACGAGGGCACGCGCCTCGGCGTAGATTTCTCCGCCCTCGGCGATTTGCCGTTGGGTCCAAGGAAGCCGCTCGAAGGAAAGCGCCGCGTCGTGAGCCGCCTCCAGGGCGGCTACGTTATCCGTAATGTCGGGAATCCGGTGTGCCTCGGCGATAGTTTTGACGATCAGCCGCTCTGAACCGGTTTCGACGGCGAGCCTGGCACTCTGGCGGAGCAATTCTGTGGCGCCTGCGCGAGTCTTCGGAAAAACCCCCATATACGTGTAGACCACGACGTGCCAGTCGACATCCCCGAGGAATTCCCCGGCCAGCGCGCGCAGCACGGAAACGGCTTCGCGGTCCTGCTCGTGACTGGCTTGCTGCGCATAGCTCAGGGAGAGGCTGCGTAACCCGTGCTGACGGAAGAACATGCACTCGAGCACGCTCAGCGCGACGAGCAGGGAAGGCGGGCACAATTGGCCCATCATGCAGCCGCCGAAGCTTTCCAGATGCGCCTGCGGGAACTGCGCCAGAATCCGGCAGCTCTCCGCCCAGTCGCGGGTCGCGACTGGCAGCGGGACCCTGCCGTACGGCAGGCAGTAGGAAACCGGGCCACCTTCGGCCGCGGTCAGCCCGCACTGCAGCGCCTTGTCCATGATGCGCGAAGCCAGCGCGGAGCCGTGCCGGACCTGCACGGGGAAGTCCGGTCCGGCGACGCCGCTCAGCAGCTCGCGGGTGGTGCGGGAGCTGTGCGTAAGCAGCGGGTATCCGTTGAGGCCGGCCTGGCTGGCCAGGGCCCGCTCAGCGCCGGTCTCGTCGCCTACCCGGGTATAGCTGTCGAGCGTGATCGTCCCCACCGTGGCCGCGCGCGACCACCGGACCGCGGCTAAGCCCCGGCGCATGGCAGCGGCCGGACCGAAGCCCATCCGGGGCTGTACCAGGGGCTTCCCGCTCTTCGCATGCGATGCGACGAAGGTGCCGAGGCCGACGGCCGACAACGCCTGCGGATAATCGGTCACCATGTTCGAGCCCCTGCGAAGACTGTGCGCGCGGCGATGAAGGACCGGAACCGCTCCGCGGCGCTCTCGCCTAAGAAGACCGCGTCATACCCGGCGGCGCTCAGCTCCGCCGCCACCCCATAGCCGTCGGCCGTGGTCAGCATCCCGCCGATCACCGCAGGCAGCCCTGCCAGCGCCGGATCGGCCCGCAGTACGCGGATCAAGGCCGCGCCCTCGACGCTGCCATGGCCGTTGACAGAACTCACCACCAGCAGGTCGACCCCCGGTCCACGGCATGCGGCCAGTACCGTCTCGGTGGGCGTGCACGCACCGAGATTGCGCACCGCGTAGCCCGATTCCTCGAGCAGCAACTGCAGGAAGACCAGGTTCCAGGTGTGCGAATCGGACGGGGTCGTGGTCACCACGACCGTCTTGCCGGGCCGTGAGACTGCGGGGTCCGCATATGGCATGGTGGTGAGTTTCCTGCGGCTTCAGGATGTAGGGGCCGACGAATTTTCCCTTGCATCCGGAGTATCTTCGGGCCACACCGGAATCACCGCAACCCCGGCGGGGCAGTATTCGCGCTGGAACCTGCCGCGTGATGCGACGCGAAGGAAAAAGAGCAATCACCGCGTAGCGAGATGACAGTATGTCTTATTCACAAGCCGCGTCATTCATCTGAGACGTTCAAATGCTGCTGGAATTCTGCCCGATGGTCTACTCGAAGACTTGCTGATCCTTGAGAGCTGACGAGCTGCCATTCCGAAGTGTGAGACCCTGTCGTCTCGGTACAAATTATACCGTGCGCGCCAGCGGCGTGTCAATGCCCGATGGGGGCACGGCGGCATCGTCGTGCCGGATATGCCCGCTGTGCGGCACCTAACCCCGGTACAAGTCCGAGCCGGGACCCGGCTGCCTAGCCCTCCGTCGAGATGCTAACCAGTTTAGGTATCCCGGATAGGTACATCTACAGATGCCGGCCGCCCCCGCGTGCCAGATGATCGTCATGCGATCAGAGAACCTGATCACAGAAGCACGGTAGGGGGAACATCCGGATGCGGCGCAACGAGCCGGGACCGATCTCCCTGTCCGCCAGGCCGCCAGGCGCCCTGGTGGGGAGGGCCGCCGAGTCAGCGGCGATCCAGCGCATGGTCGGCCGCGCCCGGCTGGTGACGATCACCGGCCCGCCCGGCGTGGGCAAGACCGCGGTGGGAATCGCGGCCGCGGCCGCGATGCGCACGGACTTCGCCGACGGCGCCTGGCTGGTCCCGCTCGACTCGCTGCGGGACGCGGACCTGCTGCCGCACACCATCGCGGACGCGCTCAGGGTGCCCGACCAGCTCACCCGCGGCCGGCTCGAGGCGCTGGTCGACGAGCTGCGCGACCGGCGCCTGCTGCTCGTCCTTGACACCTGCGAGCACCTGATCGGAGCCTGCGCCGGTCTCGCCATGAGGCTGCTGCTGCCGCCCTGCCCCGGCGTCCGGATCCTGGTTACCAGCAGGGAGCCGCTCAGCGTACCCGGCGGGCTCACGATGACGATCCGCCCGCTGCCGCCGCACCATGCCGTGACGATGTTCGGCGAGCGGGCAGCCGAAGCCGCTCCCGGATTCCGGATCACCCCGGACAACCAGGAGACCGTGGAGGCGATCTGCAGGCGACTGGACCGGCTGCCGCTGGCCATCGAACTCGCCGCCCGCCAGCTGGCCTCCGGCTCGCTGGAAGAGCTGCGCTCCCGCCTGCGGGAAGATTACTGGTTCCTGCGGAATTCCGGGGACTCCCCGCCGCGGCATGAGACCCTGCGCACCGCGATCGGCTGGAGTCATCAGCTGTGCTCGCCACCCGAGCGGCTGCTGTGGGCGCGGCTGTCCGTCTTCACCGGATCGTTCCGGCTACGGGACGCCCAGGACGTCTGCACCGACAAGCACCTGCCCAATCTGGCCGTCGCCGTCGCCGTCCCGATGCTCGCCGAGCGGTCCATCCTGCTGACGGACCGCCAGTCGCAGCCGCGCGCCCGGTTCAGGCTGCCGGCCACCCTGCGGGCCTACGGCGCCGGGATGCTGCGCCGCCTCGGCGACGACGCCGGATGGCAGCGCAGGTACCAGGCATGGCTGCACGCTCATCCGGCGTAACCCCAGTGCTCTTCGTAACTACAGTGCTCTTCGTAACTACAGTGCCATTCATGCCTAACGGAAGCGTCGTGAGGGTTCACGACGATCTTCCCGTCCCGCCGTGACGACGCGGGCCGCGCTCGGGCTGCCATCAGCCTCCCGTTCGGCATAGTGCTTGTCGTCCTATGGTGCTGCGCGTGCGTCGTGCTCGCTGATCCAGGCGACGATCTGGGCTCGTGAGGTGAACCCGAGCTTGCCGAAGATGTGCTCGATGTGGGAATCGACCGTGCGTTTCGCGAGCACCAGGTGCTCGGCGATCTCGCGGTTCCCGAGTCCCTGGGTCACCAGCCCGGCGATCTCCCGCTCCCTCCTGGTGAGCGGGCTGGCAGGGGCGCGGGTGACCGGTGTCGCCGCCTCGCCCCGGGCTACCGCGATCGCCTCGGGCACGGACAGTTCCGCGCCGCGCTTGCGGGCGGTCTCGAATTGCCCTTCGCCCAGCGCCTGCCGGCAGGTTTCCGCCGCGCTCCGCCGGATCTCGGCGTAATACGGGCCTTGCTGGACCGGCGCGCGCAAGGTCTTCCAGAGTGCGTCGCCGGCCCCGCACAGCTCGGCGGCCCGGCCGTGATCACCCTGGGCCACCAGGCAGACCGCGAGCAGGTCGATCGACATGGTGATGGTGTGCAGGTCGCCAAGTGACTCCTTGATCGCCAGGCAGGCGAGGGTGTCCTCGATGGCGTGGCCGGTGTCGCCGGACAGCCAGCGGGCGGCTCCCCTGACCCACAGGGCGGTCCCCCTGCCCCACTGCTCGCCCAGTGCCTCGCTGAGGCGCAGGCACTCCTCGCTCAGGCCGATGGCACGGTCGAGCTCGCCGGTGAGGCAGCAGACCGAAGCCAGCCGCGTGAAGGTCGTCAGGGTGAAGGGCTCGCTGTAGCCGATCTCCGCATAGCAGGCCAGCGCGTTCTCATAGCAGGTGCGCGCCCCGTCCAGGTCCCCGGCGTAGAACAGCGCCATCCCTTGCGCTTCGGTCACATGGGCGCCCAGGTCCCGGTCATGGAGATCGTCCGCGAGGCCCGCGGCGCGGGCAAGCAGCGGGGCAGCCGTCTCCAGATCCCCCTGCTGCAGCGCGAGGACGCCGGCCCCGTACACGACCCAGGCACCGTCGGCCGGGTCGCTGCCGGTGGCCAGCGCCGGGCCCAGTGAGAGCGGCAGGCCAAGCGCGAGCGGCAGGCCCAGCGCGAGCGGCAGGTCCAGCGCGAGCGCCCGGTCGTGCCAGCGCCGGCCCTCGCTGAACAGCCCGGTCAGCAGCCAGTAGGACCGCAGCGCCGCGGTCATCCGCACCCCGGCCTGCTCCTGCCCGGGGCAGGTGTAGCAGTAGTCGAGGGCGACCCGAAGGTTAGGGGTCTCCTCCCTGAGCCGGGCCAGCCAGCTGGCCTGCCCGGCGCCGAGGCTCCCGGCCGCCGCCTGCTCCGCGAGGCCGAGGTAGTGGTCGCGGTGGCGGCGGCGCAGCCCGTCCTGCTCGGCGAGCGCGGCGAGCTGCCCGGCCCCGTACTCCCTGATCGTGTCGAGCATGCGGTAGCGGCGCCCGTCCTGCTCGCACAGCACGACCGATTTGTCCACCAGCCTGCCGAGCGTGCCGGCGAGGGCGTCAGCGGCGACGGTGCCCCCGGCGCACACATGCTCGGCCGCCGCCAGGTCGAAGCCGCCAGGGAACACCGACAGCCGCGCCCACAGCCGCTGCTCGGCGGCCGTGCACAGCCCGTGGCTCCAGCCGACCGCCGCGTTGAGCGTCTGATGACGATCCTCGCTGGTGCGAGCCGCGCCAAGCAGCCGGAACCGGTCGCCGAGCCGGGCGGCCATCTGCTCGGCCGACATGGTGCGCAGCCGCACCGCGGCCAGCTCCAGGGCCAGCGGGATGCCGTCAAGCCCCCGGCACAGCGCGGCCACCGCCCGCTCATTCGCCGCGGTCAGCGCGAACCCGGGCACCGCCGCCTCCGCCCGGTCGGTGAACAGCGCCACCGCCTCGGATCCGGCGGCGCCCTCCGCGGGCGTGCCGGGACCGGGCACCTCGAGCGGCGGGATCAGCAGGGCATGCTCACCCAGCACATCGAGCGGCTCCCGGCTGGTCGCCAGGATCCGCAGCCGCGGCGCCGCCCGCAGCAGCACCCCGGCGAGCACCGCGCAGGCGCCGACCAGGTGCTCGCAGGTGTCAAGGACCAGCAGCAGCTGCCGGTCCGCCAGATAGTCCGCGAGTAACTGCGCCGGGTCGCCCGGAGCCTGCTCCGGCACGCCCAGGCACGCCGCCACCGTCCGGGCCAGCACCTCCCCGTCCCGCAGTGCCGACAGCTCGGCCAGCCACACCCCGTCAGCGAAGGACCGGCGCGCACCGGCGGCCACCCGCAGCGCCAGCCGGGTCTTCCCCACCCCGCCCGCTCCCCGCAAGGTGACCAGCCGGTACCGGCCGAGGGCATCCCTGACCTGGGACAGCTCCCGCCGCCGCCCGATGAACCTGGTCACCTCGGCCGGGAGATCGCCCTTCCGCCATCCCGGTGCGGGAGCCGTCACGGGCGCCCCGTATGCGCACCAGCCTCCAGCGCCGGGCGGAGGACATCGTGCACCGCCTGGACGAACAGCGTGCGATGCTCCTCTGGCAGCCGACGCAAATCAGACAAGAAGCCAGCTGTCCGGACGTACTTCACTGATCCGGATCAAGGTCAGCCAGCAGTTCGTCCATCGAGTCATACACCTTGCCCACAGGCAGATCGTCACCTGGACGCGACGGGTACCTAGCTCCGTGAACGGCCCAGTACAGCTCGGCTTCACGCTGCTCCAGTGACTTCAGGGTGCGATACTCCTCCAAAGGTACGACGACTGCCTCTACGTGGCCGTCACGAATGATCACCTGATGATCAGCGACCTCATCACCGATGCTCAGGGGATGCTCACTCATACAGAACAGGGTACTCCGCTGTCAGCGCGCGCCGCCTGAGCACGTTTCATCATCCGTCTGAGCAGGCGGCCCGAGTGCTCGGTCACGCGAGTCCACCGTGGCCGTGCATAAACGCCCCGTTTCATCCCTATTGAAAGCCTTTGCGGCATCCTCAGTGAACGATCGGGCTCCAGCAGTCCACCCCGTGCTGACCGTCTGCATCCATGCCATGTCGTACCCTGACACTGGCAGCACCCCTCAAGGAAGGTGCAGGTCATGGACGAGATCACCATAGGAGCCAGGCTCCGTATCCTGCGTCGCTGGCGCGGTAAGACCCTGACCGAGCTAGCCGGACTCGCGGGGGTGTCAACCTCGTACCTCTCGATGGTGGAGCGCGGCGAGCGGATGCTCGACCGTCGTTCGTACATCGCCGGTATTGCCAGTGCCTTAAAGGTCTCGGAGACCGACCTGGTAGGCGGACCGCATCTCTCAGCCGATCACCAGCAGTCCGACCCCCACATGGCGATTCCGGCGCTACGGGAAGCCTTCCAGACGAATCGGCTGACTAACCCGGCAACCGATCATGCCCGGCCACTACCTGAGCTGGTCAGCGCGGTTACTGAACACATCGAACCCTTGCGGGCGGACTCGGACTACGCAGGAGCCGGGGCATTGCTGCCTGACGTGCTCGATGAGCTGCACTGGCATACTGCCCAAGTCGGTGATGAGGCGGCTCGTCGGCTGGCCTTGGAGACCCTGATCGAGGCGTGCGTGACGGCCGGACTGGTGGCCAAAGACCTGGGCTACATCGATCTGGCGCACGTGGCGGTGCTGCGGGCTGAGGAAGCGGCAACGCTTCTGTCCGACCCCGTGCAGCAAGGCAAGGTGGATTGCCTGCGTGTCTGGACGTTTCCGCGTGAGCGGTCATGGGATCGTCGGCTGGTAGCGGCTGAGCATGCCGCCGAGGCACTAGAGCCGCACGCCCGTGCACCGCTGAGTATGCAGGTGCTCGGCATGCTTACGCTGCATGCCGCACTTGGTGCCGCAGTGGTGCAGCGTTCCCAGGCCGTCACGCACTGGCTCGATGAAGCTGATCAGCTCGCAACCCGAGTACCCGATGACATCCGGGGCAACTGGCAATCGTTCTGCAAGACCAACGCCGGGCTCTGGCGCGTCGCTATTGGCGTAGAGCGCGGCGAGAGTGGCGGCGCGGTGCTGGACATGGCTCGGGGTATCGAACAGGTGAAGATCTCCTGGCGTACCCGCCAGGCCAGCTTTCTAGCGGATGTCGGCCGGGGCCTGGCCCGTGAGTCCAGGACGAGAGGTGACGCGGTGCGCTGGCTGCGTCGGGCTGAGGATGCGGCACCGCAGCATATCCGCAACCATCCGGCAACGCGGGAGACGGTTGCCTATCTGCTCGGTCGGGCGACGGCTTCGGCTGGTGGCCGTGAGCTGCGGGGAATGGCTGCCCGCATGGGTGTACCGCACTAGTCCTTGATCTACGAGCACGGTTAGTTCTGAGCCAGTTTCACGCTGGTGAAAATCCTGGGGTTAGCGCAGTCTAGCTTCCTGGGCTTGTGGAGACCCGTGCCGAGAAGCTGGCGCACCTTGAGCGCCTGGCCGACGAGTTGGCCCGCGGAGAGTTCACAGCCCACGTCGTCATTAAAGGTATAAAGTCCTATCTCAAGGTTGCCAACGCCAGTGTTCCGAAGCTAAACAGTCAGGTGCTTTGTCTGCGTGCTGAGGATGGCTCATGGGCGTTCTGGTGGCCGTGGCAACAGCCCATCGGAGCGGTTGACGACCTGGAGACGGTTGTCGGCAAGATTACGGCGGTGCTCAGGTCGGTGGAGGAGCAGTCGTTACCGTTCCTTACGATCGGACGGGTAAGGCGGGAAGGCGGTGTGGGCAGAGTGCAACATGAAAACATCTTTATTCGCGACTTGAATGACGAAATCTGACCGAGCTGGAAATGCTGGCTACTTGGCTCGCATCACGCAAAAGACCGCAGCGCGCCGAGTCGCAGAGTGCATTCGGTATAGCCGCAGCATTCTATCGCACTGGACAACGCGAGCATGTTTAAATTGTCATGCTTTAAGCCACGTTTCATGCCTAAACCTAAGCAACCTAGTAATCAGCTCGCAATATTTGACGCGAGAGAAACTGCCAGTAGTCTGGCACGGCTCAGGCCTGGCTACCTTCCATTGTCAGTATTTCTGGAGGTAGCCAGGCTCGTGGTTCTGCCGATAATTGAGCTAGTACCGCTGCGAACTCACAGGTCTCATATTCAATTGCTGATGTGCAGAAGACCATCAGATCATCCGACATGGCCGAGTCAGATACATACGCCAGGAACAGTCATTCGCGCAACGGATGACTCTATAGACTCCGTTATTCAACGACTTATCGAAGACGAGCTTCACGGTGTCGAGACTGGCCCGTTTGTCTTCGTCGAGAGCCTGCTGCACCAGTCCCTCCGGGGAGCCGAATTTGCTCAGGTTTACTGGGTCGAGGTTCTAGGGGAACCTAAAATTGGAAAATATTACGACGTAGACAGCCTTCCTGCCAACATTGTGACCTCCCAGCTACCTTTTATAAATGAGGCAATCGAGCACTACAAGGCGAACTATCATCCGAGGTGACTACGGCCTTCCCATGCCCGGTCTATCCGACCGGGGCCAGCTTTCGCCAAATCTTGCAATCGCTGTGATCTCTGAGCAATGCGAGAGATTACATGACGGCTTGGGTCTCTATTTCTGAGAACAAAGGCGGAGGCGGAGGCAGTAGCAGCCGAAGCGACCAGTGCCTCCCAACTTGATAGCGTAACTGAGGTAAGCGCCCCGACTCCCAGGGAAGCGGCGATATCTAGAATTCTGTCCAGCATTTCGGCATGGCAACGAATATCAACTTCTCGGGCTGCTCTCACCGCAGCCTTCAGGGCCAAATCGTCGTTATTCTTTGGGTAGAGGTCTACGGCACCCGCGCGCCAGGCTCGGCGAGCAGAAATAACATTCGACGTCCACAACTCAAGTCGTGACGAGCGACGTAGCGAGAAAGCTGACGCAACAATAATGTTAGCAAGATAAGATTCTGGGCTCGATATTTGATACTCACGCCTTTCCCTGGCCAGAACTCTGGGCAAGACTTGATTACGCAGCGGATGGTGCATTATCTGCCAACCAGACTTCCTGGCCACGTTGTCGTGATATCGTCCCCTGAGCAACGCCGAAACGACGTAGGCGTCACGAAGGGCGTGAAACACTTCCGAGTCCGGCTGGCGCTCAGCCAGCTCTTTGACGATACGAGTATCGGTGCTTATTTCCCATAGCTTATGTGCATCAAGATTAGAGATCTCAATAATGGCAGAGATCTGCGGAATGAAGGCAGGATCGAATAGGCCTCCCAGTCTTTTGGAATGCTCTTCCCAGACTTTACCTATAAACCACTCAAGCCACTGATCAAAGTCGGAGTCCTGAGTCATTAGCGTATGATACGTCTCGCGTATATTGACTGACTGCCCTCTAGCCCACCGCTTAGTATTCGTGCGTGCTGCTGATTGTACTTCTGCAGTTGATTCTACGGTACCCAGGACATCGGCCAGGCCGGCTAACACTTTACCAAAGGAGCCCGAAGCCGCGCCATCTTTAGTCGGACTGGGCGCAAGCCGCAGATGTTGCGATCCAACTATCAAGCATGTTGTCTCAACGGCGCTCTTCCAAGCCCATCGCGGGCATTCCTCTGGGCTACGATAGCTAAGCGTTCTGACAACCTCATATAGACAGGTATTGTCAACTAGGCCGACTGTCATGGCAGGAACCCCAACGGGTGGCGTGATAGCCCTGAAACTACTCCTGCCCTGAGCGTACTCGATCCTCAGGCCGACGGGTACTCATACCCAAACGCAGTGGGGGCGGCGGGGAGGTTGGGGTCCAGCCAGGCGGGCGCGACGGCCACTGCGCTTGTGCGCAACGTGATATGCTGGCCATGCTCGCCACATGGGCATCCTCTTGTACCGCCTACCAGACCAGGGGTAGTAGGGTCGATCTCATGCAAGACGAAGATGAGGTGCTCGTTCGGGTTGGCTCCAGCGAGCGGATCGAGTACTGCCGGATGGTTTCCGTCGAGGTCGGTGAGAAAGGGATGCCGTTTCGCGTCGAAGGAAGATACGAGGTAGTAGTGGTTCAGAACGGTGAAGGACGTATCACCTACAAGGATAGAGTTTCTGATGTCCACAAGGGCGATCGAGTGACCATTCCTTCTGGCGTGAGCTATACAGTGCGATCCGAATCAGAAATTAATGTGCTCATTTTTGGCGTATCGGATAAATAGCCGCTCGTGATGGAGGGGTCTCGTGAAGGCTCAGGATGTGACCGTGGAATCGCTCAGGGAACTGGACTTCAGGGTTGCGCCAGTGAACAATGTAACGATTGAAGGTGTCCTGTTCAAGAAGCTTCCCGTGTATCCTGATGGGCGAGGCGATGTCACCGAGCTATGGAGCGCCCCGTGGGAAGGGTTTGTCCAACCCGCTCATGTATATCAAAGCGCTACCGACTACGGGGTCGTCAAATGTTGGCATCTGCATGACATACACACAGATCAGTTCACCGTCACACGCGGCAAACTCCAGGTGTCTTTGGCGGACGTACGTGAGAACAGCTCTTCATTGGGACAAGTGAATACCTTCATCATAGGGTCAGTGACCCCTGGAATAATTCAAATTCCTCCGGGTCTTCTCCATGGCTGGAAGGCGCTATCGCCGCCAGAAGTAATAGTCGTTAACCTGCAGTCCCACGTTTATGAGCCCAGCGATGAGTACAAGTTTCCGTGGGACTGCGTTCTTGAGGACGTCTGGCAGCCGAGGAATGGATAAGTGAACCTAGCCTCGCTCAATGATCAGATTCATGTGATGCCATCGAGATTCCGGAGCAAGTCAAATGACTCTTGAGGTAAGAGGTGTTGGCCGTGTCCAGATACGTACCTTACCGCTTACAGAACCTCCGATACCTGAAGAGGGGGGTCGCATCAGGTCAGTGAACGGCGAGATGGCTCGCATAGTAAACGGTGAGCTTTTTTCCTTCGCCGCATATATCGAATTCGCGCTAGGTGCGAATAGATCTCGGGGGAATCACTATCATCTCCAGAAAACCGAGATACTCTACATCATGACGGGTACACTGCGCGCAGTGTACTATGATCTAGAGTCTCATACTACACAAGAAGAGATACTTCGCGCGGGTGACCTCGTTAGGATCGAGCCCAACTGCGCGCATGCATACGTGCCGTTGGAATATAGCCAGGCACTTGAACTAGCTGTCGATCCATATGACGAAGCGGACACTGTTGCCTACGAGCTTGTACGGGCCAAGTGACGAATCGTCCTTTAAAGCCTGGCTGTCCCACGCATAATCGCGAATACCTACAGCCAGCCTACGACTGCGCTTGCCATTGTTATTGCAGCTATAGACTGACCGTCCGTCATATCACCGCTGCGTATCATACTCAATATCTCTCTGAGGGTCGCGAAACGTACCGCAGTAATAAGCTCTTCTTCTGATGGCCTTGCATGATCCGCAATATCGATCTCAGTTGCAAGATAGATAAGAGCTACTTCCGAACAAAGACCGCTCATGGGTTCGATTTGTCCAATTAAGCGCCAGTCGCGAGCAACAATGCCCGCTTCCTCTGCTAGCTCTGATTGAGCAGATTCTAACGGTCCGAGTGCACCGTACCCCGCCCCACCCATGGGTATCCTCCATGATGCGCGATTAATTGGATATCGATACTCTCTAATGAGACATATCTTCCTCTCGGCTGAGCATGCGACTATACTTACGGCTTGAGCCTTCGTTTCAACTACACCATATATTCCAGCCTGGCCGTTTGGTCTGACCACTTGGTCCTCTCTTACAAGAATCCAGTCGTTTTGGTACGCAATCGTTGAGCTTAGCTTTTCCCATCGCAGCATGTGCTTATCCGGCATCTGGACGCCTTTCAATTTGAATGAGATGTGATCTTACTGCGCATGAGCGTTCGGGACGCCATGCGATACCCCCCGGACGACCCCGATGATCTCCCACCGGTCGCCGCGCTTGTTGTTCGGCCCGCCGCGCCAGCGGTTGAGCAGCGCCGGGTCGCTGGCCGCGAACTGCCAGCCGCTCCCGCTCGGAGGTCCGTCGACTCTCCTTGTACTTCAGGAACAGCATGTTCAGCATGTGCGCCTCACCCGTGCGTGTTGCCTCGACGTCTGGGAATCGCGGCCACGGTAGCCGAGATGCCACATACCCCGATGACCGATCACTCGTGCACGCGTACACCGTCAAGACCGCCGACCGCTCGCTGCGCGTGCTGCTGGTCAACGACGACCCGGGCAACAGCCACATTGTCGGCCTCAGCTACTGTGGATTCGCCCCTGGCTCCACCGCGCCGACGGTCTCCACCCTCGCTCCGCCCGGCACGTCGATCACCGCCGCGACCTCAGGCAGCGCCACCTCCCCAGAGCGTCGGCCCCTATTCGATCGCTCTGGTCACGCTGCCGCCGGGATCAGGCGAGGGCGGAGGCGGAGGTGGTGGCAGCACGGCCTCCTGGAACACCGGCAGCCTCACGCAGACCGGCCAGAGCGTCACGGTGACCAACGCTTCCTACAACGGCAGCGTCGCGCCCGGAACCAGTACATCCTTCGGCATGCAGGGCACCTGGACAAGCAGTGACGCACCGCGCCGACCAGCTTCACCGTCAACGGCGCCGCCTGCGCATAGCCATCGACTCCGCATAAAGACGCCCCCGGCCGTGACCGGGGGCGTCATGGTGTCAGGGGGATACGGTTACCGCGGGGAACGCTCCGCATTCCTGACTCCGTCCGTGAAGGCTGCCCACGATGCCCGGCTGAAGACCAGCTCAGGCCCCGCGGGATCCTTCGAGTCCCGGACGGCGACGACCCGCGGAATGTTGCCGGCGACCTCCACGCAATTGCCGCCGTTTCCGTTGCTGTAACTGCTCTTGCGCCACGCGGCGGCGACTTCCACGCAGTTACCGCCGTTCGCGTTGCTGTAACTGCTCTTGCGCCATTCAGTGCGATTCTGCTTCATTCTCGTACTCTCCTTGTATCTCGCGGATGAGAGCGAGGGACGCGTCGGGGGTGAGCGCCTCGATGCGGAGCGTATCGTAGGCCAGCTCGAACTCGGCGACGTCCGCTGGCTGTTCGATGAGCTGTCCGCTCGCGATGCTCTCAGTGTAGGCAACCCGGCTCCCGTCCGGGCGGGTGAGCAGGCGGAACTCGCCCAGCAGCCCGGCGTGCGCCCCGATCGCGATCGGGATGATCTGCACGACGATTCCCGGGCGCTCGGCTTGCTCCACGATCCGGGCGAGCTGGGCGGCCATGACCTTCGGTCCGCCCACCGGGCGGCGCAGCACCACCTCGTCGAGGGTGAACCACGACCTGGGCGGCTTCTCCCGGGCCAGGATCGCCTGCCGCTCCAGCCGGGTGGTGACGAGCTGCTCGATTTCCTCGGCGGTGTCACTGGGCCGACCACCGCGGAACAGCGCGCGGGCGTAGTCCCCAGTCTGCAGCAGCCCGGGAACGTTGAGGCTAGCCCACTCCTCGATGCTGGTTGCCCTGGCTTCCTCGTCCAGGAAGTCGGAGAATCCGGACGGGTAGGCGCGGGCTTCCTTCCTGATTGCCTCCAGCAGGTTCGCGAACAGCTCCCCGGTGCTCAGCGCCTTGTCGATGCGTTTCGCGAGGTCTGGCGTGGGGACGCGGTCGCCATTCTCGATCTTGCCGATCAGCGACGCCGAGAAGTTGATCATGCGGCCGAGGTCGTCCAGCCTCAGCCCTGCCGCCAGCCTGCGCCGCCGCAGCTCCGCGGCGAAGAAGCCGTACATCATCGCGATCCCGTCACCCTGGTGCTTCCTGCTCATCTACCTTTCCCCTCCCTATACCTGACGGCTCTTCCATGCCTGGCGAGCTCTGCCGGACATGACCGGACCGGCCGTGGACCGGGCACAGCACCCGGGGGTCCAGCGGGTGTCGCCTGGCGTGTTCCCGTTTCTATGGCGCACAGTAGCTCTCCGTCAGCATCCTGGTACGCAAGTCAGGGCATGCAATCCCAGGGAGAGGGATCGAGCGATGAGCGGACAGGACGCCGGGGTCGGCGTGAGCGGTCAGGGCGCGGGGGTCGGGGTGAGCGGCCAGGAAGCCGGTTACCTGATCGTGCTGAAGGCGGAGCTGAGCGGGCGGGGCCTGGAATCAGCGATCGAGGTCAGCGGCTACAGCACGCGGCTGGGGCTGGACACCCCGGCGGTGCACGTCGCCCCGTTCGACCAGAACGTCGTCGTGGCGCCGTGCTGCGACGGGACCTGGTGGTACTGGTACCCGTGGGCAGAGCGGATCGCGCCCGCCCACGACGTCACCGAGGCAGCCGACAAGGTCATGGACCTGTTCGGCTCGATCGACGACGACGAGGACGACGGCGAGCCCGGCGCGCACGACCCGGCGATGGCCCGGTGACCGGGGCCATGACGCGCGTCATGCCCGCGGGCCAGCCCGGGACTCGGCGGGAGACGCTCACCCGGGCGGCCTGCCCGGTTGCGCGGCTGCTGCGGCGGGCCGCCCGCGCGATAAGCATGACGCGGGGCGGTCACCGGTGAGCGAGTCGTGGGCGGCCGTGCTGTCCCGGACGCCGGCGCCGGCGCCGGCGTGGTGCGGCAGCGCCCGCTACCGCGGGACCCCGGATCAGGTCAGCCAGGCGCGCGGGTTCCTCGCCCGGATGCTGGGCGGCTGCCCGGCAGCCGGCGACGCGATCCTGCTCGCTTCTGAGATCTGCGCGAACGCCGTCCAGTATTCGGACAGCCGCAAGCCTGGCGGAGAGTTCACCGTATATGCGAAAGCCTGCCCGGGCTCCTGGCTGTGGACCGGAATCGAGGATGAGGGCGGCACGTGGGTAAAGCGCCCCCGCGACCCCGGGCGCATGCACGGCCTGGACATCGTCGCCGCGCTGGCCGGTGACGACGCGTGGGGGATCGTCACGGAGACCGGCGGGCGGCTGGTGTGGTTCCGGCTCGGCTGGACGGGCGGAACAGTGGCCAGGCGCATGTTAGCCACGGCCTCATGACCTGCGTGCCGCGCGGCCCTGGGGAGGATGAGCCCGCGCGGCACGCAGCGGGCGGTAAGCGCCGGACGACTCGCGTGCTCGGGTTTCGCGGGTCACCCGCCGCCGCTGCCGCCGTAACCGCGCCGAGGCGCACGCCGTGTCTCCCCCGAGCACGGCCGCTGAGCCGCCCCGGCGCGCAGGGCGGCGGCTGGCTCTGCCCGACTGAGCCTGCCGCCGCCCGCACCAGCCACAAGTGGGGGTGTCCGGCTAAAGCCTCCGCCCCGCGCAAACTCCCCATGTCAAACGGGAGATGACCCTGGTCTCCCGCTGAAACCCCGGCGTCGTGCAGCTTGCGAAGGGCTGCCACCGCGTACCCGTTCGGCTAAAAAAGCTCTTGGGCACGCGGCTGGCGGCTCAGGCCGACGTTTAGAGGACCTCAGGTTTCGCATAGGGCAAGGCGGCGCCGGATGGCACGCCGCGAGTCGGGCTCACGCATGGCCGAACGCCGCGAGAAAGCCCTGCGAGGGGCCGGGTAGTCATACCACGACGGACTGGCATTCAGCCTGCCTTGCCGACTATTCCGCCAGTGTATTGCCGGCATGCGGACATCGCCGACTTCTTCTGCGTCTTGGCAACGCTCCTGAGGGCGGTGCGGATCGCGGGAATGTCGCTGCCGTTGACGCTCACGCCGTGCGAATGAAGGCATGCGATGAACTGAGATATGTCCGGAGTGCTGCTCGCCGCTGGCGCGGCTCCGGCATTGCCGCCGCCGCACGCCGTGAGCGTGACCAGCAGGAGTCCCGCGCCACTGACCACCGTGAGCCATCCATGCCGCCGCCTGTTCCTGGTCAAGATTGCTTCCTCCCTGTTCGCGGGGCGGAGCCGATCTCCGCGGCCCGCTTCGTCAGGTCAGTTCACCGGAGAAGCGGTCAAGGCAGCGTCAAAGCTCGCTTTTACACTGAGTTGACCGGACGCACGCGATCGTGGCTAACGCCGGGTGACGCGCGATCCCTGAAGCGTTCGATCCCCTGACCGGCAGGAGGCGCAGGTGCGGGTGCTCGTGGTGGAGGATGCGCGGCCGCTCGCGCAGGCAATCGCGGAGGGACTGCGGCGTGAGGCCATTGCCGCGGACGTGGCCCTCGACGGCGGGGCGGCGCAGGAACGGCTGGCCGTCAACGATTACGACGTGGTCATCCTGGACCGTGACCTTCCCGTTATCCATGGCGACGAGATCTGCAGGTCACTGGTCAGTGGCGAGGCCATCGTGCGGATCCTCATGCTCACCGCCGCCGGGGATCTGGCCGACCGGGTCGAGGGACTCGACCTCGGTGCCGATGACTACCTCGCCAAGCCTTTCGCGTTCGCCGAACTGGTCGCGCGGGTCAGGGCGCTAGGCCGGCGAGCACGCCCCGCCGATCCGCCGGTTCTCGAGCGCGCCGGCATCCGGCTCGACCCGGCCCGTCACGAGGCAACCAGGGGCGGCAGGCCGCTGCCGCTGCGGCGCAAGGAATTCCTTGTCCTCGAGGAGCTGCTGCGCGGAGGCGGCGCGATCGTGTCCGCCGAGCAACTGCTCGAGAAGGCATGGGATGAGAACATCGACCCGTTCACGCACGTCGTCCGGGTCACGATCATGACGCTCCGCAGAAAGCTGGGCGATCCGCCGCCGATCGAGACCGTCCCGGGAGCGGGATACCGCATCTCATGAACCACACCCGCGATTTCACGCTGTCCCGGCTCGGCATCCGGGCGAGGCTCACCCTGCTCTATGGCGGGATGTTCCTACTCGCGGGCGGCACGCTGATCGTTATCTTCTTCATCATTGTTAAGCACAACTATCCCAGCGGGAAAGCCGTCGAAAATATCCTGTCGAGTTCCGGGCACCTGCGGCCGAACGAGGTAGAAGCCGTTCGCCAGAAACTGGATCTGCACCGCGGCCGGGTCCTCACGTCCGTGGTGGGTCAGTGCATGGTCGCCCTCGCGGTAGTGGCCGTCGCCGCGGTCGGCTTCGGATGGATCATGGCCGGGCGCGCGCTCAGCCCCGTGCGCCGCATCACCGACACCGCCCGCCGGGTCGCCGACCGCAACCTGGGTGAGCGGATCGCGCTGCGGGGACCCGACGACGAGCTGAAGGAACTCGCCGACACCTTCGATGCCATGCTCGAGCGCCTCGACGCGTCCTTCGACGGCCAGCGTCAGTTCGCGGCCAACGCCTCGCATGAACTCCGCACGCCGCTGGCCACCAACCGCACGCTGATCGAGGTCGCGATCGCGTCCGGCCGCGTGCCCCCCGGACTGCGCGAGCTCGTTGACACGATCCTCGCCGCCAACTCCCGCAGCGAGCTGATCATCGACGGCCTGCTCACGCTCGCCCGCAGCGACAGCGAAGCCATCAGGCGGCTTCCTGTCGACCTGTCCGATGTCGCTGCCGACGCGGTCGAGCAGACCGCCCACGAGGCCGCGGCCGCACGCATCACGGTCGATGCGATGCCTTACCCCGCCATGACCGTCGGCGACCCCGTCCTCCTGGAACGACTGGCCCTCAACCTCGTCCGCAACGGCATCAGGCACAATCACCCAGGCGGCTGGGTCACGGTGTCGACAGCAGCGCACGGGGAGCCCGGCGGGGTCGAGCTGGTGGTGACCAACAGCGGGCCGGTCGTGCGACCGCAGCAGCTAGACATGCTGTTCCAGCCGTTCCGGCGTCTGGACAGCAGCCGGGTCGCTGACAGCCAGGGCGTCGGACTTGGCCTTTCCATCGTCCGGTCGATCGTCCAGAGCCATGGCGGAATCCTGGTCCCCACACCCCGCGAAAGTGGCGGACTTGCCATCCGGGTCCGCCTGCGTTCCGCGGCGCGGGCCGACGGGACCCGGAGCCCGGAAATGGTCGCCAGATCCCATCCTAATATCGGGATTACACGGAAGTCGCTTACGGCCCCTCTTCGAGAATAACGCGGAGAATTGGCGAGAGTATTAGTCGGCGCGGGGAATCTGGGCGCCGCGCTGTCGGCATAAAGAAATAGAGCTTTATTCAGAACGGGCTTCGCCGGTTACGGCTCCCTTGCGGGGGATCCCGGGGGTCGTCCCCCGGGGCTATGCCTTGCGGGGGATCCCGGGGGTCGTCCCCCGGGGCTATGCCTTGCGGGGGATCCCGGGGGTCGTCCCCCCCGGGGCTAGCACTGCCCCGTGCCTGCGCCGGTGCGACCGGCAGCGTTGGTTCTGAATAACGCTCATAGGTTCTCTAAGGAGTCCGCATGTTTTTTACGTATCTCCGCCGCGAGCTGCGGCGGCGTATGCGCCAGGCGATTTTTATCTCGCTGGGCCTGGCACTGGGAATCGGACTGGTGATTACCGTGACAGCCGCCTCAAACGGCGTGAAGAACTCGCAGGCCAGTGTGCTGCACGCGCTGTACGGGGTGGGTACTGACCTCACCGTCACCCAGGCGCCGCCACAGGGCTCGGGCGGATCGACCTCGTTCGGGTTCAAGCAGGAGATCAAGCAGGCGAAGCAGGGCCAGGTCGCGGCCGGCACGAGGATCAACATCAACAACCTGGTCGACCGTCAGTATGCGCCCCTCAGCTCCGGCGTGCTGGCCACCGTTGCCCGCCAGCACGACGTGACGTCCGCGATAGGCGGGCTCACGCTCTCGGATGTCACGGTCACGGGGACGGTCCCGACCGTGACCACCGGCGGCGGCAGCAGCAGCAGCAGCAGTTTCAAATCGGCCTTCACCACCAACTCGTTCAGCGTCGCCGGCGTGGACGTGGCCCGCACGTCACTCGGTCCGCTCAGCGCCGCCAGGCTAGCCTCCGGCACCGGTCTGACGTCCGCCGACGCGAACGCCGACCACGCGGCGGTGGACTCCAATTACGCGACGCAGAACAAGCTGAGCGTCAACTCCGTGATCGATGTGGGCGGCACGAACTTCCGCGTCATCGGAATCGTCAGCGCGCCGCAGGGCGGCAATCCCCCGGACGTGTACATCCCGCTGGCAAAGGCCCAGAGCCTCGGTAAGAACGGGACGAGCAGCCTTACCGGCCAGGTGAACACGATCTACGTGTCGGCCGCGAGCGCCGCCGATATCTCCCTGGTGCAGCAAGAGATCGCCGTGGCGCTGCCGTCGGCCACCGTCACCGATCGCAGCGACCTGGCGAGCGAGGTGACGGGGTCCCTGTCCAGCGCGTCCCGCCTGGCCAGCAACCTCGGGAAGTGGCTGTCGGTCGCGGTGCTCACCGCCGCGTTCCTGCTGGCGAGCCTGCTCACGATGGCGGCGGTAACCCGGCGGGTGCGGGAGTTCGGCACGCTGAAGGCACTGGGCTGGCGGAGCCGGCGGATCATCGGCCAGGTGATGGGCGAGTCGATCGCGATCGGCATCCTCGGCGGCGCTGTCGGCGTCGGCTTCGGGTACGGCGGCGCCGCCCTGATCGACAAGCTGGCGCCGAAGCTGTCCGCGACGGTCGGGTCGAGCAATGCGGCCTCGGTGGCGGGCAAAGGCAAGGCAGGCGGAGGCGGTGGCACCCTCGGCTCGCTGACCAATACCGCCCACACCGTTTCCGTGACTCTGAGCGCGCCCGTCACGGTGACCGTGATCCTGCTCGCCGTGGTACTCGCCGTCGCCGGCGGGCTGATCGCCGGCTCGTTCGGCGGCTGGCGGGCGGCCAGGCTCCGCCCCGCGGCGGCGCTGGCCAGGGTGGAATGACAGAGCGGGAATGAGAGGAAGCGATGTATAAGCTCTCCGGCGTCGTCAAGATCTACAAGAAGGGCCGCGGCACGATCACCGCGCTGCAGGGCGTGGACCTCGTGATCGAGGACGGCGCGTGGCTCGCTATCCAGGGCCCGACCGGCCACGGCAAGTCCACGCTGTTGCAGATTATCGGCGGCCTTGACCGGCCGACCTCCGGGACGGTCGAGCTTGACGGGATGAACCTGACCGGGATGCGAGAGACCAAGGTCACCGAGGTGCGGGCCCGCTCGATCGGGTTCATCTTCCAGACCTTCAACCTGATCCCCACGCTGAACGCGGCGGAGAACGTCGAGGTGGCGCTCGTTCCGCTCGGCGTCCACGCCGCCGAGCGGGAGTCGCGCGCGGAGCGGGCGCTGGCGACCGTCGGGCTCGGCGACCGGCTGCGCCACCTGCCGTCCGAGCTATCTGGGGGTCAGCAGCAGCGGGTGGCGATCGCCCGCGCGCTTGTGAAGGAGCCCAAGGTGCTGCTCGCCGACGAGCCGACCGGCAACCTCGACGAGGGGACGAGGGACGAGATCATCGGTCTCATGGAGAATCTCTGGCGCGAACACGGGCTGACGATGGTCCTCGTCACCCACGACAGCACCGTGGCGGCCCGCGCGCAGCGGATCGGCCTGATGAAAGAGGGCCTCCTCACGGTCACTGAAGCTGCGGGAGGCCCCCCGGTCCAGCCCCGAGGGACCGTGCATGACACGCCGCAGCATTGGCGGTGAACGGCAATCGGGGTGCGGCGGGGGTGCTAGGGGGGTCAGCTAGGGGTTGGCTGGGCCGGAGGCCCCGTCTATTCTTGTGCCAGCGGGATAGAGAAAGGTTGGCGGCACCAATGGGTCATGAGTTTACGCTGGTTCTCAGCCGGGAGATAACTGATGACGAATCCAGGGTCCTGCAAGAGGCAGGTTGCGCGGGCGCGACCATCTCGACTGCCGCGCTCCCGACCAATGCGGACGTGGTCGTAACGCAGCTTGACTTCGACGCGGAGGGGCCATCACTCGCTGACGCGATCAACTCAGCTCTCGAAGCGGTGAAGACGGTGCCTGACCTGAGCGCGGCCAGCCTCACCGCTCAGCCTCAGCCGCAAGGCACTGCGACTGAGACCGAGGCCACACCGGCTGAGGCTGAGGCTGAGGCGGCTGACGAGGCCACGCCGGCTGAGGCCGCGGCGGCTGACGAGGCCACGCCGGCTGAGGCTGAGACGGCGGAGGCCGCAGCCACCGTTAATGAGGCTAGCGAGGTTAGCTAGGCGTCAACCGTAGTCATCGGCAGCAATCTCTGCGGCGAGGGCACATCAGGGCTTCCGCCCAATCCCGCAGATCGCGTCCACATCCTGAACGTCGCCCCCGTTGCCGGTGAAATCGGGCCGCCATTTCGACGTCGTGACCACCCCGGGCTCCACCAGGTCCAGACCGTCGAAGAAGCCAGCGATCTGCGCGGGGCTACGCAGATGGTACGAATTAGCTGAGTTGGCGTTATAGGCCCGTATAGCGGCGCTAAGCGCCTCACTGGTGTCGGTACCGTCACTGAGCGCCAGGTAACTACCGGACGGCAAGGCGTCCAGTAGTCGTCGCACGATCGAAAGCGGGTCGCTGGAGTCGGGGATCTGGCCGACGATTCCCAGCATCATGAGCCCGACGGGCTGGGTAAGGCTGAGCGTCTTCGCCGCGCCCTCGAGGATCTTTTCGGGGTTGCGCACGTCAGCCTCGATGTAGTCGGTGACGCCGGATGGACTGCTCGTGAGCAGAGCCTGGGCATGCACAAGTACGAGAGGATCGTTGTCGACGTAGACGATCCGCGACTGCGGTGCCACCCGCTGGGCGACCTCGTGGGTGTTCTCGGCGGTCGGCAGGCCGGTGCCGATGTCAAGGAACTGGCGGATGCCTGCCTCGCTGGCCAGGTAGCGCACCGCACGGGACAGGAAATGCCGCTGCACGCGGGCGATGCGGGCGATGCCGGGGAACAGTCGCAGAATCAGCTCGCCGGCCTCGCGGTCGGCGGCATAGTTGTCCTTACCGCCCAGCAGGTAGTTCCAGACCCGGGCTGAGTGCGCGACGCTGGTGTCGATCCTGGGCGGCTGCCTCCAGCCGGGCGCGGGCGAGTGATCAGTCACGGGCTCCCTCTCTGATCTGCGCTGTGGTGGGTGGACGGGTGCGGCAGGCGCAGCCTTCCACCGCCGCCAAGATACCCACAGCCACGACGAGCCGGAGGCTTGTTTCGAACCGGGCTGCCGACCAGAATCCCAGGGGTGACACTGGCGTCACCGGACCAGCGGCTGCCCGGCTCACCGCGGCGACCGCGGGAAGACCGGCGAGAGATACCTGAGGCAGATCCCCCGAATCCATGACGGACCGTGGTCAGCTGATTACACTTTTCCTTCAGCCCACAAGGAGAGTCCGCCATGGCCCTTCCGGCTTCCACGCACGTCGGGCAGCTGCGCGTGGAAACGCGTCACCTCCCCTCGGCCGATGGCCCGGGCGGCGACATCCACGACGTCGTGGCGACGCCCTTCGGGGTGCGGCTGCTGATCGGCGATGTCATGGGCACCGGCCAGCAAGCGAATCAGGTCGGCGCGAGCGTGCTTGGCGCGTGGCGTGAACTTGCCCGCTCGGAGCCGAGCCTGGCCGGCGTCGCGGTGCGGCTGCATACCCTGATCGCCAGGTCCGCGCACCCGGACCGATTCGTCACCGCGCTCCTCGTGAACTTCCCCGGCCCGGTAGCGGAAGACCCGGCCAGGGAAGACCCGGCAGCGGAAGGCGGCCCCGCCGTCGGCGGCCCCTGTGGCTTATGGGCCGAGCTGGTCTGCTGCGGGCACCCGCCGCCGCTGCTGGTGCGCGACGGGACGGCGACGTTCACCGGCCCGCTCCCCTACCCGCCGCTAGGCCTGCTCGACCTGGCCGAAGGGTGGTGCGCGGGGGGCACTATCCCGTTCGGCGAGGGCGACCGCCTGCTGCTCTATACCGACGGCGTGTCGGAGGCCCGCGATCCGGGCGGCCGGTTCTTCCCGCTGACCGAGCACGCTGAGGCCGCCATGCGCCGCCAGGACGCCGCGCCGGGCGGCGAGACCGCCGGGGACGCGGGCGGCCGGCACCCGCTTGACGCCCTCATGACAAGCCTGCGCAGGCACATCGGCGACCGCATGGCCAGCACCGACGACATACTCCTCGTTCTCGTGCAGCGCGGGTAGCGGGACAATCGGCTAGCGGGACAATACTGTGACAGCATGACCCGTGTCTCAAACCGGCAACGTCCCGGTGAGCTGCCCGTGGAGGTCACCGGGTTCGTCGGCCGCCGGAGTGAGTTAAAGCGGCTGGCGGCCCAGCTGCGGGCCGCGCGGCTGGTGACCGTGACCGGCCCTGGCGGTGTCGGCAAGACGCGCGTGGCGCTGCGCACCGCCGCCCGGCTGGCCGGCCGGTTCACCGACGGCGTGTGCCTGGCCGAGCTGGCCGGGCTGCGCGATCCCGACCTGCTGCCGCACACGATCGCGACCTGCCTCGGCCTGCCCGAGCAGGACGCCCGCGCCCAGCTGGACGCGGTCCTCGACTACCTGCGCGGCCGCCAGCTCTTACTGATCCTCGACACCTGCGAGCACCTGGTGGACGCGTGCGCGATGCTCGCCCACGTGCTGCTGCGCCAGACGGCTCAGGTGACCGTGCTGGCCACGAGCAGGCAGCCGCTGGATGTCCCCGGCGAGCACACCTGCCTGATCCCGCCGCTGCCAGTACCGGAACCGGCCTCCCGCCACGCGGCCAGCCGCGCGGACGTGATCCGGCTGTGCCGGCGCCTGGACGGGATCCCGCTCGCGATCGAGCTGGCAGCGGCTCGACTGCGTGCGGTGCCGCTCGGGCAGCTGGCGCAGCGGCTGGAAGACCGGTTCCGGCCGCCCGCCGGGGCGGCCGGAACGGTGCTTACCGGGGAGCGGCGCGCCGCGCTGCCGCACCACCAGACGCTGCGCACCGCGACCCAGTGGAGCTACGACCTGTGCTCCCCCGCCGAGCAGCTGCTCTGGGCCCGGCTGTCCGTCTTCGCCGGATCCTTCGACGTCCCAGGCGCCGAGGAAGTGTGCACCGGCGACCCGCTGCCACGCG
>WNFD01000896.1_pt1 | contig 42035 bp, 46 predicted proteins | sample 5400491 | NCBI WGS metagenome assembly WNFD01 (sample SAMN13153343, study PRJNA577476) | soil metagenome | isolation source: 120 cm saprolite under Douglas fir tree site 2 hole 2 replicate 2 | place: USA:California | collected 2015-04-18
AGCGGGTTGCGCGACTTGGGGTGCGGCTTCTGCTCGAGCACCTTGCCGATCACGATCGCGGAGAGGTCGACGACCACGAGCGACTCGACCTCGATACCGAGCCGTGTCAGCACGTCCGCGGCGTCTTTGGGCGTGACGCCGTCCAGGTCGAGGAAGTCGCCGAGCCACTCGTAAGAGATGCGCATCAGAACTGCTCGAGGAAACGCAAGTCGGATTCGTAGAAAAGGCGGATGTCGTCGACGTCGTGCTTGAGCATCGCCATGCGCTCGATGCCGAAGCCCCACGCGTAGGCGTTCCACTGAGTCGGGTCGATGCCACCATTCCGCAGCACCTGGGGGTGGACCATCCCGCAACCGCCGACCTCGAGCCATCCCTTGTGCCGGCAGCTCTTGCAGCCCATGCCGCCGCAGATGCCGCACGTGATGTCGAACTCGAAGCTGGGCTCGGTGAACGGAAAGTAGCTCGGCCTCACGCGCACCCTGCGGTCCTTGCCGTACAGCGACTGGATCATGTAGAGCAGCGTGCCTTTCAGGTCGCCGACGGTCAGCCCTTTGTCGATTGCGAGGCCCTCGACCTGCATGAAGTAGGGCAGTCGCGTCGCCTCCGGCGCGTCGCGGCGGTAGCAGCGGCCCGGCGCGATGATGTAGATGGGGGGTTCTTTGAGCCGCTGCATGGCGCGGATCTGTACGGGCGACGTGTGGGCGCGGAGCAGGAGCTGCGGGCTGAAGTAGAACGAGTCCCAGTTCTCGCGGGCCGGGTGTCCCTCTGGGATGTTCAGCGCCTCGAAGTTGTACCACTCAGTTTCGACCTCCGGCCCCAGCTCGACGTGGTAGCCGAGTGACTCCAGCACGGTTTCGACCTGCCTCGCAACCTGGGTCAGAACGTGGATGTGGCCTCGGCCCAGGGGCGGCCCGGGAAAGGTGATGTCTATCGCCTCGGTCTCGGCGAGATCGGCAAGACGCGCCGCTTCCAACTCCGCGCGCCTGGCGGCCAGTCCGCCCTGGACTGCGCGCTTGGCCTCGTTGACGGCCTTGCCCAGCGCCGCCTTCTCCTCTCCACTGAGCTTGCCGATGCCTTCGAGGAGCTTGCTGACGCGCCCGCTCTTGCGCCCGAGGTATTCGACCTCGATCCGCTCGAGCTCCTGCTCGGTCTGCGCCTTGCCGATCGCGGCGAGCGCCTCGCTCGTCAGAGCTGACGGGTCGCTCATGCCGCGAGCCTCCGGCGGATTTCGAAGAGGATGATCGCCGCGGCCGCGGCGACGTTCAGCGACTCGACGCCTTCGGTGAGCGGCACGGTCACAAGCTTCAGGTCCTGGCGCGACAGGCCGTGCGCCTCACTGCCGAGAACGATCATGCCCGCTGACTCTAGTGGCGCCTCGACCAGCAGCGCACCGCCCGAGGACGAGGCACCGTATCCGTCGAGCGCCTCCAGGTCCTTCCAGCGCGCCTTCGCCACCCTCATTCGGAACACGTTGCCGGCCGAAGCCCGGATGGCTTTCGGACCGTAGGGGTCAGCGCTTCCGGGCAGCACCGCCAGCGCCGGCGCGCCTGCGGCAGCCGCCGTGCGGCAGATCGCCCCTACGTTGCCCGGATCCTGCACGCCGTCCAGGACCACGAGGGGCCACCGCGCCGCTCTCGCGGCCTGGATCGCCTCCGCCGGCGATGCCTCACGGACGCGGGCGATCGCGATCACGCCCTGCGGGGTGACGGTCTGGGTCGCGGCGCGGTAGGCACCGGGGGTGAGGGTGACGCGCGAATCCGACCGGAAGGGCAGCTTGTCCCCTTCGCGCACAGCGAGCAGGTCGAACTCCAGGCCGGCTGCTCTGGCCTCGGCGAGCACGCGCGGACCTTCCAGGAGGACGAAACCTGGCTCGCGCCGGTGGGCGAGACGCCGCAAGCGGCGGACGACCTCGTTGTCCGGGCTCGAGATCAGAAGGTCAGAAAGATGAGGGGAAACCGGCCGGTTTCCCCTCATCGGCGCGTGGGCAAAGCCCACCCCGCCTGACGGCGGGGCAAGCGCGCCTGCTCCCTTTCCAGGGAGGTTGGGTCTGTACTAAAGGGCTTTCTTAGCAACCTCCACCAGCCGAGCAAAGGAACCGCTGTCGCGCACGGCCAGGTCAGCCAGCATCTTGCGGTCGATCTCCACTCCGGCCTGGCGAAGGCCGTGCATCAGCTTGTTGTAAGGCAGCCCCGACTGCCTCGAGGCGGCGTTGATGCGCGCGATCCACAGCCGCCGCATCTCGCGCTTGCGCCGACGGCGGTCGCGGAAGGCGTAGGCGAGCGCGTGCAGAACCGCCTCGTTGGCGGGCCGGAAGAGCAGCTTCTTGGAGAGCCGGAAGCCCTTGGCACGGTCGAGGATCGCCTTGTGCCGGCGGTGTGCGGGGACGCCGCGCTTGACTCGTGCCATGGCTCAGACCCCCAGCGCGCGCCGCACCGTCTTGCGGTCGGCCTTGTCCACGGGTTGTTCGTTGTGGTACTTGCGCTTGCGCTTCTTCGATTTGTGCTCGAGAAGGTGGCTCTTCGAGGCGGAGCGTCGCATCAGCTTTCCGTTTCGCGTCACGCGCACTCGCTTGGCGATGCCCTTCTGGGTCTTGAGCTTAGGCACTCGTCGGCACCTGTTCCTTGGCGGCGGGAGCGCCCTGGCGGCTCGGTGCCAGGATCATGAACAGGTTCTTGCCCTCCAGCAAAGGCTGGCGTTCGATGACCGCGAACTGCTTGGCGTCATCGGCCACGCGCTCGAGGATCTTCCGCCCTATCTCCTGGTGGACCATCTCGCGGCCCCTGAACATGATCGTCACCTTGACCTTCTCTCCAGCTTCGAGGAACTGCTTCAACCCTTTGAACTTGGTCTGAAAGTCGTGCTCGGCGACCTTGGGTCGCAGCTTCATCTCTTTCAGCTTGATGACGTTCTGCTTGCGCCGCTGGTCCTTCTCGCGTTTGATGGTCTCGAACTTGAAGCGTCCGTAGTCCATCAGGCGGCAGACCGGCGGGCTCGCTTGCGGCGCCACCTCCACCAGGTCGAGTCCCTTTTCGTTCGCGATGCGAAGCGCTGCGTCGAGCGACAGCACACCGAGCTGGTTGTTCTGGTCATCGATCAGACGCACTTCGGAGCTGCGGATCTGATCGTTGATCCTTAGCTCTTTAAACGGTATGGGACGCTACCTCGGCCAAATTCAGGGTTGCTCTATTCCTCCATCGATATAAAACAAAACGGACAGCACACCGGCTGTCCGCATCAGACAACCCTTTCGAGCGATGCTCTTGGGGTGAGGGCCGGTGCCCTGCTTCAGAGGGGTGGATCGTACCGGAAACGTAACCCCATGCGCAAAATGGCGTTGCCTTGTGCAGAGTGTCGTCACCCCGGACGGCGGCCGTGCTGCTGATCCTCACCGCCGCCCTCGCGGCCTGCGGGAGCAGCGCGAGCCCGCCAATCGTCGCCGGCCACACGCCATCGCCGGCTCAAGCTTCGCCCACCCACCGGGCGACCGCTTCCGCCTCGGCGGCGGCCAGCCCGACGCCTTCCCCGCCGCCCCAGCCGGTCACTGGCGCGTACGGCGTGCTGGTCGGCAGCCAGGCAGCGAGCACCTACACGGTCAGCCTGATCGCGGTCGACGGCAAGGTCGCGGCGTCGAGCGAGGCGAGCACGCCCGCCGGTGTCTCATGCGCGAGCGCCGCCGGTGCGCCCGTCCCGCTTCCGGTGAGCATGAGCAACTCGCGCGCCTACTTCATGGACGCGCAGGGCGTGGTGCGATTTCTCGCCCCCAACGGCGACTCCGGGCGGGCAACGACCGTGCCCGCCGGGACCGCCTCGCGCCGCGCCACGTTCGCGGTCAGCCCCGACGACCAGCGGATCGCCGTGATCGTCGCGGACTACAACACAAGTGGGGCCTCGAGCAGGCTGTACGTCGAAGACCTGAACGGCGGCGGCAACCACCTCGACCTGTTCAGCGAGAGCGGCGCGCGGACGCTGTGGCCGATCGGGTGGCATGGCATCAACAACCTCGTTCTGGCCGTGGTCCCCTCGTGCACGCAGGGCGGCGGTCCGTTCTGTTGCGGTCCTTCCGAGCTACATGTGGTCGACCCCGCGACGGCGACCCGAAGGTTCACGCTCGGAGGGACGAGCTGCGTGATCGCGGGCTCACCATCGCCCGCAGGTGTCGTGTGCGAGAACACCGCGAACTTCACGCAGGGCACATATCTCAACTGGACCGGGGGGACCGTCCGGACGCTGGCCCTCAACGGGCCGAGCTTCGCCTACGTCTCGCCGGGCGGCGGCATGGTCGCATTTGTCGACAACAACGGCACCTCGTTCACGATCGGCGCCGCGTCGATCAACGGCATGTTCGCGTGCACGTGGATCGACGATGGGCATGTGCTCTCAGGCGGCGATGCGCAGCACCAGCCTCGAATCGCCACCGTGACGACCGGCGCGATCGTTCCCGTGGCGGCGCAGGGTGATTGCGGAGGCCGTCTGCCCGGAGGGCTCTGAGCCACACCACCCGTTAGTCCGGACCAAGCGACCCTCCAGCTCGCGGCAAACCCCGGATAGTCCGGACGATCCGATGATCGACCTGGTGTTCGACAGCTAGCGGCGGCGCTCGGCCACCTCGGCGGCCACCATGTCGGCGAACGATTCGAGAGCCGAGTCGACCTGGTTCCCCGCACGGTCGCGAATGTTGACGTGCTCGGACTCGGCCTCGCGTGCGCCGACGATCGCCATGTACGGCACCTTCTGGAGCTGCCAGTCGCGAATCTTCCGCTGCATCTTTTCCGAACGATCGTCGACCTCGACCCTCAATCGCGGACGCCGCAACCGCTCCGCCACCGAGTGCGCGTAGTCGTGCTGTGCGTCGGTGATCGGGATGACCACGACCTGCACCGGATGCAGCCACGTCGGGAAGGCTCCGTTGTAGTGCTCGATCAGAAAAGCGGTCATGCGCTCGAACGCGCCGAAGGCGCCGCGGTGAACCAGCACAGGCCGCTGCCGTGAACCGTCTTCGGCGACGTACTCGAGGTCGAACTTCTTCGGCAGCTGGTAGTCCACCTGCACGGTGTTGTTGGTGAACTCGCGCCGGTGCGCGTCCTTGACCTGGAAGTCGATCTTCGGCCCGTAGAAGGCGGCGTCGCCGACGCCGACCCTGTAGGGCAGGCTGAGGCTCTCAAGCGCCTCCTTGAGCATCGCCTCGGCCGTCTCCCACTCCTCGTCGGTGCCCGCCCATTTCGTCTTCACGTCGTCGCGCACCGACAGGCGGTACCAGTAGTCCTCCACCCCGAGGACCGACATGAAGTGGTTGGCCAGCTCGATGGCGCCGCGCACCTCGCCGATCACCTGCTCCGGGGTGCAGAAGATGTGCGCGTCGTTGAGGTTGAAGGAGCGAACCCGGATCATGCCCATCAGCTCGCCCGATTTTTCGAGCCGGTAATTCTGGCCAAGCTCTGCGATGCGCACGGGCAGGTCGCGATAGCTGTGCAGTTCCTGCCCGTAGACGATGATGTGGTGCGGGCAGTTCATCGGCCGGAGCTCCAGCTCCTCCCCGTCGTCGAAACGAATCGGCGGATACATCGTGTCGTGGTAGAGCTGCCAGTGCCCGCTCTGCTTGTAGAGGTCGAGCTTCGCCAGGTGCGGAGTCATGACGTGCCGGTAACCGCGCCGCAGCTCCTCGTCGACGATCCAGCGTTCGAGCTCGCGCCGGATCGTCGTGCCGTTGGGCAGCCAGATGACCTGGCCAAGGCCGACGCGCTCGTCGAGGGCGAAGATCTTCAGCTCCCGGCCAAGCTTCTTGTGGTCACGCTTTTCGGCCTCTTCCAGGAACTTCATGTAGTCGTCCAGCTCGCGCTGGGTCACCCACGCGGTGCCGTAGATGCGAGTCAGCTGGGGCTTCTTCTCGTCACCGCGCCAGTACGCGCCCGCGACGCGGAGCAATTTGAAGAACTTGATGTCCCTGGTGGATCGCACGTGAGGGCCGCGGCAGAGGTCGAGAAAATCGCCGGTACGGTACAGGCTGACCTCGTCGCCCTCGACCTTGTCCGCGATCAGCTCGAGCTTGAAGTCCTGGCCGCGCCCGCTGAACTCTTCGATCGCCTTGTCGCGTGAAACGACCTCGTGCGTGAATGGGATGTCCGCCTGCGCGAGCCTGCGCATCCGCGATTCGATCGCTGGGAGCTCCGATTCGGAGATCGGCTTGCTGAACTGGAAGTCGTAGTAGAACCCGTCCTCCACGGCGGGACCGATGCCGTACTTCGCGTCGGGGTAGAGCTCGGTGACCGCCGCGGCGAGGAGGTGCGCGGTCGAGTGCCGCAGCACATGGAGCGGATCGTCAGTCGCCTCGTGGTCCCCGTAGTCGGGCATCGGGTCGTCCAGTATATGAACCGCATTGGATGGACTGACGCTGCCCCTCCGGCGCTGCGCGCCACCTCCCCATAAATGGGGAGGACCCACTTCCCCATGAATGGGGAGGACAAATAGTGGATTGGGCTCGGATCGTGGACGTGCTCGGCTATCCGTCGGCGGGACTCGGCATCCTGATCGAGAGCGCCGGCGTTCCGTTTCCGGGCGAAGCGCTGCTCCTCGCCGCCGCGGCGTGGGCCGCCGCCCGCCACCACTCGCTCGCCCTCGTCATCCTGTTCGGTTTCCTGGGTGCGACCGCCGGGGCCGATATCGGCTACCTGCTCGGACACCACGGCGGGCGGCCCTTCGTCGAGCGCTTCGGCGCGTTCCTGCGGATCAAGCCGGATCACCTCGCGCGGGCGGAGCTCTTCTTCGCCCGACATGGCGACAAGGCCGTCCTGGCGGCGCGCTTCTTCCTGGGCCTTCGCACGTGGGGCTCGATGCTGGCCGGGATGTCGCGCATGCCGTTCTGGCGCTTCCAGTTCTTCAGCGCGCTCGGTGGGTTGATCTGGGCCGTCCTTATCGGGACCGCCGGCTACGTCCTGGGCAGCAACCTCCCGCTGCTGGAGACGATCATCCGCGCCATAGGCATCGGCGGCCTCACGGTTCTTCTGCTGATCGTGCTGATCCTGGTTGTGGCCCAATCACGTGCATCCCGCCAACGATGACCCCCACCCCACCCCCCAGGAGCAGCACGCCGAGGCCGCCCAGCACCTGGGCCGTGCCGATGGCGTCGGAGAGCGCCGCGGCAAGCAGCACCGGGATCGCCGAGACCCCGTTGATGACCATGTAGAGGAGCGCGAAGATGCGGCCCCGGATCGCGTCGCTCGTCGACTCCATCAGATAGGTGATCGCCGGGATCAGGATCGCGCCGAATTCGACTCCGAGCAGGAGGCTGAACGACGCGCCCGTGATGCGGTTGTGCACCTGCAGGTCCGGGAAGTGCCGCATCGCCTGCGGCACGGCCGCCAGCGCGAGCAGGGTCACGCCGTTGGCCAGGAGTGAGCCGGCCAGCAGGCGTGAGCGGTCGACCTTGCGCAGGAACTGGCCGAGGAGGACGGCGCTCAGGATCGCCCCCGCAGTCGCCGGCCCGAGGATCACGTACGTGTCCTGGGCCGCGATGCCGATGACCTTGCTCACATACGCGGGCGCCAGCGTGTACAGCATGAAAAGGACGAGCACCGCGATGCTCACCTGCCCGAACGCGAGGCGCAGGCCGCGCGAAGCGCGCAGCGCGTCGACGCCTTCCTGGAGGTCGACTAGCATCTGGTGGAAGCGGTTCCGGCTCTCCTCGACCGGCGAGTCGTGCCTGCGGGCGAGCTTCGGGATGTCGGACGCGAAGATCAAGGTGCCGGCCATCACCAGCAACACGACCGCGCACCAGTAAGGCGCGTAGAGGTCGATCCTCGACACGACCGGGGCGAGCACACCGCCGACCACCAGGGTGAGGACCATCGTGAGCAGTGCCATCGAGTTGGCGGTGATCAGCGCCTCGCGCGGAAGGATCGTCGGGATGACAGCCGCCTCGGCGGGGCCGAAGAGCTGCCCAACTCCGGAGAAGACCAGCGTGATGACGAGCAGGTGGATGAAGTCGCCCTTCACGCCGGGGATGATCGATGCGATCGGGATGAGGGCCACCACCGCCGCCCGGCCGATGTTGCACCACAGCATGATCTGCTTGCGATCGACGCGGTCCGCGATCACTCCCGCGGGAGGCGCGAAGAGCACCGCGGGCACGGTGTACGCCAGGAGCGTCACGGCCACCGAAGTGCTTCCTCCGGTCGTGTGGTAGGCGAGGATGATCAGCGAGAACAGGAGGAACTTGTCCGCGAGCTGAGCAGCCAGCTGCGCGAACCAGATGTTGCGAAACGCGGTGTGCCGAAGCGCACCGCGAAAGCCGCCAGGAGCCTCGACCGGCAGCCGGATCGGATCCATGCCCGGTAGAGCCTAACGATCAAGCCTGGGGTTTCAATGCGCGATAGGTCGCTTCCCATTCGGGGAGGGTGAGCGTCTGAGGGCGTCGCGCGGGGTCGATTCCGAGCTCGCCAAGCCGCTTCGCAGCTTCGGCGCCCGAAGTCCCGGCAATGCGCGCAAATGTCCCCCCCAGCTGCTTGCGGCGGAACTGAAACACGGCTTCGACGAAACGGAAGAAACCATCCATGTCGCCGATATCGACGGCGGGCGCGGGCCGGACTTCGAGGACGACCAGCGCGGAGTCGACCCGGGGCGCCGGCGTGAAAGCCGACGCGGGAATCGTCATGGCGGTCTGCGCGTCGGCGAACACCTGCACGGCGACCGTCGCAAGGCTGGCCGCGGTGGTGGCGGTCCAGCGCTCGGCGACCTCCTTCTGCACGACGAGGGAAAGCCTGCGCGGCCGAGGCGGATGGTCGAGCAGCTTGCGGATGAGCGCGCCGGTCAGGTTGTAGGGGATGTTGCCGGCGACGATCTCACCGCCATGCGAAAAGGCGCGTTTAACGTCGAAGCGGAGAATGTCGGCCTGGACCAGCTCCACGTTGTCTCGGCCGGCCAGCACCTCGCGCAGCACCGGCGTGAGCCGGTGATCCAGCTCCACCGCGATCAGCCTGCGACAGCGCGGCGCAAGGGCGATAGTCAGGGTGCCGGCACCCGCGCCCACCTCGAGGACATCGTCCTCGGATCCCGTGCCTGCCGCCTCCGCGATCGCGTCGCGAAGCGCCGCGTCGATGAGAAAGTTCTGGCCCAGCCGGTGCTGGAGGGTGATTCCGTGACGCCGCAGCAGGCCCTCGAGCTGATGAGAGTCCGCGGGGTCGATCACTTCATCTTTTGAAAGAGGGCGATCGCGTTGGCGCGCTCCTGGTCGGCGAGCTGCTCCATGCCGATGCCGCGCAGCTCGGCGACGAGCTCCGCCGTGTCGATGAGATACGCGGGCCGGTTCCGCACGTCCATCCGCTTCTGCGCGTTGCCGTACGGAGAATCGGTCTCCAGCAGCAAACGATCCGCCGGGCAATGCTTGACCACTTCGCGCAGGGCGTCGCGGCTCGGACGCGTGATCAGGCCGGCAAACGAAATGTAGAAACCGACCTCGAGAAAACGCTGCGCCCAATCCCAGTCCAGCGCGAAGTAGTGCATGACTCCGCGGAGGCCCGGATGGGCGTGGATTGCGGTGAGCAGCTCGTGAGCGGCGCCGCGGTTGTGGATCGAGACCGGAAGGTCGAGGTCGGTCGCAATCCTGAACATCTGGTTCACGCGCTCAATCTGCAGGTCGGGGTGCGGGCCGCCGACGTGCTCGAAATCGAGGCCGATCTCGCCGATCGCGACGACCATCTCGTCACGAGCCAGCTCGTGCATGGCGGCCGGGTTCGGCTCGCCCGGTTCCAGCGGGTGGTGCCCGACGCCCGCCCACACTTCCTCGTACGCGTGAGCGAGTGATACCGCGGTCGCGCTCCGGTCCAGGTCGACCCCGACCGCGATCAGCCGCGTCACGCCCGCCGCCACCGCCTGCTCCACGACCTCGGTCGCGTTACCGAGCTCCTCGAGGTGGAGATGCGTGTCTACGAAGATGCCGGGGGCTCCGCTTCGCTGACGTCGTCGAGGCGCTTGAAGAGTGGTTTCGGTTCAGGCAGCTTGCGACCCGGCTCGAGCTGCGAGGCCCGCCAGCGGTCCTCTTCGGCGTAAGCGCCGGTGATGATTCGGTGCGTGCCCACGTCTTTCACGTCGGGCTGAGGCGCGATGACGTCGTCATAGCCCAGCATCGCGTGCAGGCGCTGGGACGAGAAAGGCAGAAACGGTGTGAGCATCGTCTTGAGGTTGTCGACGCAGCGAAGGGCCGCGTAGAGAACTGTGCCGGCGCGCTCTCGGTCAGTCTTGATCGTGTGCCACGGCTGCTCAGTGCCTAGATACACATTCACCTTCGCCGCCATGGTCATCGTGTACTTCAAAGCGGCCTGGAATCGGGCCTGTTCGAGTAAGTGAGCGACGATGCCTAGCGCTTCTTCGACTTCTCCAATGATTCCGTGTTCCGAATTCGTCAGACGTGGAACCGGAACTTCACCAAAGTTGCGGTGAACATTCACCAGGGTCCGATGTACCAGGTTGCCCCAGGTCGCCACCAGCTCGTCGTTGTTCCGGCGCACGAACTCAGACCACGTGAAGTCGGTGTCCTGGTTCTCCGGCCCCGCGATCATCAGGTAATAGCGCAGCGCATCGGGGTCGTAACGGTCGAGCACGTCCTTGACGTAGATGACGTTGCCGCGACTGGTCGAAAGCCTCGAACCCTCCATGTGCAGGAACTCGCTGGCCACGATCTCGTCGGGCAGGTGGAGGTCGCCGGCACCAAGCAGGATCGCGGGCCAGATGATGGTGTGGAAGGTGATGTTGTCCTTGCCCATCGTGTAGTAGTGGCGGCTCTCGGGGTTGTGCCACCACTCTTTCCACGCTTCCGGCCGGCCGGTGCTGGCCGCCCACTCGATCGATGCTGAGAGATAGCCGATGACAGCGTCGAACCAGACGTAGATCTTCTTGTGCGGGTTGTCCTCCCAGCCGGGCAGCGGGACCGGTACGCCCCAGTCCAGGTCCCGCGTGATGGCGCGCGGTTTCAGGTTGCGGACGTACTCGAGCGAGTACTTGCGCACATTGGGCCGCCAGTCATCGTGTTTCTCGATCCACGCCGTGAGCTGCTCGGCAAAGGCGGGGAGATCAAAGAAAAAGTGCTCGGTCTCCCGAAATTCGACCGCCGCATCGCTGCCTCGCTGGTGCGGGTTGATCAGGTCGATCGGGTCAAGCTGGTTCCCGCAGTTGTCGCACTGGTCGCCCCGCGCCTCCAGGTAACCGCAGATCGGACACTTGCCTTCGATGTACCGGTCGGGCAGCGTGCGCCCGGACGCGGGGTCAAACGCGCCCATCTGTTTCTGCCGGAGCAGGTAACCCTTTTCGTAAAGCGTGAGGAACAGCTCCTGCGTGACCCGGTAGTGGTTGGCGGTGGTCGTGCGCGTGAAGATGTCGTAGGTCATGCCGAGCCGCACAAAGTCATCGACGATCAATGCGTTGTTGCGGTCGGCGAACTCGCGCGGCGGGATGCCCTGCTTGTCCGCTTCATAGGTGATCGGAGTGCCGTGCTCGTCGGTGCCGCTCGCCATCAAGACCCGCGAACCGCGCAGCCTCTCGAAACGAGCGAGCACGTCGCCAGGCACCGCTAACCCGACCACGTGGCCGAGGTGTCGCGGTCCGTTGGCGTAGGGCCACGCTGGAGCGATCAGGACTGTTCTGCGTTCAGGCACCGTGTGAAAGTATCGGCCAGGGCACGACGGGACCGCAGGGAAGGGATTCCGCACGTTTGGTGCAAAAAGCGCGTTTGGATCGATGCGATTTGACCCGTTTTGCGCAAAACGGCGTTATCAGCGTCCTTCGCCCGATCGATCAGGCACCTGAGATCACAAGCGTAAATTCGCCGCGCGCCCTGTCACCGAGAGCGGCGAGCACCTCGGATGCAGTGCCGCGCAGCACCTCCTCGTGCACCTTGGTCAGCTCTCGCGTGAGGGTGATACTTCGCTCGGGCAGCGACTCGGCGATCAGCGCCAGCGATTTCTGGACCCGGTACGGGGATTCGAAAGCGATTGCCGGCCCGGAGTCGTCGCGCAGCGACTCCATCAGGCGGCGCATCTCACCAGGCTTGCGCGGCAGGTAGCCGAGGAACGTGAAGCCAGGGCCGCCGTAGCCTGCGATCGAGAGGGCCGCGGTGACCGAGCTCGGTCCGGGGATCGGGACCACCGTGTGGCCGGCGGCCCACGCCGCCGTGACCAGGGCCTGGCCCGGATCGGAAAGCGTAGGCGTGCCGGCGTCGCTGACGAGCGCCACATCGCCCTCATCGAGCGCGGTCATGACACGGGGCAGCCCGCGGCGCTCGACCGGCGCCCGGTAGCTGACCATCGGCTTGCGGATGCCGTGCCTGGCAAGCAGGCGCGAGGTCACGCGCGTGTCCTCGGCGGCGATCGTGGAAACCTCACCCAGGACACGAAGCGCCCGCGCGCTCACGTCCTCGAGGTTGCCGATCGGAGTGGCGACGACGTAGAGCCGGCTCATCCAGCCCCTCCGCCCGCTGCGCGGGCACCTCCCCATGAATGGGGAGGACCAATCCGGCTCATCCAGCCCCTCCGCCCGCTGCGCGGGCACCTCCCCATGAATGGGGAGGACCAATCCGGCTCATCCAGCCCCTCCGCCCCTTGCGCGGGCACCTCCCCATGAATGGGGAGGTCGCCCACGCGGTCTGCCACCTGGTCGCCCGGTCCGATGTAGCGCGAGGCCGGCGGCAGGATGTCGAGGAACGCCTTGCCGTAGTCGCGGCCGAGGATCCGGTTGTCGAGGATGACCACGGCGCCGCGGTCGGTCGAGCGCCTGATCAACCGCCCGAAACCCTGCTTCAGCCGCAGCGCGGCCTGCGGCAGCGCGAGCTGGGAGAAGGGTTCGCGCACCTGCTCGGCCCGCGCTGCGTAGACGGGGTCGGTGGGCACCGGGAATGGCAGACGGACCACGATGACGCAGCTCAAGCGCTCGCCGGGGATGTCGATGCCCTCCCAGAACGTCGCCGTGCCAAGGAGCAGCGGGCGTGGCGCTTCTTCGAAGCTCTTCAGCAGCTGACGGCGCTGGCCGTCGATGCCCTGGCCGAGGATCAGAACCTCGTCGAGGTCGACGCGCTGCTTGAGCGCGGCGTGCACGTCGCGCAGCTGGCGGTGAGACGTGAACAGGGCCAGGGTGCGTCCGCCGACGCGGGCGGAGACCGCGGCGATGATGTCCTCGACGGCAACGTCGAACGCCTCGTGCTCGGGCAGAGGTAGGTCCGTCGGCAGGCACACCAACGCCTGGTGGTAGAAGTCGAACGGCGACGGGAGGATCATCTCCTCGATCTCGGGCCCGAGACCGACGCGCGAGCTGAAGTAGTCGAACGTCCCGCCGACGGCCAGCGTCGCGGAGGTGAAGACCGTGGAGCGCCGGTCGGCGTAAACCCGCTCGCGCAGGAGCGCGCCGACGTTGATCGGGGCCGCGCGCAGCAGCAGGTTCTCGGCGCGCGATACCTGGCTGAACCAGTAGACACGGTTTGCGTCCGGTCGCAGAAATGCCTGCTCGATGACGCCGAGCGATGCCTCGAGCCGGCCCCGGATCATCTCGAGCTCGCGGATGCCCTGGTCAGGCTCATCACCGCCGAGCCACTCGCGCACGCCGGAGACTGCGCGGCGCAGGGTTGCATCCAGCGCCGCCAGTGACGTGACTCCACTCTCAGCGCTCAAGCGCAGCTCGGCCCAGTCATCACCTTCACGCAAAGCGGGCGTGATCCTGACGGACTCCTCCCTGCGCTCCGATTCGCCGAGACGCGCCGCCACCCACCCATCCGCGATGCGGAACAGCTCGCGCACGCGCTCCGCCGCCCCGACAGCAAGCGGCTCGCCCTCGCCGAACGCGTCATCCGAGGCGCCGAGGTTCGGCTGTCGCTGCAGCTCTTCGAGCAGACCTTCCACCCGGCCGGTCTCCTGCCTGCGAGCGAGTCGCTCGAGGAGCGCAAGCATCCCAGGCCCATCGACCTCCTGGCGAAGGCCGCGTGTCGCCGCCTCCTCCAGGTGGTGGGCCTCGTCGATCACCAGGTGGTCGTACTCGGGCAGCAGGCCGCCCCCCACCTCGGCGTCCGCGAGCAGTAGCGCGTGGTTGACCACCACCAGGTCGGCGGTATCCGCCTCGGCGCGGGCGCGGTGCACGTAGCAGTCCTCTTTCGTGCAGTGGATACCGACGCAATCCAGCGGATCACTCGCGATGCGGGTCCACAGCACCTCTTCGCGCCCGTAGAGGCGCAGCTCCGAGCGGTCTCCGCTCTCCGTCGTGTTCAGCCAGATCAAAACCTTGAGCCTGAACATCAGCTCCTCTGGGTCCTTGCAGGGCTCGGCGAGGAAACGGCGCCACCGGCGCAGCGACACGTAGTTGGAGCGGCCCTTGAGGAGGGTCGCCTTGAAGTCCCACGGCAGCCACTCGCGCAGCGCGGGAAGGTCCTTGCCCATCAGCTGTTCCTGGAGCGTGTGCGTGTTCGTCGAGACCACGACACGCTGATGGTGGCGGACCGCGCGCGCGATCGACGGCACGAGGTAGGCGAGGCTCTTGCCCGTTCCGGTGCCCGCTTCCACCACGAGCGTCCCTCCGCGCGCCTGGATCTGCGCGACCGCGAGCAGCATCTGCATCTGAGACTCGCGGTGCTCGTATCCCGGCAGCACGCCGGCGAGCGGACCTTCGGGTCCGAGCAGGGACGCGACCGCGTAGGGGTCTTCGGGCGGCGTCTCGGCCGGCCGGCCGCGCCGGGCGGGCTCCGCGCGGACAACGCTCTGTGGTTCGGGGTTGGCGCTGGGCGCGGCCAGCGCGTCGGCGAAAAAGCGCGCCACCGACCACGGGTAGGCCGCGACCAGGGCGAGCATCGACTCCTTCAGGCCCTCGTCCAGCGCGGCGGCCTCCTCCCGCAGGCGGAGGAGAAGCTGGCGGGTCGCATCGGCGTCGTCAAGCGCGCGGTGGGGCCGTGGCTGGGTGAATCCCATCTCAGTCGAGAGCAGGGGCAGGCTGTGGCTTGCCGCCGTCGGAAGCAGGATGCGGGCTATGTCTAGCGTGTCGAGGATCTCCTGGCCGGGTTCCCAGAGCCCGGCGGCTTCGAGAAACTCGACGTCCAGCCGGGCACCATGGCCGACCGGCTGGCGGCCCCGAAGGAACTCGGCCAAGCCGCGCAAAGCGTCCTCGGGACGGGCCGCTCCCCGAAGCTCCTCCTGTTTGATCCCGGTCAGGCGGAGGACGGTCTCGGGCACCGCCCGGCCGGGGTCGACGAGCTGCTCCATTCTCGAGGTGACCTGGTCGGGGGTGAAGGCGACGGCGCCGACTTCGATGACTCGATCTCGGGCCGGGTCGAGACCGGTGGTCTCGAGGTCCAGGGCTGCGTACTCCAGCAAGTTTCCGTCGATTCTACGAACCTCCCCAATCCCGGTCGGGGTCACGGGCACAGGCAGTAATATGTGCGCCCGATGGTAACCGGGGCGATCGAAGCTCCCAGGCGGCTCGAAGACCTTCACGTTCGACGTGACCTGGTCGCAAGCCTCTTGCTCCGAACGCTCGCCTTCGCGGACCAGCTCACCGGATCCGCCCTCGAGCAGCGACTCGGCCTGCCGTTCGAGTCTTTCTCGCCGCTGATCGACGAGTTTGAGAAGAACCAGCTCATGGACACGCGCGGCGTATCCAACGACCCTGGGCTGGAAGGCCGCCCTTACCCGGTCAAGATGAACTACGCCATCTCCGGGGCCGGCCGGCAGCGCGCGGCGGAGATGTCAGCGGTCCAGACCCGCTACCTCGGACCCTGCCCGATCAACTTCGAGGACTACCTCGCGCTGATTCGCTCTCAGGTCACCGGCAGGTCGCCGGTCACCGACGCCCAGCTCAAGAAGGCGCTGGGCGAGCTCGAGCTGGAGCAGCACATCATCGACCAGATCGGCGGGGCGATGGTCTCCCGAGCTTCGCTGTTCATCTTCGGCGCCCCCGGCAACGGCAAGAGCACGATCACCGAGCGCATGGCGCTGCTGATGGGCGCGCCGATCGAGATCCCGCACGCGGTCGCCCTCGGCGACGAGATCGTGCGGGTCATCGACCCCGTCTATCACAAGGTCGCCGAGGGCGAGCAGCCCGTCGACAGGCGGCTGGTCAAGGTCGAGCGGCCCGTGGTCACCGCGGGTGGAGAGCTAAAGCTCCAACAGCTCGACCTGACCTACGACGCGCAAAACCGCTACTACGAGGCGCCGCTGCAGTGGAAGGCAAACGCCGGCGTGTTCGTGATCGACGACTTCGGCCGCCAGGAGGTGCCTCCGATGCGCCTCCTCAACCGGTTCATCGTCCCGATGGAGAAGAAGATCGACTACCTCGACCTTTCGGCGTCGGGCCGCAAGATCGAGCTGCCGTTCCTCTGCCAGGTCGTCTTCTCGACCAACCTCTCACCGACCGAGCTGGTCGACGAAGCATTCCTTCGCCGGATGGCTTACAAGATCGGCATCGGGAACCCGTCGCCGGAGGCGTTCGGCCGCATCCTCCGCTACGAGTGCGACCGCCAGGGCGTGCCCTGGGACGAGAAGTCGATCGGCTACCTTCTCAACAACCTCTACGGCAAGAAGCCGCTGCGCGGTTCGCACCCCCGCGCCTTGATCGCGCGACTGCTCGACCTGGCGAACTACCGCCAGCAGCCGCCGCGGCTCACCCCTCAGTCGCTCAAGGAAGCGTTTGACGCTTGCTTCAACCCGGCCCTCGGAAGCCTCGTCGAGGACGACTGGGCCCGGCCCGCGATCGGCTAAGCGGGAGCAGTCACCCCGGCGAGCCGCGCTCGCCACGACTCGAGGTCACCGAACTCGCCGCGCTTTTCCGGTGGGAGCAGCTCGGCGATGGCGAGCATGACCGCGTCGGCGGCTTCTTCATGCGAGACCCGCTCGCCGCTCGGCCTGCGCACCAGGACCACGAACGGCTTGCCGAATCGCACGGTGACACGCACACGCCGCGGCCAGTGTTTGCCTTTGGGGAGGCACTCCTGCGTCCCGGTCAGCGCGACGGGAAGCACGGGGCAGCTGCACCGCTGAGCGATGAAACCGGCGCCCGGCTCGGGCTTGGCGAGCACTCCCGCGTCGACCCGCGTCCCTTCTGGATACACGATCAAGGCGTGGCCGGCTTTCAACAGCTCGAATGACCGGCGCAGCGCGGTGCGGTCGGCGGTGTGGCGGACGACTGGAAATGCGTGGTAGCTGGTGAACAGCCGTCGCAGGTGCGGTTTTCGAAAGTACTCCGACTTGGCCATGCTCCACGAATCGGAACGGGGCAAGAACGCGGGCACCATCGGCGGATCCAGCGTGCCGAAGTGATTGGGGCAAACGACGAGCGGTCCGTCGCGCGGTACGTTGTCCAGCCCCTCGACCTTGAACAGCCCGAGCAGGTACGTGCGCGTCATGAAGCGCATGAGGCCGCGGAGAAACGCGTAGATCACTTGCCTTCGCGCACTTGCCGCACGATGCGATCGACCACCTCGTCCAGGTCGAGCTGGTCGGTGTCGATGATCACGGCGTCTTCCGCCGGCCGCAACGGCGCGACGGGCCGGTTCGTGTCGACGCGGTCTCTCAGCTCGACCTCCTTGCGCATCGACTCCTCGTCAACTCGCTCGCCCCGACGCTCGTACTGCGCGGCGCGGCGGCGGACCTTCTCGTCGAGACTGGCGACCAGGAAGAACTTGTGGTCGGCGTCAGGAAAAACGACCGTGCCGATGTCACGCCCGGCCATGACGACTCCGGACTTCGCCATCCTTCGCTGCTGATGCACGAGCGCCTCGCGCACACCGGCGATTGCCGAGATGACCGGCAGCGCATCGGCGTAGTCGGTGTCGTAGATGCCGTCTGTCAGCTCCGCTCCATCCGCCCACACGCGCTCGCCGTCGATGCGAATCGGCGTCGCCTCGGCCAGCCTGGTCACCGCGTCGGCGTCATGAGGATCGACGCCGCGCTCAGCGGCCAGCCGCGTCACAGCGCGATACATGAGCCCGCTGTCGATGAACGGAAGGCCGAGCCTTTCCGCCACGCGACGCCCGACGGCCGACTTGCCGGAGGCAACGCCACCGTCGATGGTGACGATCACGCGGCGTCCAGACCCGTCGCCCGGCGCAGCGCGGTGACCTCTCCACTCGACAGGACTCGCCACCCTCCAGTCTTCAGACGTCCGAGTCGGAGCGGCCCATAACCGGTGCGCCGCAGCGACTGCACCTTGTGCCCTACGGCCTGGACCATGCGCCTGACCTGGCGTTGCCGCCCCTCGCGAATGACCACGCGAAGCTCGGCGCGACCCGAGTCGCGATCGCCGGTCGTCGCTCGGAGCAGCTCGACGTCCGCGGGCGCGGTCACCCCGTCGTCGAGCTCGACCCCGCGCCGCAGCGCCTGCAGGTCGCGGCTTGTCGGCACTCCGACCACCACGACCTCGTACTCCTTGGGCACTTTGTAGCGGGGGTGTGTCAGCCGGTAGGCCAGCTCCCCGTCATCGGTGAGCAGCAGGAGGCCGGTGCTGTCCGCGTCGAGCCTGCCGACCGGGAACAGGCGATGGCCGCTGCTCCCCTCTTCCCCCACCACGTCGAGCACGGTCGTTCGCGAGGACTCGTCGCGCGCGGTCGTGATCACGCCGAGAGGCTTGTTCAGCATCAGATGGCGATGCGTAGTAGGCGGCTTGACGAGCCGGCCGTCAACGGTGACGCGGTCCTGATCCGGGTCGATGACCATACCCGACGCGGGCGGCCGCACGCCGTTGACGCGGACCGAGCCCGCCGCGATGAGCGCGTCGGCGGCGCGCCGGCTGGCCACGCCGGCGCGAGAGAGAAAGCGGTTCAGCCTTTCGCTCGTTGCGGAAGCTCCTGGCCGTCTTTTGGCGTCGGCAGATGCTCCAGGGACTCGAGACCCATCACCTGGAGGAATCGCATCGTGGTCCCGTAAAGCTTCGGCTGGCCCGGCCCCGAACCTCGTCCGACCTCGGTGATGAGATCTCGCAGCTCCAGGTTGCCCAGCACGCTCTCGCAGTTCACGCCGCGGACCTCTTCGATGCGCGCGCGCGAAACGGGCTGTTGATAGGCGACGATCGCGAGCGTTTCGTATGCGGCCTGGGACAGCCGCCCGGACACTTCGGGCCGTAGCGCTCGGCGCACCGCAGCCGCGTACTCGGGCCTGGTCGCGAGATGGATCTCGTCGTGGTGGCGCATCAGCATCACGCCGCGGCCCTCCAGTGCTTCGCGAAGGCTCTCCAACGCGCCCTCGACGCTGTTGCGGTCTGTGTCGGTCGCCTGCTGGAGCTCGCGGAGCTTCAGCGGCCGGTTGGAGCTGAACAGGATCGCCTCGATGGCCGCTGAGACATCGTTCACGCGGCCGGCTCACGCAGCTCGACGTGGATCGGGCCGAATCGCTCCTTCTGCCGCACGCGGACCGCAGAGCGCCTGACGAGCTCGAGCACCGCGACGAACGTGATGACCGCTTCGAGGCGATCTTCGGACTCGAGGATGAGCTCGACGAGCTCGATCGGACCATCGCGCAGCCGGCCCGTGATCAGCTCGAGCTTTTCCTGCAGCGTCCACGTCCGGCCCTGGACGACCAGCGGCCGGGGTGGGATGCGCGCGAGAACGCTGTTGAACGCCGCGACCAGGAAGTCGACGTCGAGCGCCTCCTCCTGCCCGCCCGCCTCGACCGGACGCGCGGGCGGAGGAAACGCGAACGTCTCCTGCTGCGCACGCTCGAGCAGCTCGCCGGCGATCTCCTTGTAGGCGCGATACTCCTCGAGGCGCTGACGCACCTCGTCCTCCCAGCCCAACAGCTCGGTCTCATCATCGGTCGGAGCCTCGCCGGGCAGCAGACGGATCGACTTGAGCAGGAGCAGCCGCGCGGCCATCCAAAGGAATTCGGCCATCTCCTGGGCGTCGGGGATCTCGCGCGCCGCGAGCTCCACCAGGTAGGCGTCGGTCACCTTCGCAAGCGACACCTTGAAGATGTCGACCTCCTCTCGCTCGACCAGCGCGAGGAGAAGCTCCAGCGGGCCTTCAAAGACTGAGGTGGTGACGGTCAGCCGGCCCGGCGCCGTTTCCATCGACCCGCAACCTTACCTGAGATTGACCTGGTGAAACTCAGCGGCGCGCCTCTTCGAGCAGCTCGTGGCCGCGCGCGACCGCCTTGGCCGTGACACCGCCGCTCATCATTCGCGCGAGCTCGCGCGCCTTCTCGTCCTCGCTCGTGAGCTCACGCACCTTGACCACGTTGCGACCGTCGCTTCCAGGCATCTTTTCGACCACGAGGTGATGGTCGGCGAATGACGCGATCTGCGCGAGGTGCGTGACCACGAGGACCTGGTGGCGCGCGCCCAGCGCCTTGAGCCGCAGGCCGACCTGGATCGCGGCCTCGCCTCCGATGCCGGCGTCGACCTCGTCGAAGACGAGCGTCGGCAGGCGGTCCGCATCCGCACCCACAGTCTTGATCGCGAGCATCACGCGGGCCAGCTCACCACCCGAGGCCACTTTCGCCAGGGCCGCGATCGGCTCACCCGGGTTGGCCGAGAACATCATCTCGGCCGCCTCCGCGCCCGTTGTTCCGATCTCCACCTTCTGGACCAACGCCACTTCGAACCGCGCTCCCTCGAGGCGCAGCCCCTCAAGCTCAGCCGCGACCGCCTTCTCCATCCGCCGGGCCGCCACGGTGCGCGCTTTAGTGAGGCGTGTCGCGCCCGATTCGAGGTCAGCGCGGCGCCTTTCACGGTCCGCCGTTGCAGCGGCGACGGCGGAATCGAGGTCCTCGGTCGAGCCGAGCTGGAGCTCGAGGCGCTCGCGCTCCTGGATCGCCGACTCGATCGAGCCTCCGAACTTACGCTTGATCGCGTCGAGCTCGGCGAGGCGCGACTCGATCGCCTCCAGGCGGCCAGAGTCGGAGTCGAGCAGCTCGACGTAGCGGCGCACGGAGGCCGCCACATCCGACGTCTCCTCCGCCAGCGACTCCAATCGCGTGGCGTGCTCGGCGAGCCTCGCGTCGAGCGCTGCCGCTGACGTGATCGAAGCTGCGGCGCGGCTCAAGCTTTCCTCGCGAAGCGCCTCCATCGCCTCTTGCCCCAGCTCGGCCAGGCGGGCGGCATGTCGCATCGCGCTTCGCTCGGCGCTGAGCTCCTCGTCCTCGCCGATCCTCGGGTCGGCGCGGCGGAGCTCGTCCAGCTGCCAGCGGAGGTATTCCTGCTCCCGCCGGCCGCGCGAGCGGAGCTGCTCCAGGTCGCGCAGCACGTTGGACGCCGCGACCCACGCCGCATGTGCGGTGGCCATCGCGGCGCGTGCCTCGAGCGCCGCCCCGTAGGCGTCGAGCAACTCGGTCTGCGTGTCGCTGTCGAGCAGTGTGTGGTGCTCATGCTGGCCGTGGATCGCGACGAGGTTCTGGCCGAGCTCGCGGAGCTGCCCCGGCGTGGCAGTGCGTCGGTCGATGTGCGCCGCGCCGCGCTTGCCGATCTCGCGCTGCAGAATCACCGACTCGAAGACGGCCTCGATGCTTGCGTGGTCGGCGCCGTGCCGGACCTGGTCGGCGCCCCCGCGCGCTCCCAGCGCCAGGCTGAGCGCGTCGATGATCAGCGACTTGCCGCTGCCTGTCTCGCCGGTGAGCAGGTTCAGGCCCGGACCGAACCTGACGTTCGACTCGGCGACCAGGGCAAGGTCGCGGACCTTCAGCTCCTTGAGCACGAGCTACTTCTTCGGAACGAGTGGACGGCCCCAACCAAGCTTGTCGGCGAGCCGCTGGTAGAAGGCCTCCGGCGGGCTGAAGCGGACAACCATCAACGGCCGCGGGTAGGACCCGCAGCGGACCTTGTCGCCGGTGGCGACCGCGCGTCCGCGCCGTCCGCCGTCCACGCGCATCTCGGCAGGCCCCCTGACGACCGCGAGCGTGATGTCCTGGCCGGGCGCGAAGACGATCGGTCTGACGGTAAGCGCGAACGGGCTCATGGGGACCAGCAACAGGTCGCCCAGCGTGGGTTCCAGGATCGGCCCTCCGCTCGCGAGCGCGTAGGCGGTCGATCCACTGGCGGTCGCCACGATCGCGCCGTCCGAGTCGATCACGCCGACCTTCTGTCCTCCGACGTCGATCTCCAGGCGCAGGATGCGCGCCTCGCCCGAATGGTCGACGACGACCTCGTTGAGGCCGATGGCACGAGCCAGGCTGCGGCCGTCCCTGAGCAGCGTGACCTGGAGCATGGTGCGGTCTTCGACGCGGTAGAGGCCGTCGATGAAGCGCGTGAGGCCGTGCTCGAGCTGGTCGGCGTCAAGCTCGGTGAGAAAGCCGAGCCGGCCGAGGTTCACGCCAAGGATGGGGATACCCCGCGGAGCCGCCAGCTTGGCGCCCGCGAGAAACGTGCCGTCGCCGCCGAGCGTGAGTATCAGGTCGGTCTCTTTCAGGAGTCCGTTGGCCGTGTCGGAGGGGACGTCGCGCGGAACCTCGATCGCCTCGATGCCGCGGTCCTTGATCTCGCTGACGGCACGGTCGACCATCGACTGGTCCGCGCCCGGCCCGCGCACCACGCAGAACTTCATCATCCGTCCGGGCGCAGGTGGACGAAAACCTCGCGGTTGCCCTCCGCCCCCGTCACCTCTGACGGCGCCTCGCCGATCACCGAGTACCCGTTGGCGGAGCACCACTCCCGAAACCGCCGGAGCCCGGCTTCGATCGCCGAGGGGTCACGCACGATGCCGCCCTTACCCACCTCGGACCGCCCGACCTGGAACTGCGGCTTGAACAGCGCGACGACTTCCGCCTGCGGTGCCGCTCGCAACACCGCGGGCAGGACCTTCTCGAGACCGATAAAGGAGACGTCGATGACGGCCAGCGCGACCGGTTCCGGGAAACCTTCCAGGTCTCGGGCGTTGACGCGCTCGATGACGACGACCCGCGGGTCTTGCCGAAGGCGCCAGTGAAGCAGGCCGCGTCCGACGTCGATGGCGTACACCCTCGCCGCCCCGCGGCGCAGCAGGACGTCGGTGAAGCCGCCCGTCGACGCGCCGATGTCCGCACAAACGCGTCCACCTGGGTCGACGCCGAATCGTTCGAGGGCCGGCGCCAGCTTCAGGGCACCGCGGCTCGCGTAGCCGGGTTCAGCGTCCACCGCAATCGGTGCGTCTTCGCTCACGGTCCAGGCCGGGGTCCGAACTGTCTCGCCCGCGACGCGGACCTTGCCCGCCAGGATCAACGCCTGCGCCCGCTCGCGCGACTCCGCCAGGCCGCTCCTGGTCACCATGACGTCCAGGCGAGGCATCAGCCTGCCCAGGGGATCAGCCCGACCAGCAGTCCGATCACCGCTCCGACCAGCACCTCAAGCGGCGTGTGGCCGAGCAGCTCCCGCAGCCTCGCTTCCTGGACGCCGCGCATGTGGACGAGGTCCTCGACCAGGCGGTTCAAGACCTCCGCCTGTCTCCCCGCCGCGCGGCGAAGGCCGGCCGCGTCGTACATGACCACGAACGTGAAGATAAGGGCGATCGCGAACTCGGGAGAGCTGAGCCCTGAATATTTACCGATCGCCGTGGTCAGCCCCGCCACGATCGCGCTGTGGCTGCTGGGCATGCCACCGGTCTGGGCGAGGACCCTCAGGTTGAGCCGCCTCTCGCGGACCGAGTAAAGGGTCAGCTTGGCGATCTGCGCGATGCCCCACGCGATCAGGGGCGCCAGGAGGTATTTCATTCGGCCAGCAATTGTGCCGTTTCGCCGGCGCGCGCCTTGAGCGCGGCCAGGCGGGCCTGCGCCTCGGCGAGCAGGCGAACCGCCCGCTGATGAGCGGCGACCAGCTGATCCAGGGGTGCCGTGCCGTCGGCCAGCTTGGCGATGGTCGATTCGAGGTCGGCGAGCAGGTCGTCGAAAACCGGCGCCTGACTCAAGTCGCGGTCGCGGCCACCCGGCCCAGGATGCCGTTCACGAAGCGACCTGACTCTTCGCCCGAAAATGTCTTGGCGAGCTCGATCGACTCGTTGATCGCGGCCTTCGTCGGGACGTGGCGGTCGATCGCGATCTCGTAAACGGCGATGCGCAGGATGACGCGATCCACCTTTGCCATCTGTTCGAGCTTCCAGTGCTCGGAGGTCTCGCTGAGGATCGCGTCGAGCTTTTCCCGATTCGCAAGCACGCCGTGCACCAGCTGTCCGGCGAAGTTCGCGATCTCCTCGGTGGCCGCGCCCTCTGACGCGTGGTAGCGGAGCACCTCGTCCGGATCGTCGCCGGTGCCTTCGAGCTGGAACAGGACCTTGAGCGCCAGCTCGCGCGCCTGGTGCCGCTTACCCATCGGGGCGGGCCGTCTTACGTTGCGAACGCGACGCTCGAGACGAAGACGTTCACCTCGCCGACCTCCAGGCCCAGCATCCGTTCCGTCGCTTCGACGACGTTGGCCTGCACCGCCGCGGCGACGTCCGCGAGCTTGGCCTCCGACGCAACGGTGATGAAGACCTCGAGATGGATCGAACGATCGCCCTCGATGTGCACACGGACTCCGCGATGCGCCGCCTGGCGACGGACCCAGTCACCGAAGTGGCGGGCCGCGGCCTCGTCCATCTCCTCCACACCTTCCACTTCCTGAGCGGCCAGCGCAGCGATGCTCGCGATCACTTCGTTGGCCACACGAACCGCCCCCAGCGAACCGTTTTCACCCATAACCGCCTGATCCTACACGCCGCCGCCCGGCCGGACGTGCTGAAGCGGTTTAGGTTCCCACCGTGGAATCAGGCGCGCTCCACGTACGAGAGGTCGCGGGTGTCGACGCGGATCACATCCCCGGACTGGATGAACAGCGGCACCTGGATCGTGGCGCCGGTTTCCAGCTTCGCCGGCTTTGTCGCGCCCGACACCGTGTCGCCCTTGAAACCGGGGTCGGTGGACACTACTTTCAGGTCGACGTTGATCGGCAGCTCGACGCCGATGAGCCGGTCGTGGTAGCGCTGCAGGAAGACGGTGTCGCCCTCTTTCAGCAGTGGCAGGATGGACTCGAGCATGTCCTCGTCCAGGGGAACCTGGTCATACGTCTTCGTGTCCATGAAGTAGTAGTGCGTGCCATCGGAGTAGGAGTAGGTCGCCTCGGTACTGTCGATGCGCACCGTCTTGTACTTGTCGCCGCTGCGGAAGCTCTGCTCGAAGATGGAGCCGGTCAGCACGTTGCGCAGCTTGGCCTTGATCACCGCCCCGGCGCGCGCCAGCTTGATGTGCTCGACGTTGACGATGGAGAGCAGCTGACCGTCCATCTCGAACATCGTCCCATTCCGAAAATCGTTGCTTGAAATCATTCCTGCTGTGCCAGATACTCCAGTGCCATCTCATATCCCGCAAAACCGAGCCCGGCAATCACGCCCCGGGCCGCGCGGGCGGTCACGCTCTTGGACCTGAACTCCTCGCGCGCGTGGATGTTCGAGAGGTGTACCTCCACGACCGGCAGCGCGAGCGCCTGCAGACAATCGTAGAGGGCGATGGAGTAATGAGTCAGGGCGGCGGGGTTGATGACGATCCCGGCCGAACCGGGTCCGTGCTCCTGCAGGTAGTCGATGATCTCGCCCTCGTGGTTGCTCTGGTAGAAGCTCACCTCGAGGCCCAGGCTCTTGGCCTTCGACCTGACGGTGGCTTCGAGGTCCTGCAGCGAGCGGGTGCCGTAGATGTGGGGCTCGCGCTTGCCGAGCAGGTTGAGATTGGGGCCGTTGACCACCACCACGCGCTTCATTCCAGCGACCTCGTCACGACGCGGCGGACGAGAGCGCTCGGGATGGCATGGCCGATCTCCGCGTGGCCGATCCGCCGCGGCATGACCCAGGCGACCTTGCCCCGGCGGGCCTTCTTGTCGAGCGCCATGGCGGCAAGGACTCGCTTCGGCTCGACGTGGGGTGGCTTGTCGGGCAGGCCGAAGGCCTCCAGCAGAGATTCCTGGGACTCGACCAGGCGCTTGCTGCACAGCTCCCGCGACAGCGCGATCCTGGCCGCGACCCGCATGCCAAAGGCCACCGCCCGCCCGTGTGTGACCCGGAAGCCGGTCGCCGCCTCGAGGGCGTGGCCGGCGGTGTGGCCGTAGTTGAGGATGGCCCGCGGCCCTCGGTCGCGCTCGTCCTTGGCGACGATCAGGGCCTTGGCCGCGACGCAGCGGAAGACGATCCGCTCGAGCATCGAGGTGTCGCCCTCGAGCAGGCGCGGGCTGTTCCGCTGCAGCAGGTCGAAGAGGCCCCGGTCCATGGCGACGGCGTACTTTACAACCTCGGCGAACGCGTCCCGGTAGTTCGCGGCCGGGAGCGACTCGAGCGTCGCGATGTCCGAGACGACCGCCGACGGCTGCCAGAAGGTGCCCACCGCGTTCTTCGAGCGCCGCCCGTTGATGCCCGTCTTGCCGCCGATGCTGGAATCGACCATCGCCAGCAGCGTCGTCGGCACCGCGACCAGGCGCACCCCCCGCTGCCAGACGGAGGCCGCGAAGCCGGCCAGGTCGCCGACCGTACCGCCACCCACCGCGATCACGCAGCCCGCTCGGTCGATCTGCTGCCGCTCGAGGAAGCCGAGCACACCCTGAAGCTGCTCCATCGACTTCGAACGCTCACTGGCCGGGATGGCGTGGATCGACGTCTTGAGGCCTGCGCGCTTGATCGCCTTGGCGACCTTGACCGCGTAGGGTCGGGCGTTGGTGTCCGTGACGATCGCCGCTCCCGTCGGGTCGAGCCGGGTGATCACGTTGCGCAGCTCGCGGTGGAGGTTCGCGCCGATCAGGACCGGGTAGCCGCCTGACGACGAGTCGAGAATCAGGCGAACCAAAGCTTCAACACCTCGTCAGCCACCGCGCCGGCCGGCTGAGTCCCGTCAACGCTGTGCATTGCCTCCTCATAACGTGTCCGGCGACGGTCGTAAAGGGCTCGGACCTCCGGCTCGGTGCGGCTCGTGATCAGCGGCCGCCCCGGCAGGTCGCGAATTCGGTCCCAGATCGTCTCGAAGGGTACGTCGAGGAAGACTGTCACCGCGCGGCTCGAGATGAGGCGCCAGTTGTCGTCGTCGAGGACGACGCCTCCGCCAAGCGCGACGACCGAGTCCGGCTGGAGCACCGCTGGCAGCGTCTCCTTCTCGAAAGCGCGAAACGCCTCCTCGCTGTGCGTGGCGAAGATCTCGGCGATCGACATGCCGGCCTTGTCCTCGACCAGATGGTCCAGGTCAAAAAACTGTGTGTTCGCGCGCTGCGCGGCAAGCGCCCCCACGAGGGTCTTGCCCGACCCCATGAAGCCGAGCAGGGCGAGCGGCTTCCGACCGGTTATAGGCCGCTCGGGTTCGTCGGAACCGCTGTCGAAGGGGGCGACGCCGGCGTGCCGCCGCCTCGACGCCTCTCCGAGAGCGTGAAGACCTGGTCCCGGAAATCTCCGGGCTTGGGCAGGTGGTCCAGGATCTCCGCGCCCTGCGCTCCGGCGGCGTCGACCTCGACCCGGCCGTAGCCCAATATGCGTCCGATCACCGACTGCTTCGTCGTGCAGTCCTGCACTCGGTCGATGGGGATGATCTTCTCCTGGCGCCCGAAGACACCCGTCTCGATTTTGATTCGCTGGTCGGTCAGCGTGTAGGTGATCGATTGCCACCGGATCCACACCACCACCAGCCAGACGATGGCCAGGGCGATCACGCCCAGGGTGAGGTAGGTACGCAGCTTCGGAACGTAGAAGTTGTCAGGGCCGAGGAGGGTGAGGTCGGCCACCGCGACGACGATAACGAGCACCACCGGCACGACCAGGCTCTTGATGAGCGTGATCCAGTGCGGGTGATCTTTCAGGACCAGGTTCTCGCCGGGGAGGAGCTTGCTCATTGCCGGTAATTGTGAGGTATGAGAGGGAACCCAAATGCTTCCCTCTCATCGGCCGGGCGCTTCGCGCCGGGCCTGCTCTCTTTCCGGTATACGGTTGGGACTTGTTTGAGTAGCCACTCGTAGCCGCGATTGGGCGGCCCGGTGGACAAGGTTGCGGCCGGAATAAATCCGGCCGCCAATGCGATGTCAGTTAGGCGCTGCTGTGCCGCGGTCAGTTCAGAGGTTGGAGCAGCATCAGGATGGCGCCCGCCGACAGATACGGCCCGTAGGCGATCGTGCCCTTGAATGAGCGGTGCGTGACGATGAAGGCGACCGCCCCGATCGCCGCCAGCAGCACACCGTAAAACATCGCGGTCACGATGTACGGCCAGCCCAGCATCAGGCCCATGAACGCGGCCAGTTTGACGTCGCCGAAACCAAGCGCCTCCGCCTTGAAGATCGCTGAGCCGACGAGGGCGAGCAGGAGGAAAAGCAAGCCCGCCCCGATCCCCGTCGCGAGCCCGGCCCACCAGACCTGGTGCCACAGCCCGTGGTAACCGCCAATGAGCGGCGACAGGGTGACCAGCAGCGCCAGCGCCATCGCCGGGAACATCACGCGGTCGAGGATGAGGTGATGCTCGAAGTCGAAGAAGATCACCTGGACGAGGACCAGCCCGAAGATGCTGCGCACCAGCAGCAACGGGAACGTACCGATCTCCAGTGCATAGACGCCGAAGACGAGGGCGGCGAGCACTGGCGGCCCGTACTCCTGCCACCACCTGTGGCCCGACTCCAGACCCTCGAGCCCCGCGAGCTTGAGCGAGCCCCGCCTCGCCGCCCACCCGGCCCCCGCGCCGACGAGTGCCCACAGGACCGCGATCAGGTACTGGTTCACGGCTGGAGAGTCTCGCGCATCGCGTCGATCGGTGCGCTGCGCCCGGTCCACAGCAGGAACGAGATGACACCCTGGGCGAGCAAGATCTCCCATCCGTCGGCGACGGGCAGGCCGAACGACCGCGCCTTGCGCACGAGCGGCGTTCCCCCGGTGACGTAGACGAGGTCGATCACCGCTCCAGCCTTCGGTAGCGCCGCGGGGCGCAGCGGCATCTCCTCGTGCCGGCCCAGCGGCGTGGCGTTGACCAGCAGGTCCGCGGATCGAGTGAGCGTCGCCACCGACGCGTCGGTCCAGGCAACGACCTTGCCCGGCACGTCAGCGTCCCGCGGGTGGCGCGCGACGAACGTGATGTGCGCACCTTCCAGCGCCGCCGCGGTCGCGCGCGCCGCGCCGCCGGCGCCGAGGATGACGGCGTTCGCGCTGCGCGGCTCGACTCCGACCTGTTCGACGGCCTCGCGGATCGCGGGAATGTCGGTGTTGTAGCCGCCGAGACGGCCGCCGTCGTTGACGATGGTGTTCACCGCGCGGGCGCGCAGCGCGTCCGGAGCGATCGTGTCGAGCTGGTCCATCACCGCCTGCTTGTACGGGATCGTGACGTTGGCGCCGGCCACGTCCCGCGCGCGAAGTCCCGCGATCGCCTGGGGGAGCTGCTCAGGTGGCACGTCGAGCAGGTCGTACGTCCAGTCCATGTCGAGAGCGCGAAAAGCGGCTCTCTGCATGGCGGGACTCCGCGAGTAGGAGATCCCGTCCCCGAGCAGAAATAGCTTGCGTCCAGCGCCGGAAGGGCCTGGCATCCTCGCGGCCTAGGCGGTCGGGCGCAGCGGCCGAGGCCGCAGCGCTGAAGCCTTCGTCGAGGGGCCCGGCGCGTCCTCGTCACGCATCTACGATGCGCTCCTCGGCGCGCCACCCTCTCCTCGGCTCCGACCGCCGATGCCGCGAATCTGCTCAGGCCCCTCCGTCGCTGAACGCATCAGCTGCCGCTGGTTCCGTACTTCGCCACGTCGGCGTCGAAGTCGCGCTGATTGGTCTCGAAGTGGGTCGTGCCAACCCGGTCGGTGAAGTAGAAGAGGTAATTCGTCTTCGGCGGGTTGATGCACGCCTGGAGCGCCGCTCGGCCGGGGTTGCTGATCGCGCTCGGTGGCAGGCCGGCGTGCTTCCGCGTGTTGTACGGGTTGTCCATCGCGAGCTCGGTGCCGGTCGGTTCGGGCGATAGGCGGCCGAGACCATACAGGAGCGTCGCGTCCACGCCCAGCGGCATGTTGATGGCGAGGCGGTTGTAGTAGACGCTGCACACGTTGCCGCGGTCGGTGGACGTCTTGTTGTTGGCCTCGCGGTCGACCATGGAGGCGAGAATCACGATCGAGCGGATGTCCTCCGCCGGCCGCGCGGCCGTCGGCTGGGCGATCTGCGTGCGCCAGTCGGCCGAGAAGACGGCGCCGAACTGGTCGAGCTGCTCTTTCACGAGACCCCTCGCCCCCGCCGCGGGATCGACCAGGTAGGTGTCTGGAAAGAGGTAGCCCTCGAACGGGTAGTCAGGGTTGCTGGACTGCTTGGGCAGGAAGTCGTAGAGCGACGCCCAGCCCTGATCGTGTGCCGCCTTCAGGTAATCGGCGCCGGTGATGTAGCTGGGCGCGGTGCCGATCTGCTTCTGGTCGACGAGCTGTGCCTGGTAGCGAATCGGGAATCCCTCGGGGAAGGTGATCGTCTTCTCGTCCGGCCGGCCGTGCTGCAGCGCCGACACGATCTGGCTCATGGACATGTTGGTGTTCAGCACGAACGAGCCCGCCTGAAACTTCGGACCGGCGCTGGTCACGCGGCCGTAAAGGTCCCACGCGATGGTGCTGCGGATGAGATGGAGGTTGTAGAGGTCGGTCCCGATCTGCGATGCGGTCTCGCCCGTGTCGATGTGAAACGGGACGGTGTGGCTCGTGCTGGAGATGGGCGTGTTGACGTTGAAGTTCCACCAGTCGATCGCGCGGGACGTGCCAAAGCCGAGCAGACCGAGGATCACAACGATCGCGATCACCCGACTCATGACTGACGCGGTCCCGGACTTCCGCTGCAGGTTCGCGGCATCGACGGCCGGAGCCAAGGAAAGGGTGGCGCGACGAGGAGCGCATCGTAGATGCGTGACGAGGAAGCGCCGGGCCCCTTGACGCCGGCTTCGGCGCCGAAGGCGCCCGGCCGTCTGGGCCGCGAAGATGCAAGGAACTTCGGGAGTGCGTCAGTCAACCTTGTCCTCTTCGAGCGCCTGCATCACACGCTTGAACTCATCGCTGTCGACCGTCTCGAGGCCGCCCTCCGATTCGCGAAGCAGCAGCACGCGATCGGGGTCGGCGACGTCCTCCACGAGGTAGTAGGAAATGCCTACGAGCTCGAATGCGTCGTGCATCCGGAAGCGGCGCTCGATCCCCGACTCATCGACCAGAGTGACTTCGTCAGCCATGCTTTCGATCGAGGTGTGACTGCAGGAGCAGTGCGGCCGCGACGCGGTCGACGCTCGCGCGGCGCTTTGCCCGTTTGTCGCCAGCGGCAAGCATCGCGCGTTCGGCCGCGACCGTGGTCAGGCGCTCGTCGACCAGCTCCACCGGAAGGCCCGAGGCCTTCCGCACCGCATCGCCCAGACCACGGGCCGCCTTCGCCTCGGGACCGTACGAGCCGTCCATGCGGCGCGGCAGGCCGACCACGATGCGGGTCGCTTCGTTCTGCTTTGCGATCTCGGCCAGTCGGGCAGCCAGCGTCTCAGCCGGGTCGGCATCGACCGTGGTCAGTGCCTGCGCGATCGTCCCGCTCGGATCGCTGAGGGCGACGCCGACACGCTTCGATCCTGGATCAATCGCCAGGACGCGCCCCGGCACTAGGGGCTTGGCTTCGGCGACGGCGATGCGGTGGGCTGCCCCTGCGCCGCGGCCGCGGCGGACGGAGCGTTCGATTCGACCACGTAGTGCATGGTGATCCGTCTGTCGAGGAGCGGCATCAACGGCAGCGCCAGGGGCTGCTCCTTGATCGCCACTGACTTGATCGGCAGCTTCTCGAGATAGAACCTCGCCTGTGCCACAGGACGCCCGACGATCGCGGCGCGGATCTTCGCCTCGTCGAGCTTCGGCGCCACGTATGCCGAGGCGGTGCCGACGAAGACCAGGTAGCCTCCCTTGGCGGAGCTCAAGAGCCGGTACTGAACCTGGATCGGGCTCTCGGTGAGGAGCTGCTGGTCGTTGGGCACCTTGACCGCGAGGTTGTTCTTGTAAGCCTGGATGACGTCGGCGTCGATGTAGAAGTCACCTTCGCCGGTGACGGTCATCGTGCCGGTGAAGGTCGGCACTTTGTCGTTCGGCTGGTGGTCGGTGGTGAACTGCGGCGGGCCGAAGATGATGGTCTCGGCAAGCTTCTCGCCCGCCTGTCCACCAGCCTGCAGCTGTTGGGCGATCGTCTGGTGGATCTCCTGCTCCAGCTGGGCTCGAGCCGCGTCGAAATCCGCCTCGGTCATTTGAGGTGTCGACGACGGGTCGGTCCCCCCGCCGGTCGCCTGCGGGTTGCTAACAGTGAGCTTGCTCGGATCGTACTGGCTGTCCTCGATCTGGGTGATCGTGTGATCGCCAACGTTGCCGGTGGATCCCGGCTTGACCGCGATGACGCTGGCTTGCACAGTGCCCGGGCCGGCTGACGTCCTCCACGGCGCGATCACGTTCCCGCTCGTTTGCGCGAACTCGATGCCGTTGGTGTTCATCAGACGTTGGCCGTTCGGAAACATGATCCCCGGCGAGTTGGAGTTGAGCGGCTTGCTGAAGGCATTCGTGTAGACCACCGCGCCGGTCGCGGGCGCCAAGGGCACGTCGATCGAGCCCGTGACCTTGAATCCCTGCGAGTTGGAGTTGGAGATCGTGACGGGCCGGACCCTGATCGGGGGCTTGCCCGGCTGGGCCGGGATCTCGATGTCCTTCTGGCTGAACGGCGCCGCCTGCGCCACCAGCGTGATCGAAGCCGACGGCACGAACACGAAGGCGGCGAACAACCCGACCAGGATCAGCGTGATCGCCGTCACGTACAGAAGGAAGCGGCCGGGCTTGACCTCGGTCGCCGTCTTGGTCAGCAGTCGCGTCGGCGCGGCGATGCCGATGTGAGTGGTCGGCGCGGCCCGGCGCCCCTGCCACCACTTTCGGATCGGCGCCGGCGACTCCGGCTCCGACGCGATGCCCTCGCCCTCCGGACCCACCGCCCCAAAGACGGGAAATCCGCTCTCCGAGGCCATCTTCTGCACCGCGGGGTCGTCGCAGACGACGGTCACGCGCTTGCCCAGACGGGCCGAGTAGTTGCGCAGCAGCTGGAAGTTGAAACGGCTCTGACCGATGCGCGAGCGCATCGGCAGGACGAGCATCGTGTCCTCGCCGTGGTACCGGCGAAGACGCTCGACGAGCTCGGGAATTTCTTCCTCGGTTTCGACGTAAATCGGGTTTGTTGCCATCGCGTTCAGCGGTCTCCTTCGGCTCTCGTCAGACTTTTATAGCGCTTAGGACCCGTCTCATGACGGTGTTCACCGTGTCGCGCTCCTCGGCTTCAGTTCGCAGGGCGTGATTCGCCAGGCCCATCGGGGCGATGTCCTGGGGGCTCGAAAGCTGCCCGGTCGAGTCGGTCAGGTTGCGGACGTCGGACGGCACGAGGTGCCGGACGCGAGGCTCTCGGGGGAACGGCAGACCCGCGGCCCAGTTGTTCTTGACCATCTCGAGCGTCAGCTCGGGCAGGAGGCTTCCGCCGCCGCAGAGGTAGATGCTCGTGGGCAACCGCTCGCCGCGCGAGAGCTCCTTGATGCTGAGGGCGAGGCCTTGCAGCAGCACTTCGGCGTCCGCGCCCAGCAGCTCAGAAACCTGGCGGTGCTGGTCGGCGGAAAGCAGGCCTTCGGAGTGGCGCAGCTTGCGCGCCTCGGCCTCCTCGTAGCTGAGGCCGAACGCCAGGGCCAGGCGTCGCGTGAAGGCGCGGCCGCCGAGGTTGAACATCCGCGTGCCCTCGACGCCGCCTTCGCGGATGAGGGCCACGTCCGTGGTCCCGCCGCCGACGTCGACGAATATGCCACCCTCGGCCCAGATCTCCTCATTGGCGCACGCGCGGGCCAGCGCGTAGGGCTGCGCGACCGCGGCTGCAAGCTCGAGGTCGAGCTCCCTCACCACCGTCTCGACTGCTTCGATGTGCGTCATGGGCGCGAACGTGTTGAAGACCGTGACCTCGAGGTTCTTCCCGGTGAAGCCGACAGGGTTGGTGACCGGGTAGCCGTCCACCCTGACGTTGGTGATCGCCGAGTGGACGAGCCGCGCCTCGAGCTGGCCGTAGCTCCGCTCCATCTCCAGGAGGTGCTGCGCCTCGCGAAGCGCTCGTCGCTGGACCATCTGGAGCATGGTCGACATCTCGCCAGACCGGACCCTGGATTTGGAGTTCTCCCGCGGGTACGCGATCGTCGAGGAAAAGCCCTTGATCAGCTCCCCCGCGATGCCGACCACGACCTGCCCGGGCACCGTCCGGGCCATGTCCTCCGCCGCCTCGAGCGCCCGGTTGCAGGACTGGATGACCGACTCGATGTCGGCGATCGCGCCGCCGGACATCGCGGCCGGCGCCTGGGGCTCGCGCCCCACCCCGAGCACCTCGCCGTCAGGGCCCTCCCGACGAACCACCAGGACCTTGATCAGGTCGGTCCCGATGTCCAGCACGGTGAAGTGCCGGTAGTAGTCGCTGCGCCTGCGCAGGAATTTGAACTTCGTCATTTCAGCGCCTCACGTCGACGACTGTCCGTTCTGAAGGCTCTCGAGAAAGCGTGATACCCGCTTTTTGGGACAGTCGTCACCGTTCTCCTAGCGCTTCGTCCAGGCGCTTGAAGGCCTCGTCGGCTGGGACGGTCAGCTTGCCGCTGACGAGCTGGGGACGGCCCCCGCCGCGGCCGAAGAGCTCTTTGAGGCGCGTGGCATCGAACTGCGGCACGAGGTCACTGGACACCTTGATGACAAACTTGTCTCCGGCGACAAGGGTTACGACTCCAGATTTGACCCGTTCCAGGTATCGGTCGGCGTATGCCTTCAGCTCGTCGTCGCTGGAAGCGTCGACGGTCTGGGCCACATAGTCCACACGGCCGTGCTTGACCGCGAACCCGTCCGTGCCACCGACCCGGGCCGCGCGAACCTGGTCGCGCAGCCTCTCGCGCTCCTTCTCGAGCTCTTTGAGCTGCGACCTGAGGGCCTGGACTCGCTCGGGCAGCTGCTCCGGCGTCGTGTTGAACGACTTCGCGAGCTCGCTGAGCAGATCGCGGTCACGCTGGACCAGGTCGTCCGCGGCCTCCCCGACGACCATGTCGATCCTCCGCAGTCCTGAGCCGATGCTCGACTCGGAGATGATGACCGCGGTCCCGATGTCGGCGGTGTTGGCCACGTGCGTGCCGCCGCACAGCTCGCACGTCCAGTCGCCGAAGCAGACCACCCGGACGACGTCGCCGTACTTCTCTTCGAACAGGTGCATCGCACCCTGGGCGACCGCTTCCTTGTACGGTTTCTGGCTTTCGTGAAACGGAAGCGCCGCACGGACTTTCTCCATCACACGCTTGTTGATTTGGTGGAGCTCCTGCCTGGTGATGGCGCGGTTCAGCGGGATGTCGAATGTCGTGTGGTCAGGCCCCACCCACGAACCCTTCTGCACCACGTGCTCGCCGAGCGTCTCGCGCAGCGCTTTGTGGAGCAGGTGCGTGGCCGAGTGATGACGCATGATCTGCCGCCGGCGCTTCTCATCCACTATGGCGGTCGCCTTCTCACCGGGCTTGATCTCCCCTGAGACGAGGGTGCCGAGATGGGCGATCACTCCGTCGAGCAGTTTCTGAGTGTCTTCTACGCGAACGCGCCCGTTGGGCGTACTGACTACCCCCGTGTCGCCGATCTGCCCACCGGACTCCGCGTAAAAAGGTGTGCGCTCCAGGAAGAGTTCCACCGTGTCGCCCTCGCGCGCGGTATCGACCATTGCGCCGTCGCGCACTATTGCGGTGATCGTCGTCTCGGTCGTCAGCTCGTGGTAGCCGGTGAACTCGGATTTCGGAAGATCGCCTATACCTTCGGTCGTGAGAGAGCCGGACGAATCCTCGAGACCGTGTCGAGTGCCTGTCTCAGTGACGAGGTAGTGCGCGAACTTCTGGAGCTCGTTCTTGCGTGAGCGCGCCCGCTGCAAGCCCATCGCCGACTTGAAGCCTTCGTCGTCGACGGAGAGACCTCGCTCGACCGCCAGTTCGCGAGTGAGCTCGAGAGGAAACCCGAACGTGTCGTGGAGGCGGAAAGCGTCCGCGCCCGACACGGTCCTGGCGCCCCGCGATGCGACCTTCTCGAACTGCTCCATTCCCTGCTCGAGCGTGCGATTGAACCTGACCGTCTCGTCGCCGAGGATGCCTTGCGTCGTCGCCATCCGATGCTGGACTTCGGGGTATGGCTCGCGCATGATCGCGCCAACCATCACAGCCGCCTCGACAAGCGGATGTCGCAAACCAACGCGTAGCGCATGAAGCGCAGCGCGACGGATTAGCCGACGAAGCACGTAGCCACGTCCCTCATTGGATGGCAAGACTCCGTCGGTGATCACGAAGACCGCCGCGCGTACATGGTCGGCGATGATCCGCTCGGACAGCGTGGTCGGACGCTCGCTGTTCTGGCGAACGAAGTTAACCAGGGGCTCAAGTAGGTCGGTCTCGAAGATGTTCGACTTGCCCTGCAGGATGTAGGAGATCCGTTCCAGGCCCATGCCCGTGTCAATCGCGGGATGCGCCAGCGGCACTAACGCCCCGTCGGCGATCCCGCGCTGGATCGATTCGGCGGTCGAGGGCGGATCCGCCAGGTCGCCGCGCTGGTTGTACTGGGGAAGCACCAGGTTCCAGAACTCGGTGAACCGAGCGCAGTGGTCCGGCTCGCAATCCGGCTGGCCGCATCCCGCGTCGCGCCCGCGGTCCCACCAGATCTCGGTGTCGGGACCGCATGGTCCCCGACCGAGTCCCCACCAGTTGTCGCCAAGCCTCGTCACGTGCTCGGCGGGGATTGAGGTCTTCGACGTCCAGATCTCGAGGGCCTGGTCGTCGGAGGGATGCACAGTCACCCGCAGCCTGTCGACCGGCATATCGAATCCTTTCGTCACCAGCTCCCACGCCAGCGGGATCGCCGTTTCCTTGAAGTAGTCGCCGGTCGGCGTGAAGTTTCCCAGCATCTCGAAGAAGGTGTTGTGGCGGTCCGTCTTCCCGACTTCTTCAATGTCACCCGTGCGGAGGCACTTCTGCGCGCTGGCGAGGCGGGGCGCGGGAGGCTGGCTCAAGCCCAGGTAGTAGGGCTGGAGCGGCTGCATTCCGGCCGAGATGAAGAGCGTGCTCGGGTCGCCTTGCGGAACGAGCGGCGCGCTAGGCAAGACCAGATGCTCCCGACTCGCGAAATGCTCTAGAAAGCGTGTGCGGATCTCATTCCCGGTCACGGGGGTAAGCCGAGTTTAAGGGGCGAGCCGCTCCATGCGCCAACCGCCCCGCTCGCGCACGACGTAGCGCAGACGGTCGTGGAGACGGTCCTCGCGGCTCTCCCAGAACTCGATCCACGACGGCCGCAGCGAATAACCGCCCCACGCGCGAGGCAGCGGCACCGCCTCAGGATGCAGCGCGGTCAGCTCGAGCACCTTGCGTTCGAGCACCCCACGCGAGCGGACGACGCGGCTCTGCGGCGACGCCAGGGCCGAGAGCTGCGCGCCTCGCGGCCTGGTTGCGAAGTACTCGGCGGACGCCTCGCGCTTGATCTTGTGCACCACGCCATACACCCTCACCTGGTGTCGCGTCTGAGGCCAGTAGAAGACCAGTGCGGCCCGGCGGTCGTGTGAGAGGTCGCGTCCCTTCCTGCTGTCGTAGTTGGAGTAGAAGATGAACGAGCCTTTCTGCAGACCCTTGTAGAGGACCATGCGTGCGGACGGTCCCTCCTCGCCGACCGTCGCGAGCGTCATCGCGTCGGGCTGCGGGGTGCCGGCCTCGAGGGCTTCCGCGTACCACTTGCTGAACAGCTGGTACGGATCGTCGGGCGCCTCATCCTCGAGCAGCGGCATCAGCCGGCGCTCTCCGTGGGAACGTACTTCCTGAGCTGTTCCAGCGCGGCGCGCTGCAGGCGCGAGACGTGCATCTGGCTGATCCCCAGACGGCGCGCGATCTCCGACTGCGACATCTGCTCGTAAAACCTCATCGCCATGATGGCGCGCTCACGTGGGGTGAGGTGCTCCATGGCGCGGTCGAGCACATCCCGCATCTCGACCCGTTCGAGCTCGGGGTCGGCGCTGCCGATCTGCTCCGCCACCGAGCGGTTGTCCTGCCCGTCGCTCGAGCCGATCGGCTGATCCAGGGACAGCGGCACATAGGCCGGCCCCATCTCCATCGCCTCCGTCACATCGTCGGGCGTGACGCCCAGGCGCTCCGCCAGCTCGGCCACCGACGGCTCGCGTCCGAGCTCGTTCTTCATCTGCTCGTTGACGCGGACGACCGACTGGTGGAGCTCCTGCAGCCGGCGCGGAAAACGGATTGCGGTGCCCTTGTCGCGAAAGTAGCGCTTGATCTCGCCCGCGACCGTCAGGGTCGCGAAGGTCGTGAACTCGTAGCCCAGGTCGGGGTCGAAGCGCTCGATGGCCTTGATCAGGCCGAGATACCCGACCTGGACGATGTCGTCCAACGGCTCGCCGCGGTTGACGAACTTCCGCGCCAGGAAGTAGACGAAGTCGTGGTAGGCGTCGACCAGCTGGGCGCGAATCCGGTCGCGCTCGGCAGGGTCCGGCGTTTCCTTGTACCGGCGATGGAGCGCCCGCAACTCCTCGCGAGGTATCCGCGGCGGTGATGCCACTGACTAATAGTTACGCGTTCGGCGAACTTTCAGCCGGCCAGGTGCTTGACCATCCGGAAGCTCACATGCCCGGTAAGCGGCTCGATGGTCGGTCGGAAGTCATCGACGAAGCAGCGGATCATCTCGTAGGCGAGCCGCTGCAGCTCGGGGTCGACCTGCGACACGTGCTGGCCCGCCGGCATAGGCAGCGCCGTACCGATTGGCATCACGTCGACATCCACGACGAGCGCCCTGTTGGTGGCGAAATAGGTGAGCTTCAGGTCCGCGGGCATGCCCTGGTCCTCCGCCGCCGCGATCGCGCTGTCACACGCCTGCGTGAGCGCGATCGACAGCTCGTCGAGGTCCATCAGGCTCAGCCCGAGCTGACCCCCGAGCGTCGTCGCGACGCGTTTGGCCACGGGGATGAACGCCGACGTGGCGGGGATCTTCAGCTCAGCCAGGTTTCGCTTGGCCATTGTTTGGGCCTATTCCTCCAGGTTGGTCGACCGCTGCATCTTTCGCGCCGCAGTCGCCTCCAGCTCTTCGCGCTTGCGCTTGGCCGCCGCCACGCCGTCCTGGATAGCCTTGCCGACCGGGTGATCCGGGTCGGTGACCATCTGCCGCGCCCTCTGCGCGGCGTCGCGAGCGCGCTGGACCGGCTCGCTGCCGCTCAGTTCGATGGTCTTGCTGCGCAGGCTGTCGATCTGCTCCTTGCCCGGACCGGACGCGATGTACGCGCCGACGGCAAGACCGACGAGACCGCCGAGGATGAACCAGCCGAATCCGCCACCGCCGCCATTGTCATCAGCCACCGCTAACCTCCTTTAACCGAGCGAACAAGGCTCTTGCCTGCCTCCCCGACGCCGTGCACCGCGGCGCTGATGCCGCGGCCGACCGCGGCCAGCCCCTGACCGCCGGTCCTGAGCCCGACGTTGACGCCGGACGTGATGTCGTTCACGTTCTCGATCGTCTGTCTCACTTCGGGCAGTGTCTCTTTCATCTCTTCATTCGTCGTGTCGAGGAGCTCTTCGACCGCTCCCAGCGTTCCGCGCAGCCGGAAAAGCACCGCGGCCAGGGCGAGCGCCACGATCAGCGCGGCCACCCCGAACGCGATCCACATGAAGCTCTGGCTGTTCACCGAGTGAATACCCCCACCGCCCGCCGCGCAAACACAACCGCAATCTTAGTTGCGGCTCCCCTCGTTGCTCGAGCCGGCGTCTTTGGGTTCGCTCGAGGGCCGGGGGACGAAGCGCGCTAGCGGCTGGAGCAGGAGGGCGAAGCCCACGGCCGGCACGAGGTTGGCCTGGCCCAGGCGCAGGGACGGCAGGCCGAGGTAGTCCCAGAGCTGGCCGAGGCCGAAGCCGACCGCGGTCATCAAGAGGATCGGAACGTAGGCACGGCGGCGGTACGGGAGGAAGGCGAAGCAGAGCTGGGAGACGATCAACACGAGCAGGACGGCTACGACGATGCCGGGGGGGATGAGCTTCATCGGCTGAAGACCGTCGAAACGCGCGTTTGGCGCCAGAAGCGCCTTTCGCCGACCTCGCAAAGGCTCGTTTGGCGCCAAATGCGGGTAATCGAGTGCAGGGCGATACAAGCGCTCCCTCCGAGCAGCGGGGGGTGGGTTGTCCTGAGCATGCTCAGGTGGGTCCCCTGCCTCGGCTCTCCAAGTCCCGCTGAACCGGGCATGTGGTCGGCCTTGCGGACTCCGGGGTCCCTTTGATCGAGTGTTGGGCAACGCGCACATGCCCGCGACCCTTCGGGAGCACCGCCAATCCTACGACGGTGTTTTCCTGGGCGGAACCACCCGGATGTGCAGCTCCTCGAGCTGCGCGGGATCGACCTCAGACGGTGCGCCGAGCATCAGGTCGGTCATCGATTGCGTCTTCGGGAAAGCGATGACATCCCTGATGTTGTCCGTCCCGCCGAGCATCATGACGATGCGGTCGATGCCGGGCGCGATGCCACCGTGTGGGGGCACTCCGTACGTGAAGGCCTCCAGAAGAGTGCCGAACCGAGCGCGAATCATGTCTAGCGGCATGCCGAGCAGCTGAAACACACGCTCCTGCATCGCCGGGTCGTAGATTCGCAAGCTCCCGCCGCCGAGCTCATAACCGTTGCAGACGATGTCGTAAGCATGTGCTCGAACGTCGTACGGCCTCTCCTCGACGAACGACATGTCCTCCTCGAATGGGCGCGTGAAGGGGTGATGGGCGTATGTGAGGTGGCCCTGGTCGTCCTCTTCGAATAGATAGGTGGGATTGATCCATAGAAATCTCCACTCGCCCTCCCGGATCAGGTTGCGCCGGCGCGCGATCTCCTGCCGGATCAAGCCCATGACGGTCTCGGCCTTGCGCCTGCGGTCGGCAGCGATCAAGACAAGGTCTTCCGGTCCAGCGCCGGTGAGACGCTTGATCGCAGCGATCTCCTCCTCGGAGAGGAACTTGTCCAGGGGGCCGCCTGGCAGCCAGGCCAGGCCCTGCCCACCGGCGCCCTTGGCGACGGTGACGAGCTCGTCCAGCTCGCGGCGAGCCATCTCCTTCCCGCGCGGCACGGCCAGGCCGCGCACGACCCCTCCGGCCGCGAGCACCCTGCGAAAGACCTCCGCTTTGGTCTGAGCAAGGGCAGAACCCAGGTCGGCGATCTCCAGCTCGTAGCGCAGGTCGGGCTTGTCGGATCCGTACCGCAGGAACGAGTCCTTGATGTCCAGGCGAGGGAACGGCACCTCCAGGTCCACGCCGATCGTTTCGCGCCACAGCGTCGCGAAGAGACCCTCGATGAGCGAGAACACGTCCTCTTCGTCGCAGAACGACATCTCGAGGTCGAGCTGGGTGAATTCGGGCTGCCGGTCGGCGCGCAAGTTCTCATCGCGGAAGCAGCGCGCGATCTGGTAGTAGCGCTGGATGCCGGAGACCATCAACAGCTGCTTGAGCATCTGCGGAGCTTGCGGAAGCGCATAGAACTCGCCCGGATGCAGGCGCGATGGGACGAGAAAGTCGCGCGCGCCGGAGGGCGAGCTCCGGGTCAGGATCGGCGTCTCCACCTCGATGAACTCGCGCGCCTCCATGTAGCCGCGGATGATCCGGTTGACCTTGTGGCGAAGCTCCAGCATCTTCGTCATGCGAGGTCTCCGCAGGTCGAGATACCGATACTCGAGGCGCGTCTTCTCGTCAGGTTCCTCCGGGTCCTCGATGGGAAACGGAGTGGGTTGTGACTCACTGAGGATTTCGACCTCGTCGGCGACGACCTCGACCTCGCCGGTGGCCATCCTGGGGTTCTCGGATCCGGCCGGCCGTCGCGACACCTTGCCGCGAACTCGAACCACCGACTCGAGCCTCAGTCGTGGCGACAGCGCGTCCCCGGAGCGGATCACGACCTGGACCGTTCCCCATCGATCGCGCAGGTCGATGAAGATCACGCCGCCGTGGTCGCGCCGGCGCGCGACCCAGCCGTAGAGCTCAACCTCGTGGCCATCATCGGTCGCGCGAAGCGAGCCGCAGTGGGGCGCTGAGAATCCGCTCACGCGAGGCGGGTCGGCAGCTCGACCCAGTCCAGCTCTTCCTGCTCGCCGCTCGACA
>WNFD01002718.1_pt1 | contig 41994 bp, 49 predicted proteins | sample 5400491 | NCBI WGS metagenome assembly WNFD01 (sample SAMN13153343, study PRJNA577476) | soil metagenome | isolation source: 120 cm saprolite under Douglas fir tree site 2 hole 2 replicate 2 | place: USA:California | collected 2015-04-18
GCGGCCGGCGTAGCGCTGGCTGTCGACGCAGGCATCGTATGTGGCGACGTCGAGCCCGATGGCCTTGGCGAAGTCCCGAAACAACCCGCTGGGATTCTTGCCCGTTTGAGCCCATTGGTGATTCGCGAACACCTGGTCGTGCATCTCCCAGAACTTGCTTTGCTCCCCGGCGCACTGGGCGGCGAGAGCGGCGTAGCGGGAGTAGGCGTGCGAGGGCAGGGGATAATCGCGGAACCGCCAGCGCACTTTGCCCGTGGCGATCAGTTGCTCGCGGATCACGGGCATCTGCACCGTGGCGAACGACGCGCAGAACGGGCACTCGAAGTCCGAATACTCAGTGATCTCGATCGGCGCCGACGCCGTACCCAGGGTATAGCCCCGAAACCCGTCCGCCGCCGCGACCGGGAGGGGTCCGCCCGGGGCCGCGACCGGAGAGGCGGGAGACGGCGTGCGCTGCGACACATACCACAGCACCCCGCCACCGATCACGGCGACCGCCACGAGCAGCTGGTAGAACCCTTTCATTTCTCTGGCGTCCTCCGCCAGGGATCGTCGTCTTCGTCGTCGTCAAATTCCCCGGCCGCCTCGCGCGCCTGCTGCGCGGCCTCATCCACAATGCGGCGGCTCTCCGCCACCTCCGGCGTATCGTAGGTCAGCCGGACTTCATAGTGGAACAGCTCGCTGCGTGCATTGCCCAGCAGTTTCTGCAGCTCGGGCACCCGCTCGAGCAGCTGCCCGGCCCGCTCGAGTGCCTGGATGCGCTCGGCCAAGGCGCGCAACATGGCAACGAGGCGCTCCGCGCGGTCCGGTCCGTACACTTCTTCGCTGTGCTCGCTCACGTGCCCACCTTCCCCTGACATGTTCGCCCGCACGACCCCTCTCCCCTCGGCCCGCCCGCCCCGCCCGCCCCGCCCGCTGCGTGCCCCGGTCGAGTTCCCTCGCCCCATGATAATACCACGCGCCGCCCTCGGGGTCGGCCCTTTGCGCCGTCTCAAGCGCCTTATTACATTGCGGCGCCGATTGATCTGCGGCCAGCGCTACAGCTCGTTCCCACACCCCGCGCCCCCGCGTTCCCGGTCTTTTTCGAGAGAGGAGCAGCTCTGGCATGGCCAAGAAGCCTACGGAACCCCGGAGAATGTCCACCCCCACCCCGTTCGAGCAGGCCCGTGACGAACTATTCTCCCACATTCTGCGGTGCGGCGTCCTCGAAGCCAACGCGGAGCATCAACAGGAATGGTTCGACGACACGATGCTCTACCTCGGCGAGCGCTACGAAGCGCTAACCGAGGCCCAACTCGCGGAGCTGCGCCTGCTGGGAGAGCGCTACTGCCGCCCGGTGGTGGGACGCAACGCGCCGGTGGGCGCGGGCGCCTGAACTCCGTCGCATCGAGCCTGTCACCGGGCGCCCGGCGGGCGCCCGTTTTTTGTGGCTACCACCACGTCGGGAACCGCCGGAACCGCTGCCCCACCGCCAGCCGCACGCCGCCACCCAACCCCAGCTCGGCGTACCAGCCTTGCCGCCGGCCCGGTGCCGCTTCGATCCCCAGGAGTGCGGTGAGGTAGCCCGCGCCGCGCCACCCCGCGGCGCCGACGAACGCGAGCCCCAGCCCGCCATAGGGTCCCACGCCGGCACGCTCGCCCGGCCGCAGCAGGAATTGGGCGCTCGCATCGAGCCGCAGGCCGAGCGTGCGCTCGTAGTCTCCGCCCGCGAGCGCGAGCGTGAAGCGTCCCTGGCCGCCGGGGCGGCGCGCGATGGCGAGCTCGGGACCCCACAGGGCGTGGTGCGCCAGCACCACCATCGCGCCGACGCTCGCCTCGGTGGCGCTCAGACCCTGGCCGCGCCCGGGCGTCGCCGCGCAGATGCCGAGGGCGGCGAGGCCGCCGGCCGTGACGAGCCGGTTAGCGAAGCGCGACGTCGTAACTGACGCGGATGTCGGGCGCGAGCGAGGCGACCACCGAGCAATACTTCTCGAGCGACAGCTCAATGGCGCGACGGGCCTTGGTCTCATCCGCCCCGTCGCCCTCGATCGTGAACAGCAAATGCAGCGCCGTGTAGCGGCGCGGCTCTTGCTCGCGGCGCGTGCCGCGCGCCACGACCTCGAGCCCGTGCAGACCCACCCGTTGCTTCTGGAGGATCAGCACGACGTCGGACGCGGTGCAGGTGGCAGCGGCAACGAGCAGCAACTCGACCGGCGAAGTGGCGGTGCGGCTGTTGCCGTCGACGCTAATCGCCGGCCGCGCCCCTGCGCCGGCCTCGAACGTGAGACCCTCGCGCCACCGCATGGTGATTTCGACGACGTTCGTCGCCACGTCAGTTCCCGCGTCGGGTGCTGAGGCCTACATACAGGCGATTGTGGCTGAAGCCCGAGAGCGCGTGATATTCGAGCAGCCAGTTGAAGGTCGACCGGAAATGCAGCTCCAGTCCTACCGCGATCGTGACCCAGAGGTCGGGGCACTCGGGGTCGGACCCGCAGGCGTCGTGGCCGGCGAAGCCGAACCCGCCGCCAGCGTAGGGCGTCGCCATCTCCTCGTCCCCGGTAAAGCGATACAGCGCCTCGAGACTCCCCACGTAGCTATTCGCCCCGCTGAACATTCCGATCTCCCCTGAGGGCCGGATACGCAGGCGACTGATCAACAGGTTGCCGGCGTCGAGCGTGACGCCGACCACCATCTGGCGTGGTCGCGCTAGATCGATCCCGCTCCGCACTCCGAAGCCGAACAGCCCGACTTTGGTGCCTGCGTCGTCGGCGCGCCGCACCGCCGGCGGATGGAACTGCTGGGTCGCGAGCGGGAGGGCCGCCGTCGCCGTCAGTACCGCCGCCAACCATATGCTACGCATCCGGTCCCCCGCGTCAGCGTTGGGCGTTGGCACGCGCCGCCGCGCGGCCGTAATCCCAGATCGCGTACAGCCCCACCGCCGCGGTGGCCCATGCCATCCGGTGCACCAGCGGCGACCGAGCGATGAAGGCGACCAGGGTCAAGAGCTGGAGCGCCGTGACGACCTTGCCGCCGGCGCGGGCCGGCAGCGCGACGGGACGCCGCAACAGCCACGCTGCGACGTACCCCAGCGCCGCCACGATGTCCCGCGCCAACACCCCCACGATCTCGACCGGATGCAAGAGCCCCGCGCGGGCCACGGTGAAAAACGCGGCGGCCATGAACAGTTTGTCGGCGATCGGATCGAGCACGGCGCCGGCGCGCGAGCCGCCGAAGCGCCGCGCCAGTTTCCCGTCGAAGAAATCCGACGCGGCGACGAGGCCGACGATCCCGAGCTGCAGGGCAGGCCGATCGACGAACAGAAACAGCACGGCCAGGGGAAGCCGAAGCGCCGTAAGCAGATCCGCCCACCGCACCCACGGTTTCACTTGCCCGTCCCTCCGGGGCGCCGTAGCTTCGGTCCGTGAATCTCAGTCTGCTGAAGCAGGCGGCGATCTTCCAGGACCTCGACGACGGAGAGCTCGCCCGCGTCGCGGAGGTGTGCCGCGAGCAGAAGTTCGCCCTCGGGCAACACGTCTTCAAGGAAGGCGAGCCGGGCAACCGCCTGTTCATCATCTCGGAGGGCGAGGTCCGCATCTCCCGCACCATCCCCGGCTCGGGCGAAGAAGCGCTGGCCGTGCTCAAGCCCGGGGCCTGCTTCGGCGAGATGGCGATCTTCGACCGCTCGGAGCGCTCGACCGACGCGATCGCGAATACCGCCTGCACCCTGCTCACCATCGCTCGCTCGGACTTCGAGCTGCTGCTCGACTTCAACCGCGACATCGCCTACCGGGTGCTCTGGTCGGTGGTGCGCCTGTTGTCGGCCCGGCTGCGTGTGACCAACGATAACCTCCGCTCCTTCCTCGCGATGTCGATGTTCTAGGGCGCGCCGGAGCAATTCCGGGCGAGCGGTGTTCCATAGGGCGCCGCACGCCGCGGCGCGGTCGACCGCGTCCTCTTACCCTCGGACACAATGAAACGTTACCTGTTCGCGCTGACTTTCGCCGCCGCCGTCGTTGCCGCCTGCTTCAACCTCTCGAGTCCCTTGCCGCCGACCCTCGTCCTGGCGCCGGTGCTCGACTCGACCTTCGTGGGCGACACGCTGCCCGCCCGCGGTGTCCTCCTGTACGACGCTAACAACAACCTCCAGCCCCCCGGTCACGTCACCTGGACCATCACCCCGGCGTCGGTGGCGACGATCGATACCGTCACGGGGAAGATCAGCGGCGTCTCGAAGGGCCCCGCGCTCATTTCCGCCACCGTGGCCGCCGCCACCCGCTCCGCTCTCGCCCTGGTGTACGTATCGCGGCGCTTCGATCTCACGCTCCTTATGGACACCGTGGTCGTGGCGCCCGGCGACACCATCAGCCTGCCGCCGTTGCTCGCGATCAAGCAGAAGGTGCCCGGGGCAACCACGCTACGGTTCGATCCGTCCCCCACGCCGAGTGTCTACACGATCGACACCGTCACCGGTCGCATCACCGCGCTGGCCGCGGGTGGACCCGTGCGCTACGTCGCCCGCTTGAGCGACGGGACGACGACGGTGGCAGACACGGGCGGCGTCATCGTGCTGGGACTAGTGGACACGACGAGCACCGGCGTGTTCTACATGACGGCCACGGGGACCGCGATTCGCCACCAGCGCGGTGCCGCGGTGGGGATCAATTACAGCCGACTGAACTCGTCGCGCGGGGGATTCCAGCTGTCCGATACGCTGTTCCGGCCGGACAGCGTGACCGAGAAGGTCCTCGTTACCCTGCTCGACACCCTCACCGCCGCGGGGACCTTCGAGATCGACTCGATCAGCCGGGACGAGGTCGTAGCCAGGCGGCTCAGCGCATTCGACGCGGGCTGCCTTCCTCCCCGGCCGTGGGCGGCGTGGGCGAGCACCCCACGGGGGCTCGGCGCCAGCATTCTGGCCCCCTCGCACGGCACCTCCACCAGTGCCGTGGCCGGCCAACTCATCATCACGCAGCGTGTGGCCGCGACCGGGGGTGGGGCGATCATCAGCGGCCGCTACACGTTCACGGCTCAGCGCACCGACCTCTACTTCGATCCGCTCGGTGCGGAGACGATCCGGGGGACCTTCGTGGCACCGGTGCGCACCCGCGCCAATTTCTGCCAGGGGTGACGTTCGAGCACGTTTTCGCCGACTTGGGTGGCATCCCGGCGCCCCGCCTCGCCGACCGGCAGGGGATCGCCGGCGTGCTGGTCGCGGCCGCCAATGCCGCGGGCCTGAATCCGGCCGGGACGCCGCTCGTCGAGCTCGGGCCGCGCGGGTTGTCGGCCGCGCTCCTGTGTCATGGCGGGCACGTCGCGCTGCACGCCGTGCCCGAGGTCGGGCTCTGTTTCGCCGACCTGGCGGGCATGGGCGGCGCCCTGCCGCAGCGCGGTCTCGATGTGATCATCAAGCGGTTCGGAGCGCGTGAGGTGCGCACCGACGCGCGCCGACGCGGTCCCGTGACCCAGGCCATCCACCGGGAGGACTCATGAACCAGCTCACCCCCTACGCGGCCTTCTTCATGCGCCTCGCGGTGGGGCTCGTGTTCCTGCAGCACGGTTGGCATAAGTTCCACGTCCAGGGACTCGGGGGCGTCGCGATGTTCCTGCACGGCATCGGGTTTCCGTTCGCGACCTTCTTCGCGCTGATCCTCATCGTGATTGAGACGATCGGGGCGATCTGCGTGGTCCTCGGCATCTTCACGCGCATCTGGGCGGCCGCGATGGCGGTGGAGATGTTGGTGGCGATCCTCGCCGTGCAGATCCCCCGCGGGGGGAGCTTTGAGGTTGAAGCCTTGCTCTTCGCCGGCGCCATCACGCTAGTGGCGCTTGGGGACGGACCGCTCTCGGTTGCCATCGGATTGAAGCGGGGGAGCTGAGGCGCGCGGGGCACAGCGGGCCCCGGGACGCGCGCGACCAGCGCGGTGCGTCCCCGGGCCCCGCGTCAGTGCAGGATTCTCAGCAACCCGGCGTCGGCACTCCCGCGGATGAAGCTTTCCGGGTCCGTCGCCGGGATCGCGACCCCGGTCTCTTTGCGGCCCCGGTGCGCGATCGCGGCCATGAACTGCTCGAGCGAGCCGCGTGCCCACTCCTCGGCGTCGTCCTTCATCTGCCGCACGATTTCTTCCCACGTGCCCACGTAGGTCAGGCCGCTCGGCGTGCTGACGCGATGGATGTCGCCCGGCCCGGAGCGTGCTTTCATCCCCTGCAGCTCGGTGAGGAGCGTGCCGAACAGCTCGAGCTGGCGCGGGTCGCGGATCTGGCCGTCCGGCCCCATGGCCTCGATCTCCGCGAGCAGGAGGTCTTCGGGCCCCGCCGCGCCCGCGAGCTCGTCCAGACGGTGATGCCAGGGCACCAGCTCGGGATCGTCGTCGGGGAGGCGATACACGCTCTTCTTGAGCTCGATTAGCCGCCAGATGGCGAGCCCGTCGAAGTGGTCGCCCGGCGTGGTGCGCTCGAGGTGAAACAGCGCTGCTTCGTATTCCCCGCGGTCGTACAGCAGGTTCGCGAGATAGATGCGCGCTTCCGCGTGCGCGGTGTCGAGCTCGAGCGCGCGGCGCAGCCAGAAGAGAGCGCCGCCCTCGTCGGCGAGGCGGTGCGCCGCGTACCCGACGCAGGCGGCGGCTTCCGACGACTCCGCGTGGCCGGTGATCGCGAGTTGAAAGAAGCGGCGCGCCTGGTCCAGCGCCGCTTCGCGGAACAGGGCGCGTCCGATCTGCAGCATCAAGTCGTGATCGTCCTTGAAACCCAGCGCGAGGATGCGGTCGAAGCAGGCGACGGCACCGCTGCGGTCGCCGAATTTGAGGAGCACTTCGCCGAGCCCGGCGAGCGCGTCTTCGTGCTCGGGGTCCAGGCCCACCGATTCCTCGAACGCGCGGCGCGCCCACACATACTCTTCGCGGGCGAGCCGCGCGTAGCCCATCCCCACGTGCAACTCGACCGCGTGCGGATAGAGCCCCAGCCCACGTCGCAGGGTCTCGATGGCTTCGTCGTATTGTCCTTCGTTGTAGAGCTGATGCGCGCGTTCGTCGTAGTCGTCGGAGCTCAAGAACGGTTCCGACATCGAACGGGCCTCCCGGGAAAGTTGTGCTATGATACGACGCCCCGAGCGGTTACACAAGCGACGGCCGCGCGGTATCTTCCCGCCGATGTCCTCGGGACTCGCGGAGATCGCCAACGGCTCCGTCACTTCGCCGCGCGGGTTCAGCGCGGCCGCCGCGCCCGCCGGCCTGAAGGCCGATGGCACACCCGACGTCGCGCTCCTCGTGAGCGCCACGAGCTGCGCGACGGCGGGTGTCTTCACCAAGAACGCGGTGCGCGCCGCGCCGGTCATTTACGATGCTGAACTGCTCGCCGAGCGCCCCGGGCGGATTCGCGCCGTCGCGATGAACGCGCGCGTGGCGAACGCGTGTACCGGCGCTCCCGGCCTCGCGGCGGCCCGTGCCATGGCGCTAGCGGCCGAGCAGGCCGCCGGACTCCCCGCGCGCACGGCGCTCGTCCTCTCGACCGGCGTGATCGGGGTGCCGCTCCCGCTGGAGCAGGTCGCCGCGGGCATCCGTGCCGCCGCCACCCACCTGTCGCCGGACGGCGGTCCCGACGCGGCGCGCGCCATCATGACCACCGATACCCGGCCCAAGCACTGCGCCGTGCGCTTCGAGACGCCCGCGGGGATGATCACGGTCGGCGGGATCGCCAAAGGGGCGGGGATGATCCACCCCGACATGGCCACGCTCCTCGCCGTGCTCACCACCGACGCCGCGGGCGAGCCCGCGGCGCTGCAGCCGCTCTTGCGGCGTGTCGCCGACCGCACCTTCAACGCGATTTCGGTGGACGGCGACACGAGCACCAACGACACCGTCCTGCTGCTCGCCGGTGGCGCATCCGGCGTCGACCCCGCGCGCGACGGCGCGCTGTGGAAGGCGTTCGAGGACGCGGTCCAGCACGTCGCGCGCCTGCTCGCGCTCGCGATTGTGGCGGACGGCGAAGGCGCCTCGAAGTTCGTCGAGATCCAGGTGGTGGGGGCCGTGAGTGAGGCGGCGGCGCGCGAGGTGGGGCGCGCGGTCGCCCGCTCGACGCTCGTGAAGACGGCGATCTATGGGGCCGACCCCAACTGGGGACGGATCCTCGCCGCGGCGGGCGCCGCGGGCGTGACGCTCGCCGTCGAGCGGCTCTCGCTCCAGGTCGGCGACGCCGACGGCGAGTGGTTGACACTCGCGAGCGGGGGCGCTACGGCGCACGCGGATGTCACCCGCGCGCGCGCCCTGTTCCAGCAGAAAACGATCCGCCTCCGCATCGACCTGGGACTCGGTCGCGCGGAGGCGGTCGTGTGGACGTGCGATTTGACGCCGGACTACGTCCGGATCAACGCCGACTACACTTCGTAAGACCCAAGCTTACATCTTGCTCTTGCTCGTGTCCTTGGCCGCAGGCTTGGCCGCGGGCTTGTGCTTCTTGCCACCCATCTTCTTGCCCTTTTTCGCCGGCTTGGTGGCCTTTGACGTATCGGCCGCGGGCGCCTGACCCTGCATCGGAGATGGCTGCTGCGCCACCATGATCGCGGGAGCGGCGAGGAGCGACAGCGCGAGGAGCGTGCGACGAATCATGTCGTGATACCTCCAGAGGGATGGGCGAGCCACCCTGGCCCGCTTCACAGGTTAAGACCCACGGCGTTGCCCGCGCGTCACGCGATCGGTCACGCAACGCCGGGGGCGGCTGACGCCGTTGCTCCGCGGTTACAGCGTGGAACATACTCGTACACTACGGGTTGGACGGCAAGGGGGGGGCGGGCGGTACCGCCGCCGCCGGCCGGCGCGCCCGGGCGACGGTGTTGCGCGTCGGCTTCGGGGCCGCGGGGACGTGGGGCAGCTCGTGGCGCACGATGGCGAGCGCCTCGGACCGGGTATGGCCGCGCTGCACCTCGTGGACCGCGGCGGCCGAGACGTCAAGCAACCGCTCGCCCTGCAGCCCCTCGTGAATCGCCGCGAGGAGCAGGTCGGCCGCCGAGTCCGGGGCGAAGTGGTGCGCCGTCAGATCGGCCACGGCGTGCATCGCCGCGGCCCGGGGCGCGCTCGGCAGCGCGGCCACGACCCGCTGGACGACCGGGGCGGGCAGCCCGCGCCGCAGGGCCCACGCGACGGTAGTGATCTCGGCGGGCGTCGCGGGCGGCGCGTCCCCGGCGGCGACCAGGAGGGCGCGGGCTTCGCGCAGCTGGGCGACCTTCGTTGCGACGGCCGCCACGATACCCGGCGTCGTGACGCGCTTCGCCCCCCCTTCGAGCGCCTTTTGCACCAGCGGCTCGGTCGGGAGCCCCTCCCCCGCCGCTACCTGCACCAGCGAGTCGACGGCCGGAACCGCCGCGCTCGGGATCCGACCCTCCAGTCGCCCGCGCACGTCCTGGGCGGCGAGCGGCCCCGCCACGAGCGCGAGCGCCAGGACCACCCTCATAGCCGCGCCGGACGGACGATGACGATGGAATTCTCGCGGCCGAAGTCGTCTGCGACCACCCGGTCCGCGAGGCGGTCGGCGACCCAGCGCTCGCCGTCCACCACGAACATGTACTCGTAGGTTCCGGTCGGGAGCACCACGGTGGCCCGCCACACGCCGTCGTGGTCGACCTCCTCGAGCGGGATCGATTCCGCGCGCCAGTCGTTGAACGTGCCGACGACATGGACCGACTGCGCGCCGGGGAAGCGACCGACAAACTGGACGATCCCCTCGTGCTCCCCGATATAGGGGCCCTCGTGGCCCGCAGGGAACAGGGTCAGGAGCGCGACGACGGCCGCAAGGGCAAGGCTCCACACCGGTCGGACGCGGAAGGTCAGCGCGCGTGCGGTCACGAGCCAGCGAACCAGCCGCCGCGCGCGCGATGGGATGGGGCGACGGATCGCCGTCATCACCCGCGCCTCAAGGCTCGGCGCGGCGACCGGGGCGGCGAGCAGGGCAGCTACCGCCTGGATCCGTTGGACCGCGTGGCCGAGCTCGACCGGCGCGCTTGCCGGGTCGAGCTCGCCGTCGAGCACCTCGTGCAGTCTCGGATCGATGGGGTTCATTCGTAGTCCTCCAGCAGCTTCAGCAGCGCTTCCCGGGCGCGGTGCACGCGCATCTTGAGCGTCGGAACGCGGTCCCCGGTGATCGCCGCCATTTCCTCATAGCTCAGCCCCTCGACGTGTTTCAGCACGAACGCGGCGCGCTTCTCGGGCGACAGCTGCAACAGGGCGCGCTGCACCAGGCTGAGCTGCTCGGCCCGCTCGAGCCCCGCCTCGTTGTCCGCGGGATCCGCGACCGGCGGCGCCTCGTCGAAGGAGACCTCCCCCCGCAGCCGCCGGGACAGATGACTCTTGCAACGGTTCGCCACGATGCGGTACAACCAAGTGCGCAGCCGCGCCGGCTCGCGGCAGCTCGCGAGGTGGCGGTAGGCGCGCACGAAGCTCTCGGCCACCGCATCCTCGGCGTCGCCGTTGCTTCCCAGCATGCGGGTCGCGAACCGTAACAGACTCGCTTCGTAGCGGCGGATGACGAAACCGAACGCCTCGGCGTCGCCGCCCAGCACTCGTGCCACCACCTCCGCGTCGGGTGGCGGCCCCGCTATATCCATAGGACCTGCACGGGGATCACGGCGTCACAGCCCCGAACGGCGCAGGGGGGCGCGCCACGGCGGCGGGCAAGCGCGGACGTTGCGAATGGGAACTGGCTCAGCGGTCCCGGAGGTAGTCCTGCACGGCCGCGAGGTAGGTCGAGGCTTGGAGCGCTTCTCCGCTCACTGCGCCTGCGAACGCCGCGAGCGTGGCCTCGGCGCGTTTGCGATACTGCGCGGTGCCTGTGGCTCGCCCGAGCCGCAAGAGGACCCGCGCCGCAACGCCGTTCGCTCCCGGCAGCAGGTCGTCCAGCACGGGCTTGGTGCGCTCGGCGAGCGCCGGGGCTGCGGCCACCTCAGTGGCCGCGGCGTCGAAGTAGCCGGCCGCGCCCGAGTCAGCGAAGTCGCGTTCCAGCACGCGGGCCAAGTCCTCGGCGACGGCGAGGTAGCGCGGCTCGCGCGTGGCGGCGCCCGCAGCGAGGCACGCCCAAGCGACTTGCACCTGGTCGGCCAGCAAGGCGCGCAGGGGCGCGCCCGGCCCCGCCCCGTGCCGCACCGGGCGGCGCGGCGCGTACACGCGTCGCAGCAGACTGTCGAGCGCGGCCAGTCCGCTCGCCACGGTCGCCGAATCACCCGCCAGGAGCGCCGCATCGAGCATCGACCCGATCACATAGGCGTCGCGATCGGCGAAGACCGTGCGTTCACTCCCCCGGGCCACGGCGCTGACGAGCCGCCGGGCAAACGCGCGCGCCGCCTCGCGGTAGCGCGGCTCGCCGGTGGCAGCCCAGGCGGCGGTGAGGTCGCGCGCCAGCCCCGCGCGCACCAGTTCCGGTGGATCGTCACGCGCGCTCGCCGCCAGCGTGGCCTCGCCCGAATCGACCATGTAGTCGAGCACGGCGCGGGCCGGCGCCAGATAGGTCGTGTCGTGCGTGCGGGCATAGGCGGCGAGGAGCAGGTCAGCCGCCTGGGTGTAGCGCACGCTCGCCACGCCGGCGTGCGCGCCGAGCGCGGTGAGCACCGCTCCGCGCACCGCCTCGGTCTCGTGTTGCAGCGCGGCGGACTTGAGCGGGCTGCGCCCCAGGGCGGGCCGGGCCAGGGCCAGCTGGCGCACGAAGGCGGCGCGCCGCAGGATGGACGCGTGCTGCTCGCGGTAGCTCTTGGCGACTTGAGGGAGCAGTTGCCTCAGCCCGCGCCCGGTCACCGGATCGTCGAGCGGGAAGTACGTGCCGCCGAAGAAGGCGGACCCGTCCGGCGTGAGGAAGACGGTGAGGGGGTAGCCCCGCAACCCGGCGAGCAGCTGCACCGCCGTGCCGTAGCGGTGCGCCAAGTCCGGTCGTTCGTCGCGATCGACCCGGACCGGGACGAACAGCGAATCGATCAACGCGCCGAGCGCGGCGTCGCCATACACCTCCCGATCCATCACCCCGCACCAGCGGCAGTCGTCGGCTGCCACATACAACAGGATAGGCCGGTCCAGCCGGGCGGCGATGGCGAAGGCGTCGCGCCCCCACTGCTGCCAGCCCACCGGCTCGCGCGCCGCGCGAGCGAGGTACGGGGTGGCCGACTGCGCCATCCGGTTCGTGAGCGGGCCGTGTTCCGAGACGCAGGCGAGCGCGAGGAGCGCGAGGGGAGAGAACAGCGAGCAGCGGACGGTGTGCATGAGCGCGGCATGAAGATACCCTGTCCCGCGCGCGCTCGTTCCCGCAACGCGAGCGGCCTGGGGGTACCGCCGGCCGAGGTCGGGCGTGCGGTCCCTCCCTCAGACGCGGACGGCCCAGCCCAGGCCGCAGGCGTGCAGTTTGCGCAGCTACATTAGCCGCCCCGATTGATGGGCCGCAAGGCCCGTGTCGCGCGCCCGGCCACGCGCTATAATTGGCGCATGCCCGACACCCCCGGCCCCAGCACCACCCCGGGCCTGACCCCCGCTCCCACCCCTACCATCACCCCGAAGCCGAATGGCCCGCTGGTCGTGGTGGGCCTGGTCCGGATCGTGACCCCGGACGGCCGGGAGCTCCCGGTCCCCCCCCGCAAAGATGGCAGACCGGCGGAAGTCGTTGTCCTGTGCCGCTGTGGGGGGTCTCAGACGAAGCCGTTTTGTGACGGAACGCACAAGCGGAACGGGTTCTGCGATACCCCCACGGTGAGCCCCGCTCCCACGAGCTAAGCGGGGCGTATTATGTTGTCACCGTCCCGGGGGGGTAGCCGGGGAAGTCGCCCCTAACCCCAGCCGCTGCAGCCCGCCCCCCTCCCCTGCCCCTGACCGGAGGAACGCAATGGCGAAGGCTGGCAAGGCCCCGATGGCCGCGGATGAGGGTTACTGTGTGAAGTGCAAGGCCAAGCGGAAGATCTCGAACCCACAGCAGGTGAAGATGGCGAACGGCCGCCCTGCCCTGAAGGGCATCTGCCCGGTGTGCGGCACGGGGATGTTCAAGATCCTGCCGCCCAAGTAATCTGGCCACCGCCGATAACGCGAGCCCCCGGTCCCTGCGGCCGGGGGCTTTTCGCTAGCGCGCGACGCGCCGCGAGCCGTCGCCCTGGACGGCGTAGCGGAAGGTGACGCAGGCCGTCCCTGCTTCCTTACAGTAGTACGCGAGCAGCTCGAGCTTGGCGTATCGGCCGGCCGCGGTGCGCACCCCGTACACGTGGTGCTTCGAGGTGAGCAGGTGGCTGAACATGGAGTAGGCGTACCACTTCCCCACCCCCGGATTCGTGGTGTCAGGTCCTGGCGCATTCGCGCGGTAGCCCGTCGACGGCAGCTCGCGTACCGCGTCGAATGGCACGGGGCCGAGATCGACGATCCCGCCCCCCGGTGCCGTGATGACGTGGAAGCGCCGGAAGGCGATGTCCCACGGCCCGGAGTCGACGGCGGCGTTGCGTCCGAAGTCGAATCGACGCCACCGCTCGGTGTCGTGGGCATCGACGGTGTAGATCGCAGGTCCGAGGAGTGAGTCGCCGACCGCCGCGGGGTGCGGCTCGCTGGGCGCGTAGGGGGGAAACGCCGGCTGGGTGAAGGACCCGATCAGGAGCGCGGCTACGAGCAGCGCGAACGTGCCGCCCATCACCAGCACGAGCAGCGGCGGCCGGGTGCCTCCACCGGTCACGACTCGGCCATGAACGGATAGGTGAAGGTCCGCGGCGGCGCGAAATTCTCCTTCATCGTGCGCGCACTGACCCAGCGGATCAGGTTGAGCACGCTCCCGGCCTTGTCGTTGGTGCCACTCGCCCGCGCCCCCCCGAACGGCTGCTGCCCCACCACAGCACCGGTCGGCTTGTCATTGACGTAGAAGTTACCGGCGGCATAGCGGAGCGCGCCCCGCGCCTCCTCGACCGCGCGGCGGTCCTGCGCGAAGACGGCGCCGGTGAGGGCGTACGGCGACGTCTCGTCCACCACCCGCAGCACCTCGGTCCAGCGCGCCGCCGGGAACACGTGGACCGAGAGCACCGGCCCGAAGATTTCCTCACACATCGTGCGGTACCGAGGATCGTCCACCTGGAGCAGTGTGGGTGCGATGAAGTAGCCATCTGTGTCGTCCGCCCCGCCCCCGAATAGGACCTTCACGCCGGGCGCCCGTTTCGCCGCCTCGATGTATGCCGTGATCTTCTCGAAGGCCTTCCGGTCGATCACCGCCCCCATGAAGTTCCGGAAATCCGCTGGGTCACCCACCTTCACTTCGGCGAGCATCTCGAGCACGCGGTCGCGCACCGCCGGCCAGATCGAGTCGGGCACGTAGGCCCGCGACGCGGCGCTGCACTTCTGTCCCTGGTACTCGTAGGCGCCGCGCACCATGGCGGTGGCCAGCGCGTCCACGTCCGCGCTCGGGTGCGCGAGGATGAAGTCCTTGCCGCCGGTCTCGCCGACGAGGCGCGGGTAGCTCGCGTAGCCCGTGAGGTTGCTCGCCGCCTGGCGCCACAGGGTCTGAAACACCTCGGTCGAACCGGTGAAGTGGATGCCGGCCAGCGCGCGGTCGGCCAGGACCCGCTCGGATACCTGCACCGACGGCCCGGGGACGAAGTTGATCACCCCCGCGGGCAGGCCCGCCTCCTCGAGCAGCTTCATGATGAAGTAGTTCGAGAGCGCCGCCGTGGCGGCGGGCTTCCAGACCACCGTGTTCCCCATGATCGCCGGGGCGGTGGGCAGGTTGCCCCCGATCGAGGTGAAGTTGAACGGCGTGATCGCGTACACGAACCCCTCGAGCGGGCGGTAATCGAGGGAATTCCAGGTGCCGGCGGCGGACACCGGCTGATCCGCGTAGAGCCGCTCGGCGAAGTGCACGTTGAACCGGAGAAAGTCGATCAGTTCGCACGCGGCGTCGATCTCCGCTTGATACGCCGTCTTCGACTGGCCAAGCATGGTGGCCGCATTGAGCACCGGCCGGTAGCGGGTCGCGAGGAGATCGGCGGCCTTGAGGAACACCGCGGCGCGGCGCTCGAGACCCCACGCCTGCCAGTCGCGCCACGCCGCTTGCGCGGCCGCGATCGCCGCCTGCACCTCGCCCGGCCCGGCCTGCTGCACCGTGGCGAGGACGTGGTGGTGACAATGGGGCATGACCGCGTCGGTGGTCTTGCCAGTGCGCACTTCCCGTCCCCCGATCAGCAGGGGGATCTCGATCGGGCGGGCGGCGAGGTCCTTCAAGGTGCGTTTGAGCTCGAGCCGCTCCGGCGTGCCGGGGGCGTAGCTCAAGACGGGCTCGTTGATGGGTGAGGGGACCTTGGGAATCGCGTTCATGCGAGGAATGTAATCGGGGCCGCGGAACCCGCCGGCGTTTCAGAGGTGATGGCCATCGACCCCGGCACCCGCATCGGACACGTCCATCTCACGGTGGCGGACCTGGAGCGCTCGCTCCGCTTCTACCGGGACGTGCTGGGCTTCGAGGAAACGGCCCGCTACGGGCGGGATGCCGTGTTCCTCGCCGCTGGGGGCTATCACCACCACATCGGTTTGAACACCTGGGCGGGACGCGGGGCACCGGCGCCGCCGCCCGGCACCACAGGGCTCTACCACTTCGCGATCCTGTATCCCGACCGCGCGCGTCTGGCGGACGCGCTCCGCCGCCTGCGCGCCGCGGGCGTGCCGCTCGAGGGGGCGGCCGACCACGGGGTGAGCGAGGCCCTCTACCTCCGGGACCCAGACGGCAACGGCGTCGAGTTGTATTGCGACCGGCCGGAAGGCGCGTGGCCGCGCTCACCCGATGGAACGATCGCGATGCACACCCGGCCGCTCGATCTCGAGCGACTGCTGGCCGGTACCGACTAGCGGGGCGCGCCTCGCCGCGAGGTTACGCCGACTCGCGCCCGACGCGATCGATGGTGCGCTGGGCGGGGATCGGCAGCGTGATCACCACGGTCGTGCCACCACCCAGCTGGGAATCGATCGCGATGTTGCCGACGAACATGTTGCGCACCACGCTTTGGACCACGACGAGCCCCATCCCGCTCCCCTCACCGAATTGCTTGGTCGTGAACCCGGGCTCGAAGATGCGCTCCAGGTCCTCCTGGCGGATCCCGCTGCCCGAGTCCCGCACGGTCAAGCGCAGCGCGCTCCCCTCTCGGGCCAGGCTCACCTGGACCGGCGCCGGCCGCTCGCTGCTGGCATCCGCCGCGTTCCGGATCAGGTTGACGAGCAGGTCGTAGAGAGCGTTGGGATCCCCCTTCAGATAGACCGTCTCCAGTGTGGAGTCGAACTCGAGGGGAATCTTCTTCTCCTTCAGGACGCGGCTCTCGAGCGTGCAGCAGGAGCGGATGACGCGCACGGCGTCGAACCGCTCGGAACGCGCCAGCGCCCCGCGCGCCCGGTCCTTGATCGCCCGGAGGAAGCTGACTGACCGGTCGATGTCCTCAATGACCTGCCCGAGCTCGTCCAGCAGCTCAAGCCGGCGTCCCGCCGCCACCTCCGTCCAGCGGCCCAGCGATTCCATCGCGATCTGGAGCCCGGCGCGCGCCGCGGTCAGCGGGTTCGCCAGCTCGTGCGCGATGATGCCGGGAAGGGCCGTGGCGTCCTGGAAGGCGTCGGGCCGGGCGGTCGTCGTTGGCCCAGACGCGGGCTCCCGGCGGTCGAGCAGGCCGAGGCACAGCCCGGCGAGCTCGAGCGTCAAGCGCTCGCGGCTGCGGCGCTCCCGGCCGTCCGGCGGCGGGGCCGGGGGCCGGATGCGGACCGGGGCGACCACCCATTGTCCCTCGGCCGCGCCCAGGCACCCCACCCAGCGACTCCCCTGCACGATCGCGATGTTCCAGCGGCGCAGGGTGGCGTCGACGTCCAGCTTGCTGGTGTGGTGGGTGGGAGCGGGATCGCTCGAGGCCTGGGGCTCGAGCTCGGCGCGAGCCGAGACCTCCCAAACGGTGACGGGACGGCCCCCCAGGGCGACGCTCGCTTGCCGCAGGATCTCGCGCCTGCCTTCGACGAACGGCTCGCGTTGCGTCATCGAGGCTCCCAGGCGCGCACGGCCCCCGCTGGCGGGCAAGCCGCACGAGCGGCCGCCGGTCACGACGGCTCCTACTTGGAATATGGGGGCGCGTATTACATATGCGACAAACCGCACGGCGCGTCAAGCAACTGGATCTTGCTTGACCCGTCTCCCGCCCGCGCATAGCGTGTCCGCTCCGCCAGCCGCCGATGGTCTCCAAGACGACGCCCGACCCACGCCACTCGATGCCCCGCTCGTCCTTCGCGATTGCGGGCGTGCAGCTTGCCGCCGTGCTGCTCGCGCTCACGGTGCTCGCGGCCGGCACGTTGGTCGTCCCGATGGCGTGGCTCTACCTGCGCCACAACCGCGGGCGACGATCGAGGTCAAGGTGTAGCGCCAGGCGGCCCCGGAGTGGGGGGATAGGCGCGGTGCAGCTGCTCTGGCTGCACCGCGCTGCGCGTTTGGCGTCACCATCTGCCCCGGCGGCGCGGCCCGACGTATTCTTCGTGCGAGCGGTTCTCTTTCTCCCGGAGCGAAGCGCCAAGTGAAGAACGACGACGCCCAGATCGTGCGCCCGTCGCCGCGCCCCGCGCGGGTGCCCGTCGAGGGCCCGCGCGACCGCGAGCATCTGCGGACCGTCGTGGTCCGAGACTACGACGACCTCGCGCTACTCCTCGCCGAGCGCATCATTGCCGTTATCGCGCGCGCCACCGCCGCGAACGGCCGCTGCGTGCTCGGCCTCGCCACCGGGAGCACGCCGCTCGGGATCTACCGCGAGCTGATCCGCCGCCATCAAGCCGGGCAGGTGGACTTCGCGCGCGTCGTGACTACTACCCGATGCCGCCCGACAGCCCGCACGCCTATCGGCGCTACATGTGGGAGAACCTGTTTGCCCACGTCAACGTCCGACCCGAGAACGTGCACATTCCCGACGGCGGCGTGCGCCGCGAGGACTTGGCCGACCAGTGCGCCGCCTACGAGCGGGCCATCGCCGAGGCCGGCGGGATCGACTTCCAGCTCCTGGGGATCGGCAAGAGCGGCCACGTCGGCTTCAACGAGCCGGGGTCGTCCCAGGACTCGCGGACCCGCCCCGTGATCCTCGACACCGTGACCCGCAAGGATGCGGCCGCGGATTTCTTCGGCGAGGACAACGTGCCGCGCGAGGCGATCTCCATGGGCGTCGCGACGATCCTCGAGGCCCGCGAGATCGCCCTGCTCGCGACGGGGGAGCACAAGGCTGCCATCGTCGCCCGCGCCGTCGAGGGTGACGTATCCCAGGACGTGGCCGCGACGTTCCTGCAACGCCACCCCAACGCCACCGCGTACTTGGACCTCGCGGCCGCGGCCGAGCTGACCCGCATTCGGACGCCCTGGGTGCTCGGCGGCGTCTCCTGGACGCCTGAGCTGACGGAGCGGGCGACGGTGTGGCTGGCCGAGCAGACCGGCAAGGCGGTTCTGAAGCTCGCGGCGCGCGACTACGCCGAGCACCATCTGAGTCCCCTGCTCGCGCAGCACGGCGCGCCCGGGCCGATCAACGGCTTCGTGTTCAACCGGCTGCGCGACAAGATTCGGGGCCGTCGCAAGCTGCCATCCCGCAAATCGGTGCTCGTCTTCTCCCCCCACCCCGACGACGACGTCATTTCCATGGGCGGTGTGCTGCGCAAGCTGTGGGAGAACGAGAACACCGTAGTGGTGGCGTACATGACGAGCGGCAACATCGCCGTGTTCGATCATGACGTGCGCCGCCACCTGGACTTCGTGAGCCGCGCCGCCGAGACGTTGGGACTGGACCGGCGCGCGGTCGCGCGCGTCGGCGAGCAAGTCGAAGCGAGCTTCGCCGGCAAGGCGCCGGGGGACGTCGACCTGCCCGTCGTGCAGGACCTAAAACGGATGATCCGGGAGTCGGAGGCGATTGCGGCGCTCGACGCCCTCGGCATCCCCGCGAGCGCCGCCCGGTTCCTGAACTTGCCGTTCTACCGCACGGGCGAGGTGCGCAAGCACCCGATCGGGCCGGAGGACGTGGCGCTGGTGCGGGCCTTGCTGGAGCAGCTGCGGCCCGATCTGGTGTTCGTCGCCGGCGACCTGTCCGACCCGCACGGCACGCACCGCAGTTGCAAGCTGGCGATCCTGCGCGCGCTCGAGCACTACGCGGGACCCCGGCCCGAGGTGTGGCTGTACCGCGGGGCCTGGCAGGAGTGGTCGCTCACCGAGGCGGACGTGCTGGTGCCGCTCTCCCAGGATGAGCTCCGCGCCAAGATCCTCGCCATCTTCAAGCACCAGTCTCAGAAGGACACCGCGCCCTTCCCCGGGGGCTACGACGACCGCGAGTTCTGGCAACGCGTCGAGGCTCGGAACGTCGAGACCGCGGCCCGAGCTGACCGGTTGGGCCTGCCCGAGTACTTCGCGATGGAGGCCTACGTGGTCAATCCCGATGACGCTTCGGGAAGCTGAAGCCCGTGCGGCCTCGCGCCGCCTGCTCGCCACCAGCGAGCGCGAGCTGCAGCGCATCGTGCTCGACATGCACGACGGGCCGGTACAGGACATCTTCGCCGCCCTGTCGCAGCTCCAGGTGCTCGAGCGCGCGCTCGCCCACGACCCGGCGTCCGAGCACCGCACCCGGCAAGCCATCCAACTGCTCGAGCGCGCGCTCGGCGAGATCCGCAACTTCATCGGGGCGTTCCGGCCCCCGGGCTTCGAGCGCCGCGGGCTGGGCGAAATCATCGAGGGTCTCGCCGTCCAGCACGAGACCCTGACCGATCAGGAAGTGGAGCTGCGGTTGCCGGACGAGCTCGGCGACTGCGCCCTGCCGACGAAGATCGCGGTCTACCGCATCCTCCAGGAGGCGCTCGCCAACGGCCACCGCCACTCGGGCGTGTCCGCGCAGCGGGTGATCGTGGAGCGGCGCGGCGCGGCGATCACGCTCACCGTGTCGGACGAGGGCCGTGGCTTCAACCCGCAGCGCGTGCTGGCCAGCGAGGAGGACGTCGGGGTCGAGGGCGGGCACTTCGGGCTGCGGGGCATCCAGGACCGCGTGGAGATGCTGGGGGGCAACTTCGCGCTCGAGAGTGCTCCCGGCCGGGGCACCGCGCTCACCATCACGCTGCCCGCGAAATGAGGCGCGGGCGATGATCCGCGTCCTGCTCGCGGACGACCATGCGATCGTGCTCGAAGGCCTGCGCGCGCTGCTCGACGGCGAGTCCGACATCACGGTCGTCGGCTGGACCACCGACGGGACCGAGGTGACGAAGCTCGTGCAGGAGCACAAGCCCGACGTGGTCGTTTTGGACCTGGAGCTCACCACGATCAAGGGCACGGAGGTCCTCGCCGCCCTGCGCGACGGCCCGACGCCCCCCAAGGTGCTCGTGCTGACCGCCTACAACGACGGCGAGTCGCTCCGCTCCGCGCTCGATGCGGGCGCCGACGGGCTGGCACTCAAGACCGAGTCACCGCAGCAGACGCTCACGGCGATCCGCCAGGTCGAAGCTGGCCAGCTCGTGTTTCCGCAGGCCGCCCGCCGCTGGATCGAGGGGCGAGCCGCCGGCGCGCCGGGCGACCTGACCCCGCGCGAGCGCGAGGTCTGGGGGCTCGTTGCCGGGGGACTCACGAACCCGCAAATCGCCGAGCGGCTCGGCCTCTCCGACAACACGGTGAAGTTCCACGTGCAGCATCTGTTCTCGAAGCTGGGCGTCAAGAACCGCACCGAGGCCGCCCTCAAATACGCTCACCGCCGATAAGCGACGAAGATCCGCGTCGCCCACCAACGCGGTGGTGTCCCAGAGCTGCTTGTCGCTCGATAGGAGAACCGGGTGAGTGCGGGTACCGGCATGGGGAGCGGAATGTGAGAGAATTCACATGCCGACGAGGAGCATACGGCCCGGGCCGCCGCGACACGCCACGCATTCGGGTAGACGGTGCCCACACCCCCGAGTGGGCGACCGCAACCGCATGCGCGTGAACGGCTTGCGCGCCCCGGCCCGACGGCCCTGCTTGACAGGTCCCGGGGGCATCCCTAGCGTGGGGCCGGCTGACGCGCACCGGAATCTTCTCGCTTGACCCGTTGCAGTCGACGGGAAGAGGCTGGATGCCACACACGCTGGTCCACGCAGGGCGCTAGAACGGCTCCGACGCCACACTCTCCGAGTGGGTATGGGAGCCGTTTTCGCTTTGGTCCTCAATGAGGGGAGGCGGCATCATATGGACATGCTGATGGCACTGGCCGTAAGCATCGGGGTGCTAATCGCCGTGTGGGTGAAGGTGGGCGCGATGGCGAGCCTGGCGGTCCCCGCCGGCATCGTCGCCTGGGGCCTCTTCTACGCCGCCGGCGGCAAGACGCAAGGCCTGCAAAAGGTGATCGCGTCCACGCTCTCGGGCGTCGTGTGGGTGTGGCTCGCCATGACCCTCATCGGCGCGATGAACATGGGGAGCCTGACGTGGATCATCATCGGCGTCGTGGCCTTCCTCCTGGTCATCCAGTCGAAGCTGCCGGCGTTGTCGTTCATCCCGGGCGCGTTCTGCGGAGCGGCGGTGACGGCCTGGGCGGCACCGGCGGACCCGAAAGGCTACGTGATGGTGGCCGTCGCGCTGGTCGCGGGTGCAGTGCTCGGCTACATCTCGGAGATGGGAGCCGGGATGATCGCGAAGAAGGCCTGAACCGTCGTCGAAGCACGAGGCGCCCTGACGAGATCCGTCAGGGCGCCTCGCGTGTTTTCCTACGGCGGAACGGCTACGCGCGAACCGCGCCGGCGACCTGCTCCGGCTTCCAAATGCTGATCTTGCGCGTCTCTGGCATCAGGAACACGCTGAGCACCAAGGCCACCGCTGGGACAACGATGGGATAGACGAGCGCCTGGCCCACGCTGTGGGTCGACAGGTAGGTGGCCGTCGTGATGACCGGCACCAGTCCGCCACCCCAGCCGTTGCCGATGTGATACGGCACCGACACCGACGTGTAGCGGATCCGGCCCGGGAAGTACTCGGCGAGGAACGCTCCGATCGGCCCATAGACCATGCCCACGTAGGAGACCATGATCGCGACGATCAGGATCGCCAGGGGGTAGTTCGTGTCGGCCGGATTCGCAGCCTTTCCGAGCGCGGTGTACAGCGGGTAGTACGTGAGGGACGCGAGCAAGAACCCGGCGAGGATGATCGGCTTGCGGCCGATTTTGTCCGAGAGCCATCCGAAAAAGATGAGCGTCGGCGCGGCGATGAGCAGCGCGGCGCCCGTGATGAGGGCGGGGTGGAGCACGTCCGGCTTCTGGATCTGTTGGATGAAAAACAGCGCCCAGAACTGACTGCTGTACCACACGACCCCCTCGCCGATCACTACGATGCTGGCGATCACGACGTACTTCAAGTTCTGGCTCAAAAAGGCCTCGCGCCAGGGATTGGTTGCCGTCTGCCCCTTGGCCTTCATGGCCTGGAAGATCGGCGTCTCGGCGAGCTGGAGCCGGATGTAGATGGCGATCGCGACCATCACGAGCGAGAGTAGGAACGGAAGCCGCCAGCCCCACGCGGCGAACGCCTCCGCCCCGAGCCACTGGCGCGTCCCGATGATCACGATCAAGGACAAGACGATGCCAAGCGTGGGCGAGGTCTGGAGCCAGCCAGTGTAGTAGCCGCGTTTCTCGTCCGGCGCATGTTCGGCAACGTACGTGATCGCGCCACCGTACTCGCCGCCGAGGCACAGGCCCTGGACCAGGCGCAGCAGCAACAGCAGCACGCCCGCCGCCACGCCGATCCTGGTGTAGCTCGGCACGAGGCCGATCAAAGCCGTCGACAGGCCCATGCCGCTCAACGTGATGAGGAACGTGTACTTGCGGCCCACGATGTCGCCGATGCGGCCGAAGAGGAACGCTCCAAACGGGCGGATCAGGAAGCCGGCGGTGAACGTACCTACCGTCTTGATGAGTGCCGCCCCGGACGTGCCCTGGGCGAAGAACTGGACCGCCAGGATCGTGGCCAAGCTGCCGAAGATGTAGAAGTCATACCACTCGATGACGTTCCCGACCGCCGCGGCGATGACGACGCGGCGAAGCTCTTTGATGGAAAGATTAGGCGCCGTCATTGCTCCCCCTGGCGAGCCTGTAGGTAAGGTCGGACCGCAGTCCCTGTGTCCTAACGGCGACCTCGGCCAGCATGACCGAGCGCGACTTGCCACAAACGCGGCGTATCGTAACGCTCCCTCTGGTGGAGCGCCAGCGCTGCCCTCACTTCACGATCGTCAAGCCGTGGGGTACGGCACCCGGGAACACGTACGCGTATAGCAGCACGATCACTCCGACGACCGCGCCGAGCGCGATCGAGTGCCAGAACACGTACCGGAAGATCGAGCCTTCGTTCCCCACTTGATTCGTCGCGGACGTGGCGACGGTGATGGACTGTGCGTCGACCATCTTGCCCATCACGCCGCCCGCACTATTGGCCGCGCACATCAGGACCGGGTCGATCTGGAGCTGTTGCGCGGTAATCCGCTGGAGGCTCCCGAACAGCGCATTCGATGACGTGTCACTCCCCGTCAGCGCTACACCCAGCCAGCCGAGGAACGTGCCGAAGAAGGGGAACCACCATCCGGTGCGCGTGAACGCCAACCCGAGCACGGCATCGAGCCCCGAGTAGCGCGTGATGAACCCCAGGCCCAGCATGAAGGAGATCGCGACCATCGCGAGCTTCATGCGTTTCAGGGTGCGCCAGAAGATCCGCGCCAACCGCGCCGGCGAGACGCCGAGCAGGAGCCCCGCGAAGATCGCGGCCAAGAAGCACCCGGTCCCCGTGGCGGACAACCAGTTGAAGTCGAAGCGCGCCGCCTCCGGGGTCGGTTTGGCGACGACCGGGGCTGCCCGGGTGATCGCATTGTGCAGGTAGGGGACCTCCCACACGGGGGTCGTCGCGTGGTTGATGGCACTCTTCACCGCCGGCAGACCCCAGACGAGCACGAAGACCGAAAGGATCGCGAACGGCATCCACGCCTTGACGACCTGGCCGGTCGTGTAGCCGCGCCCGCCGACGCCACCGGCGGGCGCCGCGGCGCTCTCCTCCGCGAAGCGCCACACGCGCTTCGGCCGCCACACGCGCAGGAACAGCACCGTCGCAACCAGCGCGACCACGCCGCCGGCGATGTCGACGAGGTTCGAGTCGACGTGGTTGGACCACATGTACTGCGTCACACTAAAGGAGCCGCCCACGACGAGAATCGCGGGCAACACTTCAAAGGTTTCGCTCCAGCCGACCATCGCCCGCACCAGCCAGAACGGCACGATGATCCCCGTGATCGGAAGGATCCGGCCGATCATGGCGCTCAAGTCGGACTCGGGGAGCCCGGAGACGGCGGCCAGCGTGTGCACCGGCGTCCCGATGGCGCCCCAGGCGACGGGCGAGGTGTTGGCGATCAGGTTGAGCGCGGCTGCATGGAACGGCTTGAACCCGAGGCCGATCATGAACGCGCCCGCGATCGCCACGGGGGCACCGAATCCCGCCGCGCCTTCGATGAAGGCGCCGAAGCAGAACGCCACCAGCAAGAGTTGCAGCCGCCGGTCCGGCGTGATCCGCGCGACCGAATCCTTCATGATCTCGAACTGGCCGGTGTCGACCGAGATGTCGTACAGATAGACCGCGGCGAGGACGATCCAGGCGATCTTCACGATCCCGAAGCCGACGCCGTACAGGAAACTCATGCCGGCCAACGCGAATGGCATCCGGAAGATCGTGACCGCGACCAGCACGGCCGTCACCGCTCCCGCGATGGCGCACCAGTGGGGCTTGACGCGAAACCCGCCGAGCAGCCCGAGCAGCACCACGATCGGCAACGCCGCCACGAGCGTCGAGAGCATCCAGCTGTTCAGCGGATCGTACACCTGGGTCCACGCCATGGGTCACCCTTTCTGGACCGCGCCCGTCGGGGAGTGCGACGCGTGAGCCACGCCTCGTGGCCGGAGAGCGGCGGAGAGAACCGGGCAGCTCACCGCGCCGCGCAGGGGACCGGCGGAGCCATCCACCGACCGGTGCCCCGCGCTAGCGAATCCGAACGGCTCACTTCACGGTGAACGTGACGGTATCGACCACGAGCGGCTTCAAGGGAACGTGCTTCCAATCCGCCACCACGGCGATCACGCGGTGCGGGCCCGGTTTGAGGGAGTCCAACACAAACTCGGTCTGCCCCCGGCCCAGGTGGAGAATCCCGGTCACCCCGCGCGGAATCGTATCGTTGACGGGCGTCACGTCGTGATCGACGAACAGGTGGTGGTGGCCGGTTCCGGGCCGCTCGACGGTGGCGGGCACGATCTCAACGCCGCTCGCCGTGAGCGTGATCTTGACCGGTGCCGTGACCGCGGCGCCGTTGGTCGGCGCCGTGATCTTCACTTTCGCCGCGCTCGGCTTCGCCTGCGCCGGCGCGGCACCAGGGAGGAGTGCCGCCGCGCCCAGGGCCAGCGCCAGTCCTGCCATCCAGGTTTTCACGTTGGCTTCTACCTCCGCTCGAGATCATCAGGGTGAGCCGTCACGATGTCGGTCAGGAGGTGCCGACCCCGCGGGCGTGTAAACGACGCGTCCCAGCGACCGGCGTCAAGGTTGCCCAAGAACGACCCGCGCGGCCGTCGCACGCCCGCACCGGCGGGTTCAGGACGCGGTGGATCCGGGTGCCGGCGCGCCGGGCGCCGCGGGTGGCACGAGACGCACGATCCACAGGACGGCGCGAACGCGCGCGGCGTCGTCGTGGCTGTGTCCCACGATCAAAAGCGTGCCGTCCACTTCCTCGGCGATAGCAGCGGCGGAGCTGTGCTCGCCCCCCAGCGTGCCGAGGTCGAGCAGGCGCCCGTCCGGGGTGCGGAGGAAGGCACGGGTCGCGGGCTGACCGCGGCGATCGGTCTCCGCGGTTTGGCTCACCCCAACGATGCAACCGGCGTCGTTGACATCATTCGCACAGCTCGTCACGCCGCCGAGCGTTCCCAGATCGACCATCCCGGCCTCGTCGGTCCACAAAAACGCGTGGCCGCTACCACCCACTACCTCGCCGCGGTTGTTGATCGCGAGCCCCATGCTCACGGGTCCGCCAAGCGTGCCGAGATCGCGCGGTCCCTGGGTCGCCGTCCACAAGACGGCGTGAGCTTGGCCCGTCGCGGTCTCTGCAAAACCAACGACCTCACCGCGGTCATTCACGTCGTGCGCGATGCTCGTCGCGCCACCCAAGCTCCCGAGGTCGGCCATCCGCCCCGGCTCGGGCAAGAAAAACGCATGGCGAGCGGACCCGCCACGCACCCGGCTGTGCCCAGCCACCTGCCCCGACCGGTTTAGCGCCAATGCCTCGCTATCGATTCCGCCCAGCGTGCCGAGATCGAAGCTCGTGCCCTCGGACAAGAGGTAGGCGTGGAAGTCGCCGAAGCCTGTGTCCCCGCCGCCCACGATGTCGCCCGCATCGTTGATGTCGTTGGCCGAGGTGTTCACGCCGGTGAAGGGGCTCAGATCGACGATCCCTGCCCCGTTCTTCCAAATGAACGCCCGGCTTCGGCCCAGGCTGTCACGGCTCGTTCCCACGACGTGGCCCAGCCGGTTCACGGCCTTCGCCTGGCTGATGGCACCACCCAGCGTGCCGAGCTCGCGCAGGGCGATCTGCCCCGAGAGCGCCGTCCGGGGATGACCCACGGCGTCAGCCGCCCGGCCGGCGCCCGAGTTGCGTGCTGGCCCACATCCCCGCTTCGACCGCCGCCTCGGCCGTCGCCCCGTCGAAGCGCCGCACCAAGATCGCCGCGCGACCATCGCGACTCACCGCCACGAGGTGGAGGATCGACACCTGGCCCTCTGCCGGGCTGTACTTCAGTCGCAGCTGGGCCCCGCCCGCTTCACCCGCCGAGCCGAGCCGAATCGCCGGCCCGGCACGGCCATTGTAGTCGTCCACCCATGCCTGGAGGACGTCCATCCCATCCTTCTGACGTTCCTCGCCCGCCATTGCTCTCCCCTTTCCCTGCGAGACGGTCTGGGTCCCTGCGAGACGGTTAGGGCGGTTACTCGGCCGGCGACTCCCGGGGGGGACCACCCGGCTCGACGTGCTTCGTGGGGACTCGATCGCCCTCCGTCTGGAGCTGCTGCACGATCACGTCCCCCTCGCCGCCCTCGAGCAGCCGGTAGCGCGGTTGTCCCATCAGGTCGCGGCTGACGGCCTGGGCGCAATACGCGGGGAGCCAGGCGGGGTAGTGCCCCGGCGTGCCCCAGCCGCTGGTGTCGAAGGCGGTACGCCCGTCCGTGACCCGCAACAGCGCCAGGGCGGCGTCCTGAGCGGCCTGGAGCGCGTCCCGATCGAACGTCGTCGTGGCGAACAGGATACCCGCCTCGGCGCCCGCCTCCTTCAGATGGTCCCGCAGCGACGCCACGTCGACGCGCCCGATGGGCGCATTCTGGCGTCGGCAGGCGATCAGCACCCGGCGCCGCCACGGCGGTCGGCTCACCGCACCCACGAGCTCGAGCAGATACCCCTGCTCGGGCTCGGGCAAGGTCGTGCGCCGATGGACGTGCAGCTCGGACACTTCCAGCCCGACCTTGCGCAGCTCGCGCACCACCAGAATCTCGAACCGCTCGGGCGTGAGCGGCGGTAGTTCGAGCATCCGTCGGCCCTCCTCGCGGGCGCCTCGGAGCGGAGGTTAGAGCACGGGCGAGCCGACCGCCAGACCCGACGCCCCGATGACGGGGTCCGAGTCCGGCGCGTTGCGCGGCCGCAACTTGGCGCGGCGTGGCGCGGTCGCGTGGGGGTTGCGTCGGTCGAAACCGCCGCCTATATCATCCGAGACGAGCAGGCGGCGTTGCAGCTTCGCGCACCCCCCATCCTTTAGAGCGCGGAGGATTCCATGCAGCTCAGTCGGCGTGACTTCCTGCAGCTCACAGCCAACGCCGGAGCGGGAACCGCCATCGGCGGCCTCGTCGGGCTCGGTGTGACGCTCGCGCCGGCGATGGCCCGCGCGCAGGAACTGCGCATCAAGGATGCCAAGACGACACCGAGCATCTGCCCGTTCTGCTCGGTCGGATGCGCGACGCTGATCCACACCGTCAACGGCAAGATCGTCAACATCGAAGGCGACCCGCGCAGCCCGCACAACGAGGGCACCCTCTGCCCCAAGGGCGCGGCGATCTACCAGCTCCACATGAACCCGAACCGGGCCACCAAGGTGCTGCACCGCAAGCCCGGCGCCACGGATTGGGAGGTTGTGGAGCTCGAGTGGGCCATGGATCGGGTGGCCGAGCTCATCAAGAAGACGCGCGACGACACCTTCATCGAGAAGCTCCCGAACGGGAAGCTCGTGAACATGACGCCCGCCATGTTCGCGCTCGGCGGCGCGACGCTGGACGGCGAGTTCAACCACGTGTGCCAGAAATTCTGGCGTGGGCTCGGGGTCGTGGCCATCGAGAATCAGGCCAGGATATGACACAGCTCTAGCGTCCCCGGTCTGGGGACACGGTTCGGTCGCGGCGCGGCGACCCTGTATCCGCGCAACCTCGAGCACACCGACTGTTTCGTCGTCATGGGGTCGAACATGGCGGAGTGCCACCCGGTGGCCTTCCGCTGGCCCATGAAGGCGAAGTTGAACGGCGCGAAGCTGGTGCACGTCGACCCCCGCTTCACCCGCACCAGCGCCGTCGCCGACCTGCACGTGCCGATCCGCGCGGGCTCGGACATCGCCTTGCTCGGCGGCTTGATCAACTACGTCATCCACAGCAAGCGCTGGAACACGGACCCCTTCTTCAAGGAGTTCGCGGTCAACTACACGAACGCCGCGACCATCATCAACGAGGACTTCAAGGACACCGAGGACCTGGACGGGGTCTTCTCCGGGCTCGTGAAGTTCGGGGAGCCGGCGTTCTGGCCGTACAACGGGCTGGCGTCCCGCTACGACAACGCCACCTGGCAGTACAAGCGCGGACCCAAGCCCCCGGGCGCGACGACGAAGGATCTGATCGCCAAGCGCGCCGGACCGCCGTTCGACGACCTCGTACGGTCGCTCAAGCCGGGGCCAGCGGAACGGGATCCGACACTCCAAGACCCGCGGTGCGCCTTCCAGATCCTGAAGCGCCATTTCAGCCGCTACACGCCCGAGATGGTGGAGCAGGTGTGCGGCTCCCCGAAGGAGAAGTTCATCCAGCTCGCCGAAATGCTGCTCGCCAACTCGGGGCGCGACCGCACCAGCGCGTTCGCCTACGCGGTGGCCTGGACGCAGCACACCTACGGCGTGCAGATGATCGGCTGCTGTGCCTTGCTGCAGCTCCTGCTCGGCAACATCGGTCGACCCGGCGCCGGCGTGATGGCGCTACGCGGCCACGCCGCGATTCAGGGCTCGACCGACATCCCCACACTGTACCACAGCATCCACGGGTACATGAACGCCCCGTCGGCGCTGCGGCCGCACGAAACGCTGCGGGATTACATGGCGGCCGAGACGAGCCCGACGAGCTACTACGGCAACACGCCGAAGTTCCTCGTCTCCTATTTGAAGTCGATGTACGGCGCGGCCGCGACCGCGGAGAACGACTTCGGCTACGACTTGCACCCCAAGATCCTGGGCGACCACTCCCACATCGCCACCTTCGCGGCTATGGCCGAGGGGAGGGTGAAAGGGATGTGCTGCGTCGGGCAGAACCCCGCCACCTCGCTCAACGGCACGGCGACGCGACAGGCCCTGCGCCAGCTCGACTGGCTGGTGGTGAAGGACAACTGGCTCACTGAAACGGCGACGCATTGGTACTTGGGCCCCGAGGTGAAAAACGGCCAGGTGAAGATCGCGGACATCAAGACCGAGATCTTCTTCTTCCCCGCGACTCAAGTCGCCGAGTACGACGGCAGCTTCACCAACACGCAGCGCATGCTGCAGTGGCACTCCAAAGCCGCCGACGCACCGGGAGACTGTCGCACCGACACGTGGTTCTACCACAACCTCGCGAAGCGCTTGAAGAAGGCGTACGCGGCAAGCAAGCAGCCGCGCGACCAGGGCTGGAACAGCCTCACCTGGGACTTCGACCCCGATCCCGGCGTCAAGCCGCTCTATCCGGGCGAGCCCGACGCGTTGAAGATCCTGCGCGAGATCAACGGCTACCAGACCGCCGATCCGACGCAGCACTTGAAGGGTTTTGGCGAGTTGAAGGACGACGGCTCGACGACGTGTGCGTCGTGGATCTACTGTGGCTGCTACCCGGCGCCAGGCCAGAACCTGACGGCGCGGCGCGAGCCCGACCCGCCCGGCGTGCCCGGGGCGCACCTGAAGTGGGGCTGGGCGTGGCCTGCCAACCGCCGGGTCATGTACAACCGCGCGTCCGCCGACCTGAAGGGCAACCCCTGGAGCGAGCGCAAGCGCTGGATCTGGTGGGATCCGAACTTCGTCAACCCGCCCGATCCGAAGACCGCCAAGCCGGTGGCGCGCGGCAAGTGGGTCGGCTACGACGTGCCCGACTTCGCGGCCACCAAGGCCCCGGACGCGCAGCCCAAGCCAGACGGCATCGGCCTCGACGCCCTGTCCGGTACCCAGCCGTTCATTATGCGGGCGGACGGCAAGGGCTGGCTGTTCGTACCAGCGGGGCTCGTGGACGGGCCGCTCCCGGCCCACTACGAGCCGCACGAGTCGGTGATCCAGAACCCGCTGTACAAGCAGCAAACCAGTCCCGTCCACAAGGTGTGGTCGCCGGGCAAGCCCTGGAACCAGATCGCGGCCTTCGGGGACCCGAAGTTCCCCTACGTGATCAGCACGTATCGGCTCACGGAGCATTACCTCGCGGGTGCGATGAGCCGCTGGCTGCCGTGGCTCGCCGAGCTCCAGCCCGAGCTCTTCATCGAGCTGGGGCACGACCTCGCCAATGAGAAGGGGATCAAGAACCTCGATTGGGTCGTGGTCTCGAGCCCGCGCGGCCACGTGCGCGCCAAGGCGCTGGTCACCCATCGCATCGGTGTGATGCACGTGGCCGGCAAGCGGATCCACCACGTCGGCATGCCCTGGCACTGGGGATGGATGGGGTTGACCACCGGCGACGTCGTCAACGACCTCACGTCGTGGGTCGGTGATCCCAACGTGTCGATCCACGAGGGCAAGGCGTTCGTCTGCAACGTGGAGAAGGCCTGATATGCCCGAGCCCATGGGATTCTTCACCGATACCACGGTGTGCATCGGCTGCAAGGCGTGCGAAGTCGCCTGCAAGGAATGGAACCAGCTTCCAGCCGAGAACGGCGGGATCCGGGAGCTAAGCGGAGACAGCTACGACAACACGCGCCGGCTGGATGGCCTGCACTGGCGGCACGTGCGTTTCATCGAGCAGTTCAAGGCCCCCTACGACGGCCGCTGGCTGATGATGAGCGACGTGTGCAAGCACTGCGTCCAGGCGGGCTGCCTCGAGGTGTGTCCCACCGGCGCCATCATCCGTACCGAATTCGACACCGTGGTCATCCAGTCCGACGTCTGCAACGGCTGCCGGGCGTGCATCGCCGCGTGCCCGTTCGGTGTCATCGACGTGAACCCGGTGTCGGGGACAGCCCAGAAGTGCACGCTGTGCTACGACCGGCTGCAGGTGGGGCTCGAGCCCGCGTGCGCGAAGGCGTGTCCCACGGACTCGATCCAGTTTGGCACGATCGCCGAGCTGCGGCCCCGGGCGCAAAAGCGCGCCGACCAGCTGCGTTCGCAAGGCGTCGCCGCCCGGCTGTACGGCGCCGACCCGAACGAGGCTCTGGGCGGACTCAACTCGTTCTACCTGCTGGTGGACGAGCCGGAGGTGTACGGGCTGCCGCGGCATCCCGAGCTGCCGTCGCGCAACCTCCCGAGGAGCGCGACGTTTAGCGCAGCGAGCGCCGCGGTGCTGGGCGTGTTGGCGCTCGTCGGCCTGCGCAAGCGGCGCATGGACGAGCAGAGTCGCGGCGGTGGGGGGAGTGGGGGAGGCTCGAGCCATGTCTGATACCTTCTTCAGCGGCGCGCCGCACTGGACCTGGTTCATCATCCCCTACTTCTTCGTGGGCGGGCTCGCCGGGGGCGCCGCCTTTCTGGCCGCACTGCTCGATTGGTTCGGCCGGCCGGAGGACCGCCCGGTGGTGCGCACGGGGCATAGCATCGCCGCCTTCGGCGCGATCCTCGGGGGCCTGCTCCTGACGATCGATCTCGGGCAGCCGCTGCGCTTCTGGCACATGTTGTTCCAGTCCGCCCAGCTTCCGGCCATCATGTTCAAGGCGTGGTCGCCCATCTCGTTCGGCGCGTGGGGGCTGCTGCTGTTCGGCGGGTTCTCGGTGCTCGCCGCCCTGGGCGGGAGAGCCGAGGAGGGGCGCTCCCCAGCGCTCCAGCTGCTGCGCGGCGGCGTGCTCGCGAAGCTCGTGTCGGGCATTGCCGGGTTGCTGGGGATTTTCATCGCCGGTTACACGGGCGTCCTCCTCTCGGTCACGAATCGACCCATCTGGGCGGACAGCCCGTGGCTCGGCGCCTTGTTTGTCGCTTCGGGCGTGTCGACCGGGGCCGCCACGCTCATTCTGCTGGCGCCAGGGCGCGGTGCGACGGAGCGCTCCGTCAGCTGGCTGTCCTCGTTCGACACCAGGGCGCTCGTGGTCGAGCTGCTCGTGCTCGTCCTGTTCCTCACCTCCCTCGGCTCGATCAATCGAGTGTGGGTGAGCGTGTGGGGGCTGCTGTTGCTCGTTGGCGTCGTCGGCTTGGGGATCCTGATGCCGCTCGGGCTGCACGTGAAACCGGCGAGCTTCGGCAGCGGCCTCGCGGCGCGACCGATCGTGAACGCCGCCAAGCTCGTGTTGCTCGGAGGCTTCCTCTTGCGGCTCGCCACGATGCTCGCATCCGAGGGCATCGACCGCTACCGCGTGGCCGCGGGGTCTTAACATGATCACCAAGCGCGGCTGGTGGGTGGCGACTCTCCTGATCGGTCTCGCGGGCTGCGCCAGCCCGGAGGCCAAGCGCGTGCGGGGGGGTGGGCCGGGCGCTGACCTCGGCAACCACGACCGCTACGCCGAGCTGCATCAGGGCGCCAAGATGTATTATCGGACGCCCTGCCGCACCGTGAAGGTGAAATGCTCTGGCCCCATGCCGGTCTTCGGCAGCCCCGGAACGTAGAACTCGAGCGGCAGGTCGCGCTCGCCCGCCGCGACCACCCCGAGTCGGCGCCCTGGATCCGCCTGCTCGAGGCGGCCCGCACCGGACCGACCGGTGAAGGCGCCGCTCCTGGCTCACGCCGACATCACGATCCCCGCCCGCCTGGTCCGGGGCTGGGTGCGCCGGCTACTCAAGCTGGCAGCAGTGGCCAACGGACGGCAGATCGACGCCGTCACTCTGCTCCAAGCCGCCGTGCGCCAGGATGACGCCGCGATCGACGCGCTCGCTACGGCGGGCGGCGCGGATCCCCAGGCGGTGCGTGTGGTGGGGCAGATGGCGGCCCTCCCCCTGTTGCACGCGTGCGCGCGCGCCTTGGCCAGTGCCGTCGAACCGTCCTGGTGGGAGGGGTATTGCCCGGTGTGCGGTGCCTGGCCGGCGGTCGCCGAATACACGGGGCTCGAGCGCAAGCGCCAGCTGCGCTGCGGGCGCTGTAGCACCGGATGGGCAATCCCGACCCTGCGCTGCGTTTTCTGCGATGAGACCCGCCACGCCGAGCTCGGCTACCTCACGCTCGAGGACGGCGACGAGACGCGCAAGATCGAAATCTGCCGGACCTGCAGCGGCTATCTGAAAGCGCACTCCACCGTGCGCAGCCTCGCGCCGTGGGCGCTGCTGCTCGACGACCTGACGACGGTACATCTCGACGGGATCGCCGAGCGGCGCCGGGCACTGCTCGCCTTCGGGCGCGGCTCGCAGCGAGTGGGCGCATGACCGGCGCCCTGCCTCCTCGCCCGGGGGATATCTGCCGCGAGCTCCTCGCCGCGCTCGAGGCCTCCGAGGGGCGACGGCAGCGCCGCAAGCGCGACACGACACCGGACGCGATCGGCCTCACGATGAAGCGCGAGCTGCTCGAACGGGCCGTGGCTGCCGACCCGGAGCCCGACGACTTCGAAGGCTGGCTGTTGGAGCAGTGCCGCGCTGCGGGCGGGGCCGAGGGCGGGATCCGGGCCATGGCACTGTCGATCTTCGAGGAATGGCGCCTGGCCCATGAGGCGGAACCGTTTCGAGCCTGGCTCGCGCAGGGCGCGCCGTCCGACGACGCACCCGGGGCGAAGCGGCAGTCCAACTCCAATCGGTAGCGAGGCGAGCCCATGCGCCGACTAGCGGTCGTCCTCAGTACCAGCGTTCTCGTGCTCGCGGCGTGCGGTGGTGGGGCCGCCCGCGGACGCGCGCCGGTCGCCGCGGGGCCGGTGCCGGACGTCGTGCGCCAACTCCAGGTGCCCGACACCCCCGATCGCATCATCTACACTCCACCGGTGAGTCTGGCCAAGCCACCGGATACCACGGCCCACGGGCGGAAGCCCCGGAGTTAGCGCCCGGCGCCACCCTATCACCTTCACACGAGGGGATGTCATGACAAGTCGAAAGGCATTGTTCTCGGGGTTTGCGGTGGCTCTGGTTCTGGTGGTCGCGGGGACACTTCCCCTACCGGCGCAACAGGCACCGGCTGGCCAGGTAGTGAAGCTGGGAGAGGGCGAGACTCTCACCATCAGCGGCTTCATCAACGCCAGCATGTTCAACGATCGTGGCTTGTTCGGCAACTTCGGGCAGGGCCAGAACGCCGAATGGGCGGCCGCACCGGCGCTCCAGCCCGGAGTCCGGCAAGGCATCTTCGATGGCGACGTGCGCAACACGCGCATCAATTTCACCTTCAACGCTCCGCCGGTGCTCGGCACGTTTGCGCCGCGGGCTACGATCGAGGCAGACTTCTTCGGGGCATTCAACGGCGTACCCCCATTCGGCGACGAGCAGCCCCAGTTCCGGGTCCGCTTCGCGTACGTCGATCTGACGAACGGCCACACGACGCTTCGGATCGGACAGTTCTGGTCGCCGATGTTCGGCGAAGTGCCGGTGTCCGTAACGCACCTCGCCTTCCCAATCGGCTACGGCGCGACCGGTATGGTCGGCTGGCGCTTCCCGGGGATCTATCTCTACCAGGACCTCACCTCTGGGGCGCCGGTCAACGTGCAGCTGCAGCTCGCGGTGATGAAGGGGTCGGGACCGGCGATTGGCGCGAAGGATATTGGAACCAACATCGGCAGCGGAGAGGCTTCCGGGCTGCCGCAGCTCGAGGGGCGGCTCAATTTCACGCGCAAAAGCGGCACCTTCAGCTGGACTGGGTACGTCGTGGGCCACACCGATTGGAAGGACACGACCGGCACCGGGACCAATACGCCCCTGATGAGCGCCTGGGGATTCGAGACGGGTCACAACTTCACCGTCGACCGGTTCACCCTGCACGGCAACTTCTACGTCGGCAAGGCGCTGGGGCAGCAGTTCGCTCATATCACGCAGCAGGGGAACGTGAAGGGATGGGGCGCCTGGGCTCAGGCTGGTTATGAGCTCGATCCCCACTGGAGCGTGTGGGCCTACGCCGGGATGGATCAACCCGACTACGTCCAGTTCGCCCTGGACAACGGGGGTGCCGCCCTTCCCCGTCAACTCAGTCACGACTACGACGCGCTGCTGCGGTTCCGGGCAGGCCGCTACGCGCTCGGACTCGAGTACTTCCGGGCGGTGACCCAATGGAGCACGGGTCGCACCGACGCCGATCAAATCGCGATCAGCGCGCTGTTCACGTTGTAAGAGGCTCCAGTTCGCGGCGGGCGGGCCCGAGGGGCTCGCCCCGCTGCGAGCCTAGGCTCCCTGAGAGGGAGTCGTGAAGGCGTAGGGGAGGACTTTGCGGAGGCTTTCCACGCCGCGGACCTCGTCGTCGAACAGCGGCACCACGGCGCGCACCGCGCCGTCGAAGTCGCGCCAGATCTCTTCCATGTAGGCGTCCTGCATCGCCACGCGGTTCTTGACGAAGTCGGGCCCGCCCTGCTCCACCTGGTCCTTCCGGATCAGCATGTTCACGACCACGCCACCCACGGGAATGCCGAAGTCGTGGAACCACTGGATGAACCGCTTAATCACCGCGATGGGCAGCGCCTCGGGTAGCGTCACAAAAAAGAAGGCGGTGCGCGCCTTGTCGGTGAGCAGCTCGCGCGCGTGGCCGATCCGCTCGCGAAACGACACCAGGTAGTCCATCAGCGGGTCTGCTTCCTTTTTCTTCGTGAACGACAGCAGGTCGCGCAGCGAGCGCGCCTCCTCGCGCGACTTGAGCATCTTGTTCACCCAGAGTGAGTACACCTTGCTCATGCCCAAGAGCCGGCGCGCGTTGGCGGTCGGAGCGGTGTCGAATACGTAGGCGTCGTACTCGTCCTTGAACATCAAATCCACCATGGTCTCGAACATCGCCGACTCCTCGAACGCCGGGTTCATGGTGGCGGATTCGACGAACGCGTCCGCCTGGGCGGAAATCTCGGCGAACTTGAGGAACCAGCGGATCTTCTGCTTGATGTCCTGCTTCGACCGTTCGATGTTCTCCTTGGTGTCGATCTCGTAGGCCCACAGATTCGGCACGCCCGCAACCGCGACCGCCTTGCCGTAGCAGTTCTGGTCGAGCAGGCCGCTCAAGCTGTGCACCGGATTGGTGGACGCGAGGAGAGTGCGCTTGCCTTGCTGGGCGAGGTGGAGCGCGGTCGCGCCCGCCATCACCGTCTTGCCCACGCCCCCCTTGCCCCCGAAGAAGAGGTACTTGAGGGTCGGCACGGTCCGTAGGTAGTCGGCCAGTGAGCGTTCGATGCCCGGCATTGGCGCCTCAGTCCTGGCCGTCGCCGTACATGATACCGGCGAGCTTTTCGATCATGGGGAGGCCGGTCACGTCGCGCTCGAGCTCCGGCACGGAGCCGATGAGCTGGCCCCCGAACGTCTGCTTGATCTGCTCGAGATAGCGGGCCTGCGTCAGGAGCCGATTCTTCAGGTACGGCGGTACCTGCTGGCGCGACAGCTCCGCCGGTAAAACGCGATTCACCACGTAGCCCGCGATGGGCACGTCGAAGCGCTCGAACAAGTGCCTCGCCTTCTCCGTGTCCAGGATGATCATCTGCTCGGGGACGACGACGAAGAAGAAGGCGGTGCGCTCCTTGTCGGTCAGGATCTGCGACGACTGGTTGATGCGCCCTTTGATGTACTGGAGCTCGGTTAGAATCTGGTCTTCCTCGGTCGTCTTCTGGCGCCGGATCCGGGCGACCATCTCTTCGTGCTCGCGCATCTGTTCGCGCAGCTGGGTGATCCGGTTGATCCACTCATCGTAGACCTTGGCCATCGACAGGTAGTAGAGCGCGTGGCCCAGGGGGACGAGGTCGTAGATGTAGTAGTCGTAGTCGCCCTTCACCACGATGTCCACGACGGCATCGAAGATGGCGGACTCCTCCATCGCCGGCTCGGCCGAGGCCGCCTGGATGTAGCTCTCGATCTCCTCCGGCATCTGCTCGAAGCCGTACATGTCGAAGATCTTCTGGCGCACCTCCTGTTGATACGCCTTGATGTTCGAGTCGGCGTCGATTTCCTGCGCCCAGAGGTTGTCGACGATCTTGACCGGCCCCTTGCCGAAGATGTCCCGCTGGAAGATGTCGGAGAGGGAGGCCTGGGGGTCGACGGAGAACACGAGCACTTTGTGCCCCTGGCCCGCCAGCCAATACGCGGTCGCGGCGGAAAAGGTCGTCTTGCCGAGACCGCCCTTGCCGCCGAACATGATGTAGCGGCGGTCGCGGTTGCGTTCGAACCACTGTTTCAGTGACATCGTGGCGTCTGCGTGTGGATGAGTCGTGCCGCGCCGGGCCTAGAACATGGCGTCGGAGATGTCCTTCTCCCGCAGCATGCGCCGTTTCCAAGTCGCGATATTCGGGACGACATAAGGCAGGAGCCGCAATGAGTAGTACGGGGGGAGGATCGGCACGCCGATCAAATCACCCATCGTGATCAAGATGAAGAGGTGCTCCATGCTGGCGCGGGTGCGCAGGGCGTAGCGCGACATGTCGTGCGCGCCCATCCCGTAGAGGATTTCCTTCAGCCGGGTGAACCAACCGCGCTTCGCTTCTTCCGTCATGGTCGTTTCTCGCCTCGCTCCCGTTATACTCCGTGCAGGTGGAACTCTTCGCTGTCGGAGAACTCGCGCTCGCGCAGCATCCGCCGCTTCCACGTGGCGATGTGCGGCACGGCATACGGCAGGACCCGCAGCGCGAACACCGGTGGTAGGACCGGCAGGCCCAACATATCGCCCAGGACGGTCACGAAGAAGATCGTCTCCAGTGACCCGCGCATTTCCAACGCTTGCCGCTCGAACTCGAGGCCGATCAGTCCGTACAGAAACGCTCGGACCGTCTCGAGCATGCCGCGCCGTCCTGAACGCTCGCCGTGCATCGTCGCTGGAATGTAGCACAACCGATACGACCGCCAATGTCCCCTGAGCTGGGCCGCGACCTGCTCATCCTCGCCGCGTTCATCGTGCTCGGCTGGTTCGCCGTCGGCACCCAGCTCAACATTCGCCGTGGCAACCGGTTGCTCCGCTGGCTCGGGCAGGGACTGCCGATCGTCGGGGAGCGAACCACGCTGCGCTGGCTCGGGTCCTCGGCGATCGAGCTCAGGGTGGAAACGGCGCTCGAGCCGCTACGCTCGGCCGAGGTCTTCGTCGTGCTCGAACCCCGCGATCTCCCCGTGTTCTGGTGGCTGTTTCGCGCCCGCGGCCGACGGGACCTGCTGATCGTGCGCGCCGAGCTGCGCGCGGCACCGCGTGTCGAGCTCGAGGCATTCCGCCCCGGGGCCTGGTCGGCGCGCGGCCGGGCACGCGCCCTCGGCCGCGAGCACTGGATCCCTGCCCCCCTCCCGCTTCCCCGCGCTACCGCGTCCGGCTCGCCACTCGTCGCCTACGCACCCCGACCGGCGGATGCCACGGCCGACCTGCTGCCGCTCGTCCCGGGTGCGGAGGGTTCCCTGGTGCGGGTCGCGGTGCGCCGGACCGCGCCCCACGTCGAAGTGCACTGGGAGCTACGGGAACTGGAACGGCTCGATGCGCGAGCCGTGCTCGAAACCCTCCACCGACTCGTGGCGCGGTTGTAGGACGGCCGGCGCCAGTGCCTCAGTCGGTCCCGGCCGCGGGTGCCGGCCGCAGCGGGGCGGCTCGGATCCGCTGCCACGCCACCCATGCGTCGTAAGCGATCACGAGCGCGGCGACGAACAACAACGCCGCCACGAGGATCATGGCCACGGCCCCGATCAAGTTGATCGCGTGCCCCGCGACGTGCGGGTTTGAGAGGATGCTGGCGTACAGGTTGTACGCCGTCACCAAGGTGCCCGCCATGGTTGTGACGTACATGAAGATCATCGGGTACAGGGCAAAGGACGGATTGCGACCGGTCGAGCGCAGCCACAGGGTGACGATCAGCAGGCTCAACGCGGCCATCAGCTGGTTCGACGCGCCGAACAATTGCCACAGGTAGATCCACGTGCCGCTCATCACCAGCCCCAGGGTCAGGAGCATGGACACGATCGCGGCGATGTGCGGATTCTTGAAGCCCACCCACGCCTCCCCCAGCCATTCCGCGAGCGTGACGCGCATGAGCCGGAACACCAACTGCACCACGGTCAGCACGATCACGACGAACGCGCCGAAGCCGAGGGCGGTGCCGTAGGCCTGCGGGATCGCCCCGAACGACACGATCCCGAGCAACTTCCCCACGCCAGCGGCGAACGCCCCGCCCCCCGCCCCCCCCGCGATCGAGACGGCGATCAGCGACAGGAGCGCGAGCGAGTTCTCGCTGAACATCGCGCCACCCCCCACCGGCAGCGCGTCGGTCTCGTATTCCAATTGTCGCGCCGTGCCGATCGAGCCGAACAGCGCGTGCCACCCCGAGATGGCGCCACACGCGATCGTCACGAACAACATTGGCCACAGCGGTTGGATCGCCGCCACCGCCTGGTCGGGCACCTGCAGCACCGGCATCCAGCCCTTGAACACGGCGGTCTGGAACGTGACCGCCTTCAAGGCGTCGGCGTTCCCCAAGAGCCCCAGCACGCCACCCAAGATCGCCCCCAGCGCCGACAGGCCGATGGTCAGGAAGGTCACCCAGAAGCCGATGTAGTTGACGGGCTGGGCGAACCGCCAGATCGGAAGGATGGTGCCGAGATAGCAGAAGACGAACAGGAACACGCACCAGAAGATGAACGAGGGCAGCATCTTGATCGCCCCGGTCTCATCCACGTACTTGGGCACGACCGTGCCCTGCGGGGTGACCGTGGTCGCCGCGAGCCGCGGATCGGCCTTGGTCGGGTCGGAAACGGCGTACAGCGCCGCCCCGCCGCTCAGGCTGTTGATGGCGTCGTCGAGCCCGGCCACCAGCGAATTGACGGGACCGTTGTAGACGAGCGCCGTGGCGGGCTTCCCGTCGGGCGTGGTGCCCTTCTGGCTGCTCAAGCCCCGGGCGCCGATGGCCATCGATCCGAGGGTCACGAGGACGGCCACCGCCGTGACCAGAATCAAGTCCATCTTCCAGCGGTACAGCATTTGGCCGGCCAAGAGGCCCATGACGGCGAGCATCAGGATGCCGAAGGGCACGTCGGCCCGCGGGTCGAGAATGCCGGCGAGGATCCCGACGAACGCCCCGCCGATCAGCAAGAGGTAGAAGAAGATGAAGACGAAGAGGATCAAGCGGGTGCGCGGCGCGATGAGCCGGTGGGCGATGGCCGACAGGGAATTGCCGTCGTTACGCACCGCGACCATGATCGCGGAGTAGTCGCTCGCCCAGCCGATGAAGGAGACCCCGAGGATGAGCCACAAGATGGACGGCAGCCAGCCCCACAGGTTGGTGGCGGCGATCACCCCAACAATCGGGCCGGCCGCGGCGATCGATTTGAAGTGATAGCCGTACAGCACACTCCGATTGGTCGGCATGAAGTCCACGCCGTCCATGTACATCCGCGCCGGGGTGGCCTTCTTCGGGTCCGGGCGCATCACGTCGCGGTCGATGCGCCGCGCGTAGAGCGTGTAGGCGAGATAGATCATCACCCCGCCGAGCACGGCCACGACGGCCGCGTTCATCGGAAAGTGGGCGAGCGCGATGCCGCCGACCACGACCACGGGGATGAGCACCAGGATCAAGACAACCGTCCGGATATTCATGCCGACCCTCTCGTGTGTGCGGCGAGCCGCCGTTCAATGAGCATGGTCGCGCGCTCGAATTGCGCGCCGACACTGCGTTCCTTGCCGTCCACGATGACCGCGGGGAACTGCCGCACGCCGTAGCGCACCGCGGCCACGAACCCTGCGACCGATGCGGCGTCGAGGATCCGAAACTTGAGGCGCGGCCCGTGGGCCGCGAGCATGCCGCGCACCCAGTCCGACAGCTGCTGGTATTGGTCTCTGAGATCGTCGGGCAGGGAGCTCGCCAGCTGCTCCGCGCGATCCTTCGCGCGAACCGCGCTCTCCTGCCAGATCAACTCGCAGTGGAGGCAGTGGAAGAAGGCCGCGGGAGCGTAGGCGATGACGTCGATTGGGACGGGGCGCTCAGGCGAGATCACGGCGTCGCCCGAGCTGGAACCTGTGGCCGGAGTGTCGGATTGAAACACCATGGCGACGGTACCATAGACCGCGTCCCGAGCCACGTCAAGCTGACCGTGGCACCGAGCGTCGGAGGTCGAGCCGGCCCGTCAGCGCACGGTCAGCGGCGCCGGGTGGCGCACGCCGCCGTCCCATGCCTTCGTGGCTCCATCGAGCGAGTCGCGATCCCACATCACCAACGCCACTAGATCGGGTGCGTGGGCGAAGGTCTCGAGATCCAGGGTCGACAGGCCCCGCTCCTTGAGCGGCCGCCCGGCGGGATCGGCACGGTAGGGATGGGTGTGGAACGTGCCGACGAGTTGAGCGACACCGTCACAGTTTCCTGCCACCGCGAACTGCAGCTGTTTCAAGGCCGCCGCCGGCTCGAGCCGGCGGACGAACAGCGTGTCGCCCTGCACCTCCCCAGTGAGGCAGCCCAGGTATTCGCGCTGGGTGGGTTTCCCCGTGCCGAGCAGCTGGGTCAGGGTGTTCTGGCCGGCGAGCTCGTCCCAGTGGCGGTTGTTCTCG